>Ga0315904_10009731_pt1 | contig 12524 bp, 8 predicted proteins | sample LakEriMetagenome_6_FD_203529 | JGI IMG/M metagenome (GOLD analysis project Ga0315904, IMG submission 203529) | Freshwater fungal communities from buoy surface, Lake Erie, Ohio, United States - Buoy 12 MA120 | ecosystem: Environmental > Aquatic > Freshwater > Lake | place: USA: Lake Erie, Ohio...
CGTTTGCCATCTTCTCACCGACAGGATGCGTTTGAAGATTGCTGTTTTCTCCACACCAAGCATAGTCGCCCAGTGATTTTGAACTCTCTCCAAAACTATACGCCGACTTACTCCCAGCTCGGCAAGCGTATTCCCACTGGGCCTCTGTCGGCAATCGATACACACGACCTGCATTCTTCTCCTCGGGCAAGTCCGAAAGCGTCTTGCAGAATTCGATTGCATCCTCCCACGATACGTTATCGACCGGACACCTCGAACTGTCGCTTCCGTGGACCCTTGACTTCTGGAAGTAACTCGGATTCGTTCCCATCACTTTCTCGTATTGCCCTTGCGTGACTTCCGTCACGCCTAGGTAGTAGTCTTTGCTGATCGTTACCTCGTGCTGGGTTTCGTCGTCGTAACGGCCTTCCTCGCTCTCAGGCGAACCCATCACGAATGCCCCCTTGGGGATCAGCACCAGTGTCATCCCTATGGAGTTTGCAAAGTCATGATCGGATTCGTTGGCTTTTAAAAAATCCCCGTCTATTTGTTCGGGGGATATTGAAGATGACCATCTCAAATCTTGCGGCTTGAGGCACAGAAACAAATCCTGCAGCTAGCTCGACAGATCGCCATAACAAAAAACCGCTAGGCACCAACACAGTGCCCAGCGGTCGGTCACAGGAAAACCGCCAAACGGAGCTACCTTTTTTCGGATCGGTACTCCATCATTTTGAAAATTTCGATGACCCTGTCCCGATCCCAACCCCAGACGTAGGTCCCCGGATTTCTGCTAGGAAGCTGCTCGGTCATATTTTCTGAGAAGGCTTGCTCAGTTGGTCGTCCGTCAGACCGGTAGCCAAGGCAATTTAGCCAGTGTCCAACTTCGTGACTTGTCGCTCCGTAAGCCTTGCCGATCTCGGTCATCGTCACATATTTGCTGCTCATCTTCCCCTCCTTTTCTTGAAGAACGCGACGATAAAATCGACGTCATGTCGTCTGAAAACACGCCTAGCACCGAGTTTCACAACATCGGGCAAGGCTCCAATCGATATCTGATAGGTGATCTGGTACGGCTTCACGCCGACCAATTTCGCCACATCGCCTAACAAAAAAATATTCTGGTCCACTTCACACCTCCTTGCATTATGTATGCAGGTCGCTTTGTTTTTTTCTTCATAAAAACAAAAAACAGTATCTCTACAGGCAATGGAGTTACCATGACGTTGGATCGCGGCGTTTACTAAACAGCAAAAGTAACGCAGACACAGCACACAAACTCGACGAAAATCGGACACTTTCCAACTGAATCCCAGGCAGAATCCGGACACTTAATGGACGTTTACCCACAGTTGCGAGTCAGTGAAACGACAATTCCCAACGCTGGTTATAAAAAAAGAATCGATGGCAGAACCATTGAGCAGATGCTGCAATGGTCGGAGGTAGAACTACAACTGTAGGAGATCTCCCAAGGCATTCGGATGCATAAACCTTTGTTTTCCACCACGAAGCAAGAGCTTTCCACATCTTCGTGGTGGAAACAAGGCATAGCTAAATTCACCTGAGATCATTTACCTATAAGCTTTTCAATTTCATCCAGCGTATCAGACGAAGAGCTTGTATCACTGAGAATAGATCCTATAAGATCTTTATCATCAAGCCTTGATGTTTCCTTCCATTTTTCATCGTGATAGCCAAGTTGGATATCCACTTTTGTGGAAAGATTACGAATTTCGGACTCCAAGTTCTTGAAATCAACAGAAGTGTCATTTCCAGGAATCATGGATGCTTCCTTTATAGAGCTTAACGCCAACGCTTTGGCATCGATCTCGTCTAGTTGCCTTTTGAATGCATCGATTCTCTCAGCGGATTCCCGCTCTCTTGCCTCAAGACCTGTTGCAACAGTTTCGAGACGCTCCCTGGCTTGCTTTTGAGCTTCCATTTGTGTCGTTAACGACTTACGAGCTGAAATAGTCTTCTCAGCCATTTCCTTGATTTGAGCTTGCGTAAAAGTCTTTCCTGAAATTTCGACGTCCTTCCCATCTTGTAAATATCCTTTGAGCCTACCTAGGGCTTTATCAGCATCAGCAATCTTTCCTTCAATCTCGCTTAGCTGCTCAGATATCTTTGAAGCCCGAACTTTGGCTTCAATCTTTCCTTTTTTTAGCTTGTCTACACCTTCCCCAATACTCGCCATTGAAAGTTCAACTTTTTTCCTTTTAACTTGAACCTCGCCTAACAAAGCATCAACTTGAGAGAGGATATTATCCTTCACAACACCGACTCTTGCTTTACTTGCATCGTTGCAGCCATATGATAAAAAGCAAAGGGAAATGCAAACAACTGTAAAACCAAATAGCTTCTTCATTATTATTCCTTAGAAAAAAGTGGTTGCATGCGGTATTTCTACGACAGGCAGTTTGAAAATTTGATAAGTAATTTCACGGAAGGGCAGTTACACCACTTGCAAAGTGTACAACAATACTAAGCAGTCGTTTTTTATTTGTTTCCTACATACAAAATTCTTTCTTTTTAAAAACGCTATCTTTTGGTCGCTGTAACAACGTCTACTACCATTGTCCCAACCACTGTTCTTTCCGTTGTAAGATCCCATGCCCCTTGATCCATTTTCATCTTTTTTATACGGGCTTTCAGATATTCAACACCTTTATTTTCAAGCCATTCATTGTATTCATTTGGATTTGCTTCAAAACCTCGACCTTTGTATGTGAACTTCAAAACGCCAGGATTAATTACTTCCACGGATACACTTATTGCGCCCTTTCCAATCCTGATAATCTCTTCAGGATCCTTGGGTTTCTGTTTCTTCGAAGGCTTAATGGACTCCTGTGTAGATGTTTTCTCAGTCTTAGGATGGCTTGGATGGGGCATTTTTTTTTCTTCCTGGATAGGATCCGGCTTCGACAATGGTTTTTCAACAGTATTTGATTCGACTTGCTGATGTTTATCTTCCTCAGGATTAGGATTTTTTTTGTTTTCCGATGAAAGCCCCTGATTGAACGCCATCGCATCGATTTCCTTTTTAATATCGTTTTTAAGCTTTTCTGATTGTTCCTCTTTTATCTGCCTATACTCGCTTAATTGAGTTGCTACCGTCTCATCAAGTTCGGAGAGCACCGAATCTAGCCTGTCCTTAGCATTTAGGTTTTCATCAAGCTCCAGCATCGTCCTAGTGAGTTCCATTAGCTCTGCGTCTGACACTCCAGCCTCGGATGCAGCTATCTGACGTTCTATTCCTCTTAGCGTCGATTCAGATTTTGCAACCGCAAGCTCATATTCGCTCTGCTTTACTTTGAGTGCCTTTGACTGTTGATTGATATCTAGCAATTCCTTTGATATGATCGCAATTTGAGGATTCGATACCGTGTCGTCTTTTCCGCTTTTGGAAAGAATATCAAGCTTCAGCAACAAGCTTTTTCTATCGTTTTCGATAGAAGCAATAAGATCCCCCAGTTTTTTTCCCTTTTCTTGCCAGTTAGTGATTTTTGTTCTTAGTTCAGATATCTGATCCTGGGTTGTGTTCGAATTGATTTGAAAGCTTAGGGTACTTCCAATCGATGAATTGCTTTTTTGGTAGTGAGTATTCTCTCTTTGATCATTTATGCCCTGCAAGATATTCGAATATCGCTCATTGTCTAAGTTCAACCCAATCTTTTTTTCGCTCGCTTTCAGCATTACTTTTCTTGCATCTGCAATTTTTCCAATTGAAAGCTGATGTTCGATAATTTTCTTAAATACTTTCGGTCGCTCATCTTTAGGTATCAGAACATGTCCTGACGATTCAATAAGTAGCATGTATCGTTCAGTTGCTTTCGTTTTATTACCCTCTTCCCAGTATTGATGTGCTTCTTTGAGATATTGTAAATCTTGGGATATGTTTGCCATTATTTGGAGCGATGAAAAGAAAAGCACTACCTCAGACCAACGTATTTTATTTGCGAATTTCCAGCGAGTTCCGAACCAAATTACAAGAATTCCTATTGGCATAAATCCAATAAAATTGAATGCTATGACAATTGGGTGAAATAGACTCCATCCCGAAGGCAGAATTGAGTTTATCCATATTAGAACTCTTATCCCAACTGGATACGCCCAAAGCAAATTGGCAAATACGATAAAAAGGTGGAGGCAGATCTTACCAAACGAAGAGGTCACCTTTCCACTAGGTAAATTGGCGGGATCCGCTGGAACTTTAGGTGAATGGTTTGCCATATGTTTCGTCGTCTTTTGGTCGCTAGATGTCCGCAGATCCTCCTTGCTATTGCGGGAGCGACTTTAATGGAGTGCCATTTTTTTCGCTTTTTTAATCCATACACTCAGCGGTATTAAACCAGCTTATTTTGCGGTTCGGCACGAACCATTCCTCGGCCATCCTAGCCCAATAACTCATTCCAATAACCCGTGATTTCACTCCCAAGCTACCACCATACTAACCCTAGAATCCGTCCGTAAACGCACCCAAAACGGCGAGCAGTTCGATTACCTGTTCTTCTGAGGACATACTCCATCAAAGGACGGAGCAGTCACCAAGTCTTGTTTCAGTCAGTGGTTTGCTGCCCCGTTTACCATTGGTGGCATCGTCTATCCGACCGCCGAGCATTGCTACCATTCTAAGAGGATTCTGAGCTGCAACAAAACTTCGGAATTTTTCCGTTTTCATCTTGGACTCGGGCGATTGTCCTTCAACTTGTACCGTCGGAAATGAGATAAAAAACCTGGTTCCGTCGGTATTATCGGCATTCCGAACAGCCAAAGAACTTGCTGGCGATGTTTACTGAGGGTTGTGCTACCGCCGATTTTCTGCCTTTAACGAGCTTGAGATTTCTCCCGTAAAAGGCAATCCCCCTGACTTCGCAATCTTACCCCGAATACCAACTCGACGCCTTTGGATAGCGGGAATTGGTATGTCCCGGTGATGGATCCTGTAGGGGGGCGAGGGTTCTGTTGCACCTCTCCCCTGTTTCATCCGAGTTTTCGGAGAACCGCGAAGTATTTTGGCACGGCAGCAGGTTGGCTATCGCAAGAAAAAAGTGGTCTACAGCCTATTTTCGGCTGTTTTCAGTCAAGGTGGACCTGTCAACGCTTCTAGGCGGCATAATCAGGATAACAAATGCAAGAACATCCATCCGATAGCAAACAGCAACACATAGAGAGTCTGCGAGTCGAAGTTCAGCAAATTCTATCGGATCTACTGCCAATAGCTTATCACGAACTGGGTAAGCACTGCATTCAAAATAAACAGCATCTAGAAGATGTCCCCGATCTTTTGAGCGATCTCAAAAAAGTCTTGTCGGAACTTCGAAAAATGCGTTTAAGCGGCGAGGATGAGCAGCCAATCGAGCACCAAGCCATGGGTATTCCTACACCCTATCTTTTGGCTTGCGATCAACGAAACTCTATCGTTGCAAAAATCGGATTAGTTGTATATCAGAAATTCCAGGAAGAAAGTGGTCCGAGGCACATCGTATATGAAATAAAAAAGCATCTGATACGTCTTGAGACCCTGAATGATGAGCTTCAGAAGTCACTTGAGACACAGCAAAAATCTATTAAGAGAAAGCCTGATGTGCAGTCTCAAGGTGCGATAGTGCATCGACATCCAAAGGTAATCGGCTCTCCCTCCATGGTCCTGAGTAACCGTAGCATCCAATTTGACTCAGGAACATCTAGCTTCCCTAGGGTAAGGAAATCAGTAAGAAGCACCAAAAAAAGACTCATGATTTCAGCGGTTGCGGTGCTACTTGTCTTTTTCGCTTTCGCAATCGTGTCTCCGACTCGCTCAAATCCGAATAAGATCAGTAGAGACAATGGAGCGCAGGAAGTGGCTCCAGCGAATAGTCCAAAAGCTTCATCGCTCCAGGGCGATAGGTTGCAATCGTCCTCGCAATCAAATAAGGTCGGCAACAGCAGGGAAGGTAGGTCCTTGTTGTCGTCAGACAAATCAGAGGAGTCAACGACAGCACAATCAAACATTTTGCAATTGGCTCCATTTTTCTCCAACAAGGTGGAGAGTGAACCAAACGAATCGTGGGATATCGAAAAAACGATTTCTTTTGCACAACCGTATCCTAGCGGTGAAATATTTCTTCTCTCGCAAGACAGATTTGCTTATTGTGCGAACAATTATCCATTGCGCATTTGCGATATTGCAACAAATCGAGAGATTAAAATCTTTGATGATCCTGGGATTCCGTACAAGGATATCAGAAAAATTGAATCCATTAAAAGTTTGATATGGTGCACGGATTTTAAAAAAGATGCTGGAAGCACTTTTGTGGCATGGAACTACGAGTCGGATACATTGCAGACTAGTCTGCCTGTTGAATCGCCTATGGATAAAGTTCCACCTGCATTGGAAGGATCGTTTTCTCAAGACGGAAAACTAATTGCAACCGTTCCTAAATATCACGGAAATGACTCGTCAGCTACGATTCGAGTTTGGGATGCAATGGGTCAAAGCAAACTTTATCAGACAATGGGAGCAAATCCTGTTGCATTTTCTCCCGATGGAAGCTTGTTGGCATTTAGGCACTATAAGAAAACGGGATCGGATGGTTGTGTTCTATGGGATTTCAGAAACGACAAGATCCTCTCCGTTCTGCGACGCCCCGAAAACAGTAGCAAGTACGGTAAGGTTTCCCAGCTAGGCTTCATCCCCAACACTCCGCTACTCGCTGTCGTATGGAGTGACCCTGGTTATCTCATTGAACTATGGAATTGGCAGACACATAAACTTGCGGTTGTTTTCGAACTGAAACATGAAGACATTAGGGAAGATATCGCTCATTTAGCAGTTGCCGCTAACGGCGAATTTCTCGTTACAGGGGGTAAAAGTCTCGTGTTATGGCATCTTCCATCCGGTGGACGCATCGCTAGATTGGACACCGGTGATCGCTTTGTGAATTCAATAAGCATTTCTCCCGATGGAAATCGGATCGCAGCGGCTGTAGAAGACAAGCAAGCTATTTTCTGGACAAGGCAGAGTAATGCTAAGGGACGATTTGCTTTTAGCAAGCAGGCATTCCAGTTTGCAGGCGATCCCGTGGCACGAAACATAACTGGACCAAATGGAGAAAAAGTGATGATTGGCGGCGATGGACTAAAATCGGACTGGTATTATCATTATTTCATCGATGCATCTGGAAAGGTAGTCAAGCACGGCAAAGCAAGAGTTCAGAGTGACGGAAGCAGCATAAGAGAATCCACTTACCGCAACGGCGAATTGGTTGATCGTCAAGAATACGATTCAAAAAAGCGCCTAATAGCGTCATACAAGCGACAACAAGACGGCAATTTCGTCGTGGATGAAATCTACACAGACTCATCCGGTAATGAGATACAATTTAGGTCGATTGATAGGATTACCACAAAAGTAAGTGGCGAGTCCGTTGAGTCTATCAGACCTAGAGTTCGTATAAATGAAGATAATGTTTCTCTGCCAGCGGGTGGCAGGATATTAGTAGCTTCGGTCAATACCGCAAATATTGAAAGTATGCCTTGGTGGCTCAAGGAAAACAATGCGAGCATATCGTCGCTAAAGTGTGCCGCAACAGATGATAGTTTGATTATTGATTTTGACGTTGACGATTCCCAGTGGAGGAAAATGCAAATTGTTTACCCCCTTTTGATACGTTTATTCGACAGAAATGGGAGGTATCTGACTCATTTCGTAACATCCGAAGGATTCACTGTCTTTCCCAGCATCTTTACCCATTTGGATGGGAATCGAAAGAGTTTTTTGAAGCAGAAAAATTCCTTTGAAGCGGATAGAAATAAAGTGTATTTGCTTTCTCCCAAATCGAACCGTTTGATTTATGGGGTAAATGTTCGAGACTTAAGGGATGCTAGTATGGTTGAAGTAGGATTCACCGAGCGTTAATAGGCTTATGTTTTAAATTTTAAGGAAGAATATCAACTTGATTGAATCAGTGCGAAACTGTGATTCATGGAAGTATTTGCATGCGTTTCGGTCATTTCGGATCAGTCCGCAAACCCAATTTTTACAATCTTTCCAAGGGATCAAAATACACCTTATTCATCAATCTTTCATTGGCATCGGCGTTACACCAGCTCTTCTAATGCCCAATTTCTTTCTCGTTGCATCGCAGTAATCCGGTCTATATCAATCCCGATCCCTGTGATTCCAAGGTTTGCTATCGCTGTCATTCCATTGCCCCCACAGAACGGATCAAGTGTCAGTGGGCGCTTTGCGGGGGGCATTTTCTGGTTTTTCTGTACGCTGGCCCCTTTTGGGGGCCAGCTCTGTTATTCGTTATCGGTCACTGACCCGATGGGCGCTTTGGCCCCTTTTGGAGCAATTGCCTCCGATGGAACCGACCCGGTGGGCGCTTTGTCATCGGTGGCCCCTTTTGCCCCAGATCGTCGCAATTCCCTTGCAACGGATTTTCTGTCGATGCCCAGCGCTCGAGCGATCTGTCGCTGGCTCATCCCGGAAGCAAAAAGCTGCGTAATTCCCTGTGTTTTGTCCATTGAGAGCCTGTTTGGCATCGGCGATTCCTCGAAGAAGGTAACGAAATACCTCTTATAGAAATCAACCGACCCATCCTTGTCCAATTGGCCCCTTTTGAAAGCGCCCTCACCTGGCCCCTTTTAGGCACCCGCTGACACAAGTTACCAAGAGATTAAAACAAGCTGGTGAGTTACTTGGTATCCAGATTTTGGACCACCTCATCGTAGGGGTAGATCCAAATTCGAATGAATTCAACAGCCTGTCCATGAGCGAACGTGAATTAATTTGACTGATCCTTGCTTTCAGCGGCTGATCTATCATCATCCGCTTTATCTTTTTCCCCCAGCAGATTCCAGCATTCTGCTCTTTGGAGCAGTAGATCTCGGTTTGAATTTCGTTCAATTTCCTCGCTATAAAGCTTTATCGCTACAGCGAGCCATTGCCGCATCGCTTGGAAATCCTCAACCCAATGTTCACGCTTGGCGAGAATCAAGTAAGCCTCTGCATTATTAGGTGCATAAGCAAGAATTTTGGCGGCCCTAACCGCTGCCAAGTCATAGTACTTGGCTGCTATGGCTTCTCTTGCAGACTGTAAAACCCCCTCGATATCAAATGTTTCATTGGGGTAGCTTTTGGGCTCAAGCTTCGTAAGGGGACTCCGTGATTTCATCGAGGGTAGATTCCATACTCGAATCGCCCCTTCCTTACCGCCAGATATTGCTGTCAGTCCATCAGGAGATACATCAACGCCTGATATTGGCTTCGTATGTCCTGAAAACCTCTCTATCGATTCGCCAGTCTCGATATCCCAGAGCATCAAGGTGTTGTCGGCAGATCCCGAGAGAATATGACGATCATAAGGCAAGAATTTTATAGATGTAACAGCAGCGGTGTGTCCGACCATCCGGCGGACTTCTTGCCCTGATCTCCAATCGAATATCCGAATAGTCTTATCTCTACAGCCTGTCGCAATCCATTGACCATTTTGGGAACAAGCAAGAGAGTCAATCGAATCGAGATTGCCCAGTATTTTCTTATGTTCCTTACCGGATTCCAAACCCCAAATATGAATCGCAGAATCGTCACCGACACTTACAGCAAACCTTGCTTTTGGAACGAATGCCACAGCTCTTATCTGCATAAAATGCCCGAGCATTCGATGTTTCAATTCTCCTTCAAACGACCATAGGTAGACCGCCGTATCATCCCCGCAACTCAAAACTTCCTTACCATCTGGTGATACCGCAAGGCAGATGACTGGGCGATTAAACTCACCGATCCTTCGTACTTCTTCTCCGCTTAACGCATCCCAAACTCTGATGGTGTTGTCATCGCCAATCGTTGGTAATCCCTTATCGTTTGCGTAACCGCCTGATCCGCTTAGCAAGTAGCGTCCATCAGGGGAAAATGCCACTGTGCGTACCCAGTTTGTATGCCCTTTGAGACGGTGGATTCTAAGACCATTGCCATCGAAGATCTTCAGTCCGTAAGCGATATCTCCACTTGCGAAATGCTTGCCATCAGGAGCCATCGCAATCGATAAAACGCTTTTCAATTCGTCCTCTATAAAAAGTTTTTCACCGATCTTGCGATTAGCCTCAGATCTATTTGCCGCCCTATTTGCCCAGGTGAGCACTCCAATCAATCCTAGTCCCAGTCCACCTAGTAGTAGTCTTCGATTCTTATTTCGACTTGCTCTAAGAAGATCAATCAAAAACACTTCTGCTGTTTGGTATCGATCTATCGGCGCAAGCATCAAAGCTTTCTTGCAGACTCTTTTGATCCCGCTTGGTAGCTGATCAGACAAAACCACCTTTCCTTCAGGAATGTCGTGAATCAAATCGCTTGGGGAACAGCGCTGGTATGGCAAGCGTCCTGATACAGCCTGATGCAAGACGACTCCCAGGCTGTAGATATCTGTGGTCTTACCGCATAAATCACCCCTGATTTGCTCAGGGGACATATAAGCCAAGGTGCCATCGGTTTTACCTGTTGCGATGATGCTGTGGGCTATTCCAAAATCAGCTAGGCATGCTTTGCCTTCATGATCAAGAAGGATGTTAGCGGGCTTGATATCTCGATGGATGATTCCACTACGATGAACATGCCCCAATGCATCTGCGATCTGAATAACCCAGCTTATCGCTTGCTCAAGGGCGATCTGTTGGTTTAGTCGCCCTTCGAGAGATCCTGATTCTGCCAATGCAGTTACGATAAAGCTTCGGTCTTCATCGTGACCTATATCGTAAATCGCAACGATGCCGTGATGCTTCAATCTTGCAAGCCTACGAGCTTCGGATAGGATCTGAGGATCGAGTTCGCTTCGATTGACTATTTTGACTGCAACCAACCGTCCAAGTTGATGATCTTTTGCCTCCCAAACCTCTGAAGCCCCACCCTTGCCAATTTTTGAAATAAGCTCATACCTGTTCTGGAGCAGAACTCCAGGTTGGACATCGCTCTCATCCTTTTCGCCAAAAGGATCATCCATCCACGATGCCCTACTGAGCAGTCCAATCTGCCTTTCAAGCTCCATTCGAATTGTTTCTGGATAACCAAAGCACAACGCATCAAGATCTATTTTTCCGTCCGCCTCTTCCCAGGCGATCAGAAGATTTGCGACTATCTCCAGGTCTTTATTCGTCATTCTCCAACGCCTTTTGGAGCTTAACCTTTACCAACGCCCACTTCCTCTTGAGAGAACGAAGCGGCATGCCTAACGCCTCCGATGCCTGCGCTTGGGTCAGCCCATCGTAGAACAGGAGATTAACGATTTCCTGTTCGTCCCGAGGTAGGCACTCGACGGCTTGATGGAAGTCTACCCATTCTTGGATGTTGTCAGGTTCTTCCTGCGTTTTATGGATAGTCCCCCCAAACTCATCAGATGGCTGATGATCCGTGTGATGATGCTTGGCGGCACCCTCGGGACCAAAATGATGCCTTGAGAGGTCTATCAACTCTCTTCGGATCTGCAATGCCGCTAGGTTATAGAAGTGCCTTACACTCTCGACCTTGACGCTTTCGAGGGCTTTGGCTAGACGGAGAAGAACATTTTGATGGATGTCGCCAGTCTCTTCCCATCGACGCAGATCTGGAAATTGATGGAACATCTTTCGGGTAAGCCCTAGTAGTCGATTTTGCGCAAGTTCAAGCAAACGATTCCTTAGTTCGGGATCGTTGAAAATGCCTTCGTGTATGAGAGTTTCGAAATCGTCGGGCATGATGGACTCCAGGGGTGCTTTCCGGGAGCCAAATCATACCAAATCGGCGATGATCATCGAACCATCCCAAATTCCACTGCGGATAAGGTTCGCAAAAAGTGCCAAGATTTTTTTCCGTTCTGACCTTTGCTTTGGATCTCAGCAACCCAAAATATTGGGGTACAGCCCAACAACTTGGGCAGATTTCGAATCGTTCAAAAAATCAACGCAACGCACTATATCTAGGCAACTAAGAGGCCCGTGGGTTCCGAATTGACAGACATAAAGAAAAATCTCCAGCCAAATATCAGCAAAATTCCGAACACGTTCTTTTGGGAGCTTGTTCATATGAAGATGCTGATGGAGGAGGACTCGGTAGATATTGTCCGGCAGGCAGTATCCAACCAGGTGCTATCCAGAATTGCAAACAAATAAACCTCTTAAACCTGACTTTTAGTGGTAGAGGATTTGAAAACCGCAAAATATCCTTATGGTTCGATTCAAAAAAAAGACTACACGCTTATATATGCTTAGGGACAAGACCATGATCATGAATAAATTTGAAATACATCAGAAACCGCCATTAAGGGATACAACAAGTGGTGGATGTGTAGTTTCTCAAAGATCAATTGATCGATCAACAAGATGGTAAGATCACCTTGTTCCATATGAGCAGCGAATTGGTAAACACCCCTGAAACCCTTATCGTTTTGGATGTGGACGTGGAGAAAGATCATCAAACCGGAGATCAGGCAGTCCGCTTTCCAGAGTTTCCGAAAACCAAGAATGAATTCAAGAAACTGGTTTATGAAACCTCGACTTCTGGAAAAGGAAAACATGGTTATTTAGTCTTT
>Ga0315904_10009733_pt1 | contig 12524 bp, 7 predicted proteins | sample LakEriMetagenome_6_FD_203529 | JGI IMG/M metagenome (GOLD analysis project Ga0315904, IMG submission 203529) | Freshwater fungal communities from buoy surface, Lake Erie, Ohio, United States - Buoy 12 MA120 | ecosystem: Environmental > Aquatic > Freshwater > Lake | place: USA: Lake Erie, Ohio...
CTTTCCGGCCGCAAGGCATTTCGGCATCTTGCGGCCACGGTCCGCATCGGCGACATCCGGCTCGTCGCCAGCGCATCCACGCCGATGGAGATGGCCGCGGGTGATTCCTTCGAGACCACGCTCCTGAGCGCCGGCCATGGCCCTTCTCAAGCAGGTACTGCCGCTGATCGACCTCGGCGGTCGTAGCGAGGCGAATCTCCGCATGCTCGGCGTCGACGACATGCTCTACCGGATCGTCGCGGTGATGCTCGCGCCGGAGGCGCTCGCGGCAGCATTCGCCCGCGGCCCCACGAGCGCATCGTCCGCTGCCATCGCGCAGGTGACGGACTACATCGTCGGCCACCTCGACCAGCCGATCACGCTCAGCGACCTCGAGCAAATGAGCGGACTCTCGGCCCGCACGCTGCAACTGGCCTTCCGGAAGGCCCACAACTGCTCGCCGCGCGAATGGATCCAGCGGCGGCGGCTCGCGACGGCCCGGGAACGGCTGCTCTCCGCCGACCAGAGCACGACCGTGGCTGCGGTCGCCCTGGCATGTGGCTTCACGCGGTCCGGCGGCTTCGCGACCGCCTACACGCAACGCTTCGGCGAGTCGCCCTCCGCCACGCTTCTCCGCGCCCGACGAGGCTGAATCACCGAGCGGCCCGCGTGCACGAAAGCGCACACGCCGCGCTGCGCAAAACGGACAATCCACGCTGATTCGTCCCCGCTCCCGCCCGATTCGTCACTTTTTGCCGCCAAGAGCCTTGTGAGCATCAGGATCGGCCCCTATATCCGATCGAGGTTCGTGAACAACCGAGGCTCTGGCCGCCGCCCAATCAGGACACGCTGCGATGACGATGACCTCCTGCCCCTCGACGTCGGCCCGCAAGGCCGGATCTGCGGCCCACGCCCGCTCCAAGGCCACCCTCGGCCGCTACCTCGCCACCGGCTTGGGTGCCACTGGCCTCGCCTCGGTTGACTGCGAGGCCGCTGTCGTGAATATCGACGTCACATCGCTCGGGTTGACGACCGGAGCAAACGCCGGCGTTCCTTCCGGCGGCAACACCGTCGTGAACAACTTCCTGGGGCTCACTGGGCGGCAGTTTGACGTGTGCAACGCCTTGTCCGTAAGCGGAGGATACTACCCAAACGTCTACAGAGGCTTCAGGCCCGGAGCGGGAACGCGTTTCGCGACTGGCTATACCAGCACGAGCCCAACCAAGTTTTTGGATGGCAGTTCGGTCGGCAGTTCGGCAACCTTCTTGGCCAATGGGGCCGGCAACTCGCCCTTCTATCTTCGTGATGCAAGTACTTACAGGGCCAATAACTTCACCCTCACTCCGGCCAACTTCATCGGCTTTCGGGTTGCTGCCAACGGCACGGGCCCGCTCTTCAACGACGCCACGCAGTTTCACTACGGCTACTTCAAAGTGACGTGGGACAGACAGTCGGATGAGTTTCGGGTTCTTTCCGGCGCGTACGAGTCGACGGTCAATGCGCCGATCACGGTGCCCGAGCCCACGGCGGCTGCCCTCTCCGGAATCGGGGCTCTCGCCCTGGGCGCGGGCGCCATCCGCCGTAGCCGCAAGGCTCGCCGGGCTGCGGCCGAGGAAACGCCCGTCGAGGCGGCCTGACCCGCCGAAGTCCGGCGTGGTGCCGCCGTACCGCTCACGCGGTGACGCTTCCGTGGGGCGTCGAGCCTCCCACACGCTCCATCCGGAAGCCCAATCGCGTCAGCGACAGGGGTAAACCCCGGACTCGCGTGTCGCGCGCCGTCACTCCAGCCCGTACGCGCCCGCGACCGGGATGTCGATGCCCGAGCGGCTGGCGAACTGCGTCCGCGACAGGAACCGCGGCTCGAGGTTGAAGGTCACGCCCACGTTGTTGCGGCTGTAGTCGACGTTGAAGCCAAACGTCATCAGGAACGATTCGCCGATTCGCACGAGCTGGAAGTTCTGGCCGATGTTGTTGCCGGTGAGATCGATCGCCGATCCGAACGAACTCGCCCACTTGGGGCTCATCCGGTAGGTGTACGAGCCGGCGAGCACCGCGGCGCTGATCGGCCCGCCGAACTGGTTGAAGCCGATGTAGAAACTCCCGCGGGGCGTGCGGTTCAACAGCACGCCCACGGTGTAGAGCTGCTGGCCGCCATTGAAGAAGTCGACGTCCGCGGTCGAGAGCACCGCCGTCCGGTCGCCCACGTGCCAGCGGAAGTCGTACTGCCAGAGGCCCATCAGCTGCCCGAAGTTCTGGCTCGTCGTCGGAAAGAACTCGCCGTCCACGTCGAACGTGATCCAGTCGATGATCCGCCGATTCCCGATCGGGCCGCGCTTCGTCTGCCACCGCTGCCGGGCCGCCACGCGGAACGCGGTGAGGTCGTTGACGATCTCCGTGGGGCCGGTCACCCAGCTGCCCATGCCGCGACGGACCGCGTAGCTTCGCGGGTCGTACTTGTTGTCCGGCCCGAAGATGTACGGCGCCCCGAGCGGCGTCGGATAGCCCGACCCCTGCGGGGCGTTGAAGTCCCAGTAGGGAATGTTGCGGCGGTACTGGTTGATCGCGTCGTCGTCGATCTGGTCGTAGAGCGGGAGCTGGTCGATGCTCTGCGTGGCATTCGCGTAGGAGAACTCGCCCTCGAACACCACCTTGTGGGCGAGGCCGTGGAGGTTCCAGAGCTGGCTCTCCACGGCATCGTCGGCCGTCCACATCGGCAGGCTCGAGCGGATGCCCACCTGGCCGTAGGCGCGGTCGAGCGGTGAGCCGTCGAGCGCCTCACCCCAGTGGGCGAGTTCGCCAAGGGCATAGGGCACGAGCTTCACCGCTCCCGCCTGGAACGGAAGATCGAGTTCCTGCCGGGTCGCGACCCGCTCGCCAAGCACGTTGCTCTCGTAGGGGAGCAGCGTCCAGATGTTGCGGCCCTGGCCGACCGTCGGTGTCTGCGGCGTGCTCTGCTTCGCGTAGGCGATGCCCGAGTGCTCGTACCAGCTGACGGCGTCATAGAGCAGCGGCTGGCCCATGGCGTAGTGATCGAGCCGCGGCCACCACTCCGTCTGCGTAAAGAACGGATCGAGGCGGACGCTCGTCAGCAGGCGGAGTTCGCGGTTCTCCACCGGCCGCCGCAGGTCGAACCATGTCCGCTGCTCATAGCCTTCCTCCCACTCGGCCTCGTAATACTCCTCGAGGAAGTTCATGTCGCTGATCCAGCCAGCGGTGCCGCGAGCCTGCCAGCCGCCGAAGAAGCTGTCGGCCGTGCCGCCGAGATCCTGGCGGTGCCGCCAGAACGTCCGGCCGCGGAACGTCCGATCCGGGTAGCCGGGATAGGTGAGGTCGCGTCGGTAGAGGCCGACGTTGTCCTTGCCCACGTCGCCGATGAACCAGGCGTCGAGATCGCCGCTGGCCGGCGTCTGCAGGCCGAGGAACGAGGGCCGGTTGTAGAGCAGCGACGTGCCGCCACCAGGGCCACGCAGGCTCAGGTAATCGACGTCGAAGTCCCAGTCGACGCCGTCGGGCGGCCGTCGCCAGCCGAACACCTGGAAGGCGTCCCAGCCGGTGAGGATCTGCGTGCCGAAGATCTGGTCGTTCTTGAACTGCAGGTCGTTGATATAGAAGGTCGGCTTCTTCGCGTTGGTCGCGAGGATGGGCCACCAGAGCACGGGCACGCCGCCGACGGTCACGGTGTTGCCGCGGCTGGTGATGAACTGCTGATGTTCGACCGCGGGCTCGCCGGTGGCCGGGTCGATCGCCGGCTGGCCATACGGGCTCGCCAGCGGCACCTGCTCGTCGGTGAACTCGAGCTCCCGTGAGCGAAACTCCCACGTCGGCACACCCAGACGGCTCGACGTCAGGCCCGTCTGCTGGGCAACGAACCGGCTGCGGTCCACCTGCCGCATGACATCGGCCCGTAGCCGCACGGCACCGGAGTAGTTGTCGACCGGCGTCAGCACCGTGGCACCGGTGATCACGCCGCTCGACCGCGGCACGTCGTAGAACATGTTCTCCGCCTCGACCACCCGCTGGCCCTGCCGGAAGACGACATTGCCCTCCATGTAGAGTTCGAGCGGCGCGTCGGCCGACTGGGCGGCGGCCCCGTCGAGATCAGGCTGTGCCGAGCCACGGGTCCAGATCACGAGCCGATCGGCCGAGATGTCGAGCGGCCCCGCCGGATCGACGCCATCGATCACGAGGTTCACGCCCGAGGTGATCACCGCGATCCACTCGGTGCCCGACGGGCTCGGTAGCCACTTGATCGCCAGCGGCACGCTCGACCGCGGGAAGGCCCGCAACCGCCGGGCTGGTCCCGCGGCAGCCACCTGCGGAACCGCCGGCGCCCCGAACTCGCTGAACTGCGTCTGCTCGATCGGCGTCTCCTCTGCCGAAGCGAGGCGAACCGCCGAGCCGTCGTCCGTGCCCCCCTCCGCCGTGATCACCGTGGGCTCAGCGGGCTGCTCGTAGAGCGGCGGTGTCGCGGTGCTGCCGACCACGCTGGCGAAATCGAGACGCGGCTCACGAAGCGTCCAGAACCGGCCGGTCCACCGCGGTCCGCGCACGGTCGCCGGCTCAGCGTCGCCCCCGGCCATCGACGTCACCTTCGCGTCACCCGCCATGCGCACGAGCACGCTCCGCATCCTCGGTGTCGCAGCCTGTCCCTCGTCATCAACGGCATCGCCGGCGTCCCGCTCGATCCAGATCACCGCCTCGTGCGCCACCGCCTCGGTCGCGCCCTGCGTGATCCGCACGCCGCCCGTCAGGTGCCAGACGTCGTAGGCGCCCTCGGTCCACTTCGCAGCTTGTGTGGCCTTCACCGCGAGCGGCTCGGAGGGATCGGCCGACGGCACCTCGATCCGACCCGCTTCAGCGATCGCAGCGGCGAGGCCCTTGGCCGGCAGGGAAGCCAGCGCGCCGGCGCTGGCTTCAGGGGTCATCATGGCGTCGGCGGCGACCGCATCGGCCCCGTGCCGCGCCACGACCATCGCCACCAGCGTCATCAACACCGCGAGCGCAGACCGACATCCGGGCCCCGCGCGCAGGCGGAGGGCGCGGTCGAAGGGCGCCGGCGGCAGGTGACGGTGCTGCACTCGGAACGTTCGCTCGGGTTCGAAACCGGCCTGGAGGCCGGGAAAATCGCGGGTTTATAGGAGTGGCTGCGCGCATGGGTCAAGGCATCGCGGCCGCCGCCAGCCGTTCGCAAGTCATGGTGGCACGGGGGGTTACCGCCCGGGTGCGGCGTGGCCGGCACCGCGAGGAGGCGGGGCCTCCCCGCTGCCCAACGGTCGCGCGAAACCGGGCTGATGGCAACGCCCTGCGAAGCCGCGGGAAGGCAGGGCAGGCAATCTGCCCAGGCGTTCCGGCAGTCCCGGTAAGATGGCCCGCTGCCGCGTCGTGCCTCGCCGCAGCCCCCGCCGTCCGCTTGAGTCGCCACCCTTGTCCGCCCCGTCGCACCCCGACGCACTTCCCCAGCCTGCCCCAGGGTCCTCGTTAGGGGCCTCGTTCGCGTCGCGACTCTCAGCTTTTCTGATCGATCGGCGACTTGGCCTCGCCATCCTCGCCATTGCAATCACGGCAGCAGCGGTGCTCCTCTCGAAACGGCTGGAGTTCTCGCGGTCGATCGACGCGATGTTCGATCGTTCCGACCCGGCGCTCGTCCCCTACGCGCGGATGACCCGAACGTTCGGTTCCAACGAGACCGTACTCGCCGCCTACGACGATCCCCAGCTGTTCACCGCGGAGGGGATCGCCAGGCTCAGGGCGCTGGCCACCGAACTCGGATCGGTGCCCGGCGTCGCCTCCACCACGAGCCTGGCGAGCACGCCCCTGGGAGACGCCATCGTCGACCTCGACCGCGGGCTCGCCGCCGGCTGGGCCCGGCGGCTCGTGTCGCTCCTGGAAGGCTATCTCGTCGGCGCCGATCACCGCACGGCTGGCATCGCCTGCACGCTCGAGCCGCGAGACGGCACTGGCGCACGGCCAGGAACGGGACCGACCCGCAAGCAGACGATCACCACGCTCCGGGAGCGGATGCAGGACATGCCGTCGGGCACGATCGCCGGCGAACCGGTGATGCTGCTGGACGGCTTCGAGATGCTCCAGCGCGACGGCAATCTGCTCGGAGCCGGCAGCGGCCTGCTCGCCGGCGCGGTGCTGCTCGTCTGTTTTCGCAGCCTTCGCTGGCTGGTGGTGCCGCTGGCGGTGGTGCTGTTCTCGCTCTGGACGACCCGCGGCCTGCTCGCCCTCGCCGGCCTCAAACTAACGATGGTCTCGACGATGCTCTCGGCGATGGTCACGGTCGTCGGGATCGGCACCGTCACCCACGTGATCGTGGAGTTTCGACGGCTCCGCACCCTGGGCATGACGGCAGTCGACGCGCTGAGGACCGCGTTCACGACGCTCTTCTGGCCTGTGGCCGGCGCCATCGCCACTGACGTGATCGGGTTCGGCTCGCTCACCGCGAGCAACGTGGGCCCGGTGCACGACTTCGGCATCATGACGTCTGTCGGCGCCGTCACGGTGCTCGTGGCAATGGGCCTCGTGGTGCCCTTCCTCGCGTTGGCGGGCCGATTCGATCCCGATCCGCGCATGGCCTGGGGCGAAGGCTCGCTCGACCGCGGGCTCGACGCGCTCGTGGGGTGGATCGTCCGCCATCCACTGCCGATCCTCGCCGCGGCGGCGGCCGTGACGATCGCCGCCATGACCGGCATGCGGTGGCTGACGGTCGAGACCGACTTCACGAAGAACTTCCGCCGTTCCAGCGCCACGGTGAAGGCCTACGACATGGTGGAGTCGCGGCTTGGCGGCGCCGGGGTATGGGATGTGCTCGTACCGGCGACCGAGCCGATCGACGACGACCAGCTCGACGCGGCCGACCACTTCGCCGATCGGCTGCGGCGGGAGGTCGTCGCCCCAGGGCCAGACGGTGTCGCCGCGCCGGCCCTGACGAAGGTGATGAGTGTCGCCGACGTGGTCTCAGCGGCTCCACTCCTGCCGCGGAAGGCGCAGGCGCTGCTGGTGAACGCGATGCTCCGGCAGCAAGACGACCGGCAGCCGGCGTTCGTGCGGTCGCTCGTCGGCCGCGACCCCCAGGATGGCGGCATCTGGCTGAGGGTCATGCTCCGTGCGCACGAACGGCAGCCCGCGGCGGCCAAGCGGGCGATCATCGACCAGGTGCGGCGGATCGCGGCGGAGGAGTATCCCGCCACCGGAGGCCGCGGCGCTGAAGTGACTGGCTTCTTCGTGCTCCTCTCGCAGCTCGTCGACCGGCTGCTCGCCGACCAGTGGCTCACCTTTCTGATCGCAGCGGCTGGGATCTTCCTCCTCCTCGCCGCCTCTTTCGGCAGCCCGCTCCTGGCCGCGATCGCCCTGGTGCCGAACAGCCTCCCGATCTTCGTCGTGCTGGGACTGCTCGGCTGGTTCGGTGAACCGATCAACATGGGCACGGCAATGATCGCCGCCGTGTCGATGGGGCTCTCCGTGGACAGTTCGATCCACTACATCACCGCGTTTCGACGCCGACTCGTGGAGGGCGACCATGCCGCAGCCCTGGAGACGGCGCACCAGACGGCGGGCCGGGCGATGATCTTCTCCACGCTCGCCCTGGTGATCGGCTTCCTCGCCCTGACGACGAGCGGATTCATGCCCACCGTGTCGTTTGGCTGGCTCTCGGCGCTCACGCTCCTCGGCGGGCTCGTGGGCAATCTCGTGGTCCTGCCAGTGCTCCTTGCCCTGACATCCCCGTGGCTTCGCGGCGGTTCGCCCGCTGGCTGAAAACGTGTACAACACGTCGTCATCGCAGCTTCTGGAACGGCTGCGACGCTTTCTGGAGAAGAGCCCATGTCCCGCGAGTTTCTGCCGAACGCCGGCTCCGGCACCATCACGTGCGAGCCCTCCACCCGCCCCGACTCGATCGACGCCGAGGCCGTCGTTGTGTTCATGGCCGAGGGGGGCGTGGGGATGGGCTCGGCCGCGGAACTCGACGCCGCAACCGGCGGCCTGCTCGGCAGGCTCGCCTCCGCGGGCGAACTCACCGGGCGGCGCTACGAGTGCGTGCCCCTGCTCGCCGCCCCGGGGCTGCGAGCAGGCCAGCTCGTCGTGGTCGGCATCGGCAAGCGAGAGGACGTGACCGCGGGCGTGCTGTATCGCGCGGCAGCTACGGCATCACGACACCTCGCCGCCCGGCCCCGTAGCCGCGTCGCCTTCGTCGCCGACGGCGCGTGGACCACCAAGCAGGTGGAGCAGGCCGTCGCCGGTGCCGCAGTCGGCATGGTGGGGCAGGATCTCTACCGCGCCGAGCCGAAGCGCAACAGGTTCGGCACCACGATCTGGATCTCGGCGCCCGTGGAGGCGGTCGAGCGGGGCGCGGTGATCGCCGACGGCGTCAACCTCGCCCGACGGCTCGTCAACATGGCTCCCGACGACATCTACCCGCAGTCCTTCGCCGACGAGTGCGCCACGATCGCCGGCCGCACGGGGCTCGACATCGAAATCTGGGACGAGGACCGCCTCATCCGCGAACGGTGCCATGCGATCCTCGCCGTGGGCCGCGGGAGTTCCCGGCCGCCACGGCTGGTGATCCTCCGCTACCGCGGGGGCGGCCGCACAGGACAAGGCCGCGCAGCAACCGACGCCATCCCCCAGCTCGCGCTCGTCGGCAAGGGAGTGACCTTCGATTCCGGCGGGCTGTCGCTCAAGCCGTCGGACGGCATGCTGACGATGAAGTGCGACATGTCCGGGGCCGCCGCCGTGCTCTCCGCGGCCGCGACGATCGCGGCGCTCAAGCTACCGATCGATCTGGTGGTGGGCATCGGCCTCGTCGAGAACATGACCGGCCCAGCCGCCTACAAGCTCGGCGACGTGATCACGGCCCGCAACGGGACGACGATCGAGGTCCACAACACCGACGCCGAGGGGCGGGTGGTGCTGGCCGACGTGCTCGACGTGATCCGCGGCGAGAAGCCGAAGCGGATCGTCGACCTGGCCACGCTCACGGGCGCCTGCGTGGTAGCCCTCGGCCAGGACGTGGCCGGCCTGTTCACGAACGACCAGCCGTGCTGCGACGCGGTGGCCGCTGCGGCCCGCGAGGTGGGCGAGCCGGTCTGGCAACTGCCGATGTATCCCGACTACGACGAGCAGATCAAGAGCGAGGTCGCCGACATCAAGAACGTGGGCGATGGCCGTTGGGGGGGCGCCATCACGGCGGCCAAGTTTCTGGAACGGTTCGTCGGCGGCATCCCCTGGACCCACGTCGACATCGCCGGCCCGGCATTCTCGGAGAAGAGTCGGCCATGGACCGACGGCGGCGCGACGGGCTCCATGGTGCGGCCGCTCGTCGAACTTGCCCGCGCCGGCGGGTAGGAATCTTTGACGCACGACCGCTCGGGGCTGCCAATGCCCCGTCGCCGGACGTTCGCTTCGGCCTTCCCGGCCTTTCGCTCACTCGATGCTGCCCTCGCTTCGCCATCCTGGCTTCGCTCGGCCAGCAACGCCGGCTCCCGGGGCACTGGCAGCCCCTCGCTGATTTCCCGTAGCACAGGTTTTCAACCTGTGCCGCAACTCCGCGGGCTCCATCGTCTCGCTCAGAGCAGCGTGGCGAGTTCGTCCACGAGCTCGGAGAACCGGGCCAGTGCCGTGGCGACCGGCTCGGGCCTTTCGAGGTTCACGCCCGCGTCGCGGAGCAGGTCGAGCGGCCACTTCGAAGAGCCGCCCCGGAGAAACCCGAGGTAGCGGTCGAGTGCGTTGGGCTCACCCTCCGCCACCTTCTTGGCCAGCGTGATCGCAGCGGCCAACCCCGTCGCGTATTTGTAGACGTAGAAGGCGTTATAAAAGTGCGGAATGCGGAGGCACTCCAGCTCGAGTTGCGAGTCGATCGAGAAGCTCCGACCGAAGTAGGCATCGAGCAGCTCGCGGTAGATGCCGCGGATCCGCTCCAGCGTGAGAGGCTCGCCGCCCTCAGCCGAGGCGTGGCTCCTCCGTTCAAATTCCGCGAACATCGTCTGTCGGATGATCGTCGCCCGGATCGAGTCGATCTCACGGGTGATGATCGCGGCTCGCTCCTTGGGCGACGTGGCCCGCTTCAGGAGAAGCCGCGTCAGCAGCTGCTCGTTGAACGTGCTTGCCACCTCCGCCACGAAGATCGTGTATCCGGAATACTGGTAGGGCTGCGCCTCCGCGGACAACCGCGTGTGCATCGAGTGGCCGGCCTCGTGGGTGAGTGTGAAGACGTGCTCGATCACGTCTTCCTGGAAGTTCATGAGGATGTAGGGGTCGGAATCGTAGGTGCCGGAGCTGAAGGCACCGGACCGCTTGCCCGCGTTGGGGTAGCGGTCGCACCACCGGCCGCGGAGCCCCCGCTCGAGCCTCGTGCCGTAGTCGGCGCCCAGCGGCGCAAGCGACTCGAGGATCACGGCCACGGCCTGATCCCAGGTGTGCCGCTGCTCGAGTTCCGGCACCAGCGGCACGTAGCAGTCGTAGTGGTGGATCTCGGCGAGGCCGAGCACCCGCTTCCGCAGGTCGTAGTAGCGATGGACGGCCGGCAGATTCGCCCGCACTGCCGCGATCAGCTGGTCGTAGACGGCCAGCGGCACGTTGTCGGCGTGCAGGGCCCCCTCGACGGTGCTGGGGTACTTCCGAACGCGGGCCGCGTAGACATCGCGCTCGTTGGAGCCGGAGAGCGTGGCCGCCAGCGTGTTGGCGTGGGCCTCATACTGGGCGTAGTACTGGTGAAACGCGGTCCGCCGAACCTCGGCCACGGGATCGTGGAGGAGCGTCGTGAAGGTCGCGTTCGAGAGTTCGATCCGCTCGCCGGTGTGGGTTGCCACACTGCCGAACTTCAGATCGGCGTCGGTGAGCTGGCGAAACACCTTGCCGGCGGTGCCGGCGAACGTGCCCTGCATCGCCAGCAGCTTCTCCTCGGGCTCCGAGAGCGTGTGGGCCCGCGTGCGAACGATCCTTTCAAGGAGCAGCCGGTACGGGGCGAGCACCGGCAGGCCCATCCACGCTGCGAGGGTCGCGGCGGGAATCGCCATGATCTCCGGCCGGATGAAGCTCGCCGCCTCGCCGGCCCGCGTGGAGACGTGCTGGAAGCGGCCCACCATCCGCTGGGCATCGGCCGAGGCCAGGTCTTCGCTGGCCCGCAGCTGGGCGTAGGTGCCGAGGCGGTCTCCCTCGCGATCAAACGCGAGGTCGTGGGCCAGGCACTCGGCGAGCCGTTCGGCCGACGAGCCGAGGGTGCCGGCATAGGGAGCGAACTGCGGAATCTCGGATTCCCAGACGGCGAGCGCCCCCTCCCACTCCGCGTCGGAGCGACACAGGCTTGCGAGATCCCAGGTATCACCGACCGGCACGTCTTTCCGGGCCGGGAGCGTCTTCACCGCACCATCGCTCATGTTCACAATCTCCACACGGCGGTGCCCCAGGCGAGACCGCCCCCAAATCCGCAGATCACGACCGTGCTGCCGGCACCGACGCGGCCCGTCCGCCAAGCCTCCTCGAGCGCCAGCGGGATCGAGCCGCTGGACGTGTTGCCATAACGGTCGAGATTCATGAACACCTTCTCGGCCGGCAGCCCAAGCGAGTCGCGAACACCCTCGATGATTCGGGCATTGGCCTGATGCATCACGAACAGATCGACGTGGTCGAGGAGCACACCCGCCCTGTCGGTCACCGTGCGGACACTCTCCTCCGCCAGCCGGATCGCCCACTTGAACACCGCCCGACCGTCCATCTTCATGAACTGCTCGCGGCGGGCGATCCCTTCGATCGAGGGCGGCTGGCGCGAGCCGCTCATGGGGCAGGCCAGGAGCCCGGCACCGCGGCCATCGGAGCCGAAGCCGAAGGCCAGGAGCCCATGCTCCCGGCCCGACGGGTCGGCCGCACATGGCTCGAGCAGCACCGCTCCGGCGCCGTCGCCGAACAGCGGCCACGTCTTGATGTCCTCGGGATCCACCAGTCGTGAGTTGGCGTCGGCGCCGATCACGAGCGGCAGCCGGCTCGTGCCCGCCGCCACGAACTGCGATGCCGTGATCAGGGCATAGGCGAATCCGGCACACGCGGCGGTCACGTCCATCGCCGGCGCGTCGAGCCCGAGTTTTTCCTGGACGATGCAGGCCGTCGAGGGAATGCACATGTCGGGGGTGAACGTCCCGAGAACCAGCAGGTCGACATCGCCGCGGGGGCGGCCCGCGGTGGCGATCGCCGCCTCGCCGGCAGCCGCGGCAAGATCGCTCGTGGCCACGCCGTCGTCCACATGCCGACGCTCACGGATGCCGGACCTGGCGACGATCCACTCCGGATCGCAGCCGAGTCGGGCGAGATCGGCATTGGTCACGACCCGCGGCGGCACGGCCGCTCCGATCCCCGCCAGCCGAAACCCGACGGCCCGGCCAAAACGGGACGGCCGCGGCGAGGTGAGAATGTCGGACATCGGTGACCGCGGGTGAGGTTCGGAGGCACGGTATCGTACGGCTCGCCCGCACGCCTGCAAAGCCGTCGCAGCGGGCAAGGCGTTGTCCGAGCCCAGCACCGTCGAGGCCTCTGCAAGCGAACGACCAAGC
>Ga0315904_10009734_pt1 | contig 12524 bp, 11 predicted proteins | sample LakEriMetagenome_6_FD_203529 | JGI IMG/M metagenome (GOLD analysis project Ga0315904, IMG submission 203529) | Freshwater fungal communities from buoy surface, Lake Erie, Ohio, United States - Buoy 12 MA120 | ecosystem: Environmental > Aquatic > Freshwater > Lake | place: USA: Lake Erie, Ohio...
CCGGCCGCCGCGGCTGAAGTCACGGGCCGGTCGTGGTCGAGAGGAACATCATGTCCCGGTCGTCTCCCCGCTCCGCCCGCGTCTGGATTCCGGCGCTGCCCGCGGCCTTGGCCGTGACCATGGCTGCGGCCCTGGAAGCCGCGGGCCTCGCCGTGGCCGCGGAGCCTGGCGGCGACCCGGCCCGCTCCCATGCCGACTCGATGGCCGCGATGGGGCTCGTGCGCCACGACGGCGCCTGGCGGACGTCGCAGGAGATCGAGATCGTCGACCGCGCCGCCCGCGATGCCGCCGCGCGGCGGGAGTGGTCGAAGAAACTCGACCGGCTGCGGCGCGACGCGGGCCGCGGCGCGCCGTCCGCGGTCGAGGAGATCCGGGAGATCTCCGACCCGCCGGCGGTGCCCGCCCTCGTCGCCGCGCTCCAGGCCGACCCCGACCCGCGGATGCGGGGCCTCTACGTCGAGGCGCTCTCGCGGGTTCGCGCGGGCGAGGCCCTGGCGGCGCTCGTGGCCACGGCGCTCGACCATCCCGAAACGGAAACGCGGATCGCCGCCGTCGAACGGCTGGCGGCCCTCGGCCCGCCCCTCTCCGCGCCCGCGCTCGTGGCGGCGCTGGGAAGCCCCGACAACGCGCGGGTCAACCGCGCCGCCGAGGCGCTCGGCCGGCTCGGCGAGCCCTCCGTCGTGGCCCCGCTCATCGCCAGCCTCGAGACGAAGCACGTCGTGGTGCGGGGAGACGGCGCGGCGCCGGGCTCGACGACCGCCACGTTCACGCCGTCGGGCGGCGGGCTGTCGATGGGCGGCGGGCCGAAGCCGGTGCCCGTCATGGTGCGCAACGACCGCGTGCTCGAGGCGCTCGTGAAGCTCACCGGCCAGAACTTCTCCTGGGATGCCCCGGCCTGGCGGCGCTGGCTCGCCTCCCGCGAGTGCCCCGACTTCGATCCGCGCCGTGCGCCGTAGGCCGGCGGCCCGCCCGGTGGGCGAAAGCCTCCGTCGCTGTGGAACCACGGCTACACGCCCTCTGGTGTGGCAGGTGCACGGGAGCCATGGCTCCAAGGCTCCTCCGGCTTCCGCCCACCGGGCTCTTCGTCAGGCGGCGCGGCGGCGGGCGCGGTCGGGCTCGAGCATCAGCATGGCCACGCGGTTCTCGAGGTTGGGCCGGAAGACGACGAGCAGGAGCACCGGCAGATACCAGGCCATGAACAGGCCGCCGTCGTGGGCCTTCCAGAACTGGCTGCCGAGCAGCACCGCCGCCGAGCAGCTCATGAGCGTGCCCAGGTTCTTGGGCGCGGGCCAGATCGCGAAGGTGGCCATCATCGCCACGAACAGGGCGAGCACCGGCAGCCGGTAGACGGGGTCGTGGCCCGGCAGCTTCCAGAAGCCCTCCAGCGAGACCTCGTTGGGGAAGATCCAGCCGAACATCTGCCGCAACTGGCCCGAGAAGACCGCCGCGTCGGGAGAGGTGATCCAGAGGGCCGCCACGAGCACGCCGAGGGCCGCCGCCACGCCGAGAATGAACCGCCGGACGCCCCGTTCCCAGTAGAAGCTGCACCACAGCGGCAACAGGAAGACGGGATAATAGATCGTGCCGATGGCCAGGCCCACGAGCACGCCGGCCACGATCGGTCGGCGGTAGGACGCCACCGCCCAGAGCACGAGCGCCCCGGGCAGGGCGTGATCGACGCGGCCGGTCATCATCGCGGTGTAGGGGAGCAGCAGGTAGAGGACGGCCGCCGCGATCCCCAGCCGCACGTTCTCGAAATGCCGCCAGCCGACGATCACCATCCCCGCCACGATGGCCAGCTGGCAGAGGATCGCCATGATCCGCGCGGTGGTCTCGTGGAGGGCGCGGCGGCCCGGGGCGCCGGGGGCGGCGGACGAATCGTCGACGGCGTCGCCGTAGAGCTGCTGCGTGGAGATCTGGGGCAGCAGGAACAACAGCGGGTAGCCCGGGCCGAGCCTGGCGAGCTGGTCTGTGTCGATGCTCGCCTCGCCGCTGCGGATCCGGTCGGCGGAGGCCGCCCCGGCCACGTCCTCGGGTTGCGGCGGCCGCGTGATCACGTTGGCCAGCAGGAACACGAGCAGCGATCCGCCCAGGAACACGAGCCCGCCCGTCGTCAGATTGGGATCGAGCATCGGCCGGCGGACCATCGTCGAATCGACGAGCATCCGCACGAGCAGGATGCCGGTGACGACGAACAGCCAGGCGAAGCCGATCGCCTCCACGTTGGCGTCGGCCTTGAAGCCGCCGTATTCGACCGCCAGCAGGCCCGGTGCGAGGAGCACGAGGCCGACGAGGTCGACGTTCCGCACGCTCCACAGGCGGTTGAACTTGAAGAACAGCGCCAGCGACAACAGCGACGCCAGGTAGAACCAGGTCGTGGGGTTGACGCGGTAATAATGGAAGAGGATTTCGCTCATGCGGCCGGGAAGTGTGGGCCCGGGGGGCGGATGGTGGCGGGGCGGCGGGCGGGCCCCGCCGCCGATGGTGCGGTTGGCGCGGGGCCGAGCCGCAGTCGCCTTCAAGGTATGCCGCGGCGGACCGCGGCGAAAGTTCGGAGGCCGCAGCCGCCGCCGGTCACGGTCGGAACGGCCAAATCAGCGGCGCCAGGGCCACCGTGACCGCCATCACGATGAGGTTGAGCGGCCCGCCGAACCGCATGTAATCGCCGAACTTGTAGCCGCCCGGGCCGTAGATCATGAGGTTCGTCTGGTAGCCCATCGGCGTGGCGAAGCCGCAGCTCGCGGCCACGGTGATCGCCATCACGAACGGCAGCGGATTGACGTCGAGGTCGGCGGCCGCCTGCCAGGCGATCGGGAAGGTGAGCACGGCGGCGGCGTTGTTGCTCATCAGCTCGGTGGCCAGCATCGCGACGAGATACAACGCCGCGAGCACGAGGTGGGGATGGTCGCCCGCCTGCGCGATCGTGGCGTGGACCACGGCCTCCGCGAGCCCCGTCTTCTCCATCGCCCGGGCCAGCCCGAAGCTGGCCGCGATCAACAACAGCGACTCCCATTCGATCGACCGGCGGGCCTCCGTCGAAGAGATGCAGCGGGTGGCCACGACGGCGCCCGCGGCCACGAGCGCCGCGGCCACCATCGGCACGAGGTCGAGCGTGGCGGCGAGCACCATCGCAGCCAGCACCGTGCAGGCGATCCAGGCCCGGTCGTGCCGCGGCGGGCCGCCTCCGGCCACTTCGCTCACGAGGTAGAAGTGGCGGCTCGACCGCTGCCGCTCGAGGAAGTCGGGGCCGGCCTCGAGGAGCAGCGTGTCGCCCGGCTCGAGCGCGATGTCGCCGATCTTCATGTTGAGCCGCTCGCCGTTGCGGGCCACCGCGATGACGACGGCGTTGTAGGTGGAGCGGAAGCGGCCCGCCCGGATCGTGCGGCCCACGAGCGGGCAGGTGTTCGACACCACCGCCTCGACGAGCGTCCGCTCGTGCCGCGGATCGTGGAGCTTGAAGACCTGGTCGGTGGCGGGCCGGAGGCCGCGGATCTTCTGCAGCTCGACGACCGAGTCGATCACGCCCACGAACACGAGCCGGTCGCCCGCCTCGAGCCGTTCCGTGGGGCCGACCGCGGGCAGCACGTGGCCGCTCCGGTCGATCTCCATGAGATACAGCCCCTCGAGGTGCCGCAGGCCCGCCTCCTCGATCGTGCGGCCGGCCAGCGGGCTGCCCGGCTCGACGAGCATCTCGAGGGAGTATTCGCGCGGGTCGTCGCCCGGGCTCATCGCCGGTCGCCGGTCCTTGAGCAGGAAGCGGCTGGCGAACACGAGGTAGACGAGCCCGATCGCGAACAGCGGCACGCCCAGCCAGGTGATGTCGAACATCTCGAGCGGCCGGCCCCGCCTGCCGGCGACGAGCCCGCTGACGACGACGTTCGTGCTCGTGCCGATGAGCGTGCACAGGCCGCCGAGCACGACCGCCGCGTTCATCGGCATGAGCAGCCGCGACACGGAGAGCCGGTGCTTCCGCGCCCAGTCGCGGATGGCCGGCACCATCAGGGCCACGACCGGGGTGTTGTTCATGAATGCCGAGAGCACGCCGGGGCCGACCATCGTGCGGACCTGCGCGGCGGCCAGCGACTGCGGCCGGCCGAGCACCCGGTCGACGATCACGGCCAACGCCCCGGTCCGCTCCACCGCCGCGGCGACGACGAACAGCGCGGCCACGGTGATCATGCCCTCGTTGGCCATGCCCCCGAGGGCCTCGGCGGGCGTGAGCACGCCGGCGGCCAGCAGGGCCACCACGCCGCCGATCATCACCATGTCGGGCGCCCGCTGCACGAACAAGAGCAGCCCTAGCGTGACGGCGACGACGGCCGCGGTGAGCGCCATCGGCCAGGACACGCCGAGCCACGGGACGACGGGGGGAAAGTCCATGCGGAGCGTCTCGGGATGCAGGCCGGGATCGGCAACTTGCCGGATGGGATGGGAGGGACGCAAGGCCGATGCCGCTTCGCACCGCCCGTTGGCGACCGGATGCCCATGGTTGGTAGGCTCTGGCGAGCCGCCACGACACGGGGCGGTATCCGTGCGAGGCCCGCCCATGAGCGACGACCCCGAGGCCCGCGAGCGGTTCGCCGGCTACTACGCGGCGCCCCGGGCGCCTTGGGACATCGGCCGACCGCAGCCGGCCTTCGTGGCGACGGCGGACCGGATCACCGGCCGCGTGCTCGACGTGGGCTGCGGCACGGGTGACCTGGCGATCTGGCTGGCGACGCGGGGCCACGCCGTCACCGGGGTCGACTTTCTCGCCGGACCGCTCGCCGTCGCCCGGGCGAAGGCGGCGGCGGCGGGGGTGGCGGTGAACTTCCTGGAGATGGACGCGCTCGCCGTCGGCGAGATTCCGGAGCGGTTCGACGCCGTCGTCGACTGCGGGCTCTTCCACTCCTTCGACGACCCGCGGCGGTCGGCCTACGTGGCCGCCCTCGCGCGGCTGCTCGAGCCGGGGGCCCGCGTGTTCATCCTCTGTATGTCGGAGGCCGAGCCGGGCACGCACGGGCCGCGGCGGGTGACCGCGGCGGAGTTGCGTGCCGCGTTCGCCTCGGGCTGGGTCGTGGAGTCGGTCGCGCCGGCGCGGTTCGAGGTGGTGCCCGGCATCCCGGGGGCCGAGTTCACGCCCGGCGGGGCGCACGCCTGGTTCGCGGTCATCCGGCGGGCCTGAGGAGGGGGCGACGGCGCCGCGCATGCGACTCTTTCCCTCCGATCGCTGGCCGCTCTCGCTGCCGGAGGGGCACCGCTTTCCGGCGGCGAAATACACGCTCCTGCGGCAGCGGCTCGAGGCCCATGCGGCGGCCGGGGCGCCCCTCGAGTTCATCGAGCCCCACGCCGCCACTGACGACGAACTCGTGCGGGTGCACGACCGCGGCTACGTGGGCCGCGTGCTCGCCGGCACGCTCTCGGCCGCGGAGGTGCGGCGGATCGGGTTCCCGTGGAGTCCCGAGCTCGTGGCCCGCTCGCTCCGCAGCACCGGCGCCGCCGTCGACGCCGCGGCGGCCGCGCTCGCCGACGGCGTGGCGGCGAGCCTCGCCGGCGGCACGCACCATGCGGGCACCGACTGGGGGGAGGGCTACTGCGTGTTCAACGACACGGCGGTCGCGGCCCGCGAGATGCAGGCGCGGGCCGCGGTCCGCCGGGTGGTGATCGTCGACTGCGACGTGCACCAGGGCAACGGCACGGCCCAGATCTTCGCGGGCGACGACAGCGTGTTCACGCTCTCGCTCCACGGCGCCCACAACTTTCCACTGCGGAAGCATCCCGGCTCGCTCGACGTGGGACTCGAGGACGGCACGGGCGACGACGCCTACCTCGCGGCGCTCGAGCCCGCGCTCGCCGAGTCGTTCTCCCGCGGCCGGCCCGACCTCGTGCTCTACATCGCGGGCGCCGACCCCTACGCCGGCGACCGGCTCGGCCGGCTCGCGCTCACGAAGCCGGGCTTGCTGGCCCGCGACCGCATGGTGCTCGATGCCTGCCGGGCCCGCGGCACGCCGGTGGCCATCGTCTGCGGCGGCGGCTACTGCCCCGACCTCGAGGCGATCGTCGACATCCACGCGGCGACGATGCTGCTCGCCGCCGGGGCGTGAGCGCGGGGCCGCGGGTCGTCAGCGGCTCTCGGCGGTCTTCAAAGCCGCATCGGCCCGCCATACCCGCCATTTGAGTTCGCAGCCTTCCGGCACCATCACGACGACGGGCAGCCGGCTGTTGTAGGGGATGAGCGTCCGCGGGCCGGCGACGAACCGCGGGGCGGGATTCTCGGGGCCGCCCACGAGCGTCTGGGCGGCGTTCTGCAGGTCGCCCTCCACGTCGTGGTAGGTGAAGCCCCAGCCCTCGATGTCGCGCGAGACGATCCGGCCCCCGAGCCGATAGGCGTTGATGCCGTCGGTGACCATCGTCCGGCCGACCACGAGCTCCACCTGGAAGTCGTCCTCCTCGCCGCGCTCCTTGTGGGGCAGGAGGATCACCTTGCGTTCCTTGCCGGCGGGGGGCTGCGGATACGCGGCCTCGAGGTTCTTGACGGCGCCCGGGTCGATCGCGGCCTCCGGGGACGATGCGGAGACGTCGTCGGTCGCGCGGAGGGCGGGGAGGACGCTGACGGACAGGCTGGCGACGAGGCACAACGCGGGCAGGCGGTGCGAGGCCATGACGGTGCTCCTGGAGGGATGAGCCCAGGAGCATACCGACGGCGACCGGGAACTGTCCCGTGATGCCGGGGCGGCCCCGAGGCCCGGCATTTGCCGCGGCTGACGCCGGGCCCCTACCGTTCCCGGCCCTCGGGAGGAGGCTCCCCGCGTGGGGCCGGCCTCCGGCTTCCCGAGATTCACGTGAAGGGTTTCTACGATGGCTCGCAAGATCCTCGTTCGACTGGTTGGGGTGATGACCTGCATGGCCGCAGTCGTGACGGGATTCGATGCGGAGGCGGGAGCGCGGCATCGCCGGTGCTGCCAGACCTCGTGCTGCTCGCCGTGTTACACGTCGTGCGCGGCGCCGTGCTACGACTCGTGCGGCTGCGCGACCAGCTGCGCTCCGTCGTGCTCCACGTGCTACACGTATCGCGACGCCTGCGGTTACTGCCGCACCAGCTGCGGCTGGACGACGGTCGTGAGTGCGCCGGTGATCGTCAGCGACTGCTGCGTGGCGTCGGCCACGAGCGCGCCCGCCACGCAGGTGGCCGCGACACCGGCTCCCACGATCGCGGCACCGACCGCGACCGCCGCCCGCTGACCCGCACGCCGACGCGGCCCACCGCCGCCTCGGCACCGGGATCGTTCGGCCCCGCGCGGTGGCTCACGTCGCCGCGCGGGGCCGTCGTTTGCGCCCCATTTGGTGGCGCGGGTCGCGCGCCGGCGCCTCAGCCGGCGGCCAGCGCCAGCCGGTCGGCCTCGCACGCCAGGGCCACCGCCGCCACGCTGTCGGCCTCGGTGAGCCGGCGGACATGGCCGGGATCGCGGATGCGGGCCACCTGATCGGCGGCCAGGTCGCGGACCACCTCGCCGTAGATCTGCAGCTTCTCCATTCCCAGCGAGAAGTCGATCGCCACCAGGGCGTCGGCCTCGAACTCCTGAAACCGGCCCCGCATCCGCCGCGCCGCCTCGGCATGCCGGTCGATCGTGCGGATCGCGGATCGCGGCAGCATCGCCGCGAGGGTCGCGGCCGCATCGTCGTCGAGGAGCGCGCGAATGTCGCCGTGCGTCGGCACCCAGTCGTGGAGCCTCAGTTCGCCGCGCTCGAACACCAGCCGCAGCTCCTGCCGGTCCATCCGCGACGCCTGATGGAAGCCGTGCTCGAAGTGGAAGAGCACGCCCGAGTGACGGTCGCCCGGCGTGTCGGGCCGGCCCAGGCGGGCCGTGCCACCGTGGGAGTTGATCCGGTAGCGGCAGGTGCACGACACCTGCTCCTCGACGGCGGATCCGCGTGCGTCGGCGGGCTCCGTCGGCCGCACGCTCCGCGCGGCCGCCACCACGCTGCCGGCGCCGAGCCACGAGGCCACGAGGTCGAAGAAGTGCACGCCGTGCTCGACGAAGATGCCGCCGCTCAGGCCCCGATCCCAGAACCAGTGGCCGCGGCCGAGCCCCTCGTCGGCGGCCTCGTTGAGGAACATTCCGTGGATCAGGCCGCCGAGGATCCGCGACTCGATGATCCGGTGGACCGCGTGGGCGAGCGGGTTGTAGCGTTCGACGAGGTTGGCCACGCAGACGAGGCCCCTCCGCGCCGCGAGCGACTCGAGCTCCTCGGCGGCGGCGAGGGTTGTGGCCAACGGCTTCTCCGCGAGCACGTGCTTGCCGGCGCGGAGCGCCGCGGCGGCCTGCGGGTGGTGGAGGGCCGGCGGCGTGGCGATGTACACGAGGTCGATGTCCGCCGCGCCGCAGACGTGCTCCGGGGACACGGACTCGGCGTGCAGCTCGGCGGCCGCCCGCCGCGCCGCGGCCGGATCGAGGTCGGCCACCGCGGTCACGACGACGCCGGGCAGCCGCCGATATTGCGCCATCGAGAATCGGGCGAAGGCGCCGCAGCCGACGAGGCCGACGCGGATCGTGCGGAGTCCGGTGGCGGTCGCGGAGAGGACGCCTGGGGCAGGGGGCGCGGCCCCCGGGGGGACGGTGGCAGGCATGGCAGCGGCTCCGAGGGAACGCGGCCCTGCGGAGATCCGGGGTGAGTGCCCGGGCGGCTGTGATCCTGCCGCCGAATCCTACGCGGGCGGTCGCCGGCGGGGCCACCGTGACCCGCGCCGCCGACGGGCGAACGGTCGGTGGGGCCCGAGCCAAGGCCCGACGACCGACGGCCGCGGAGGCGACTCGGTCGCCGCCGCCGCCTCGGACAGCATCGCCTGCGGTAGGCTCCCGGAATCGTGTCTCAGCCTGCCCGAGCCGGAGTCTGCCAGATGGGTGCGGCCTTCTCGTCCAGTGGATTCGCTCGGCGTCGTGTCGTCGCGGGCGCGATCGCCGTGGTGGCCGCCTGCCTGACGCTGTGGTGCAGCGGACCCGGCGGCGCGCCCGTTCCCACCGCGGCCGTGGAACCGATCCTGCTCGAGGGGCATCCCGAGGAGATCGGTCGGGCGCACGGCCGCCGCCTCGGGCCGCAGATCCGGTTGTTGGAAGAGCGGTACGTGGGCGCGCTTGTCGGTGACGACGCCGGCCGCGCGCGGGCCCTGGCGGCCGCGGCCGGTTTTCGGGACCGGCTCCGGCCGCACCACCGCGCCGAACTCGACGCCGTGGCGGAAGCCGTGGGCATCGATCGGGAGCGGATGCTCCTGGCCAACTGTTTTCTCGATCTGCTCCCGAGCGTGGGCTGCTCCGCGGTCGCGCTGCCGGCGGCCGCGGCCCCGGACGGCGTCGCCCGCCTCGGCCGTAACCTCGACTTCCCGTCACGGGGCGTCGCCGACGGCCACTCGCACGTGCTCGTCGTCAGGCCGGAGGGCCGCCACGCCTTCGCGGCCGTGACCTGGCCGGGGCTCGTCGGCGTGCTCTCCGGGATGAACGAGCACGGGCTCACGCTCGCGAACATGGAGGTGGCCCGGGAGCCGCGGCCCGCCGCCGCGATGCCCTACGCGCTGCTCTACCGGACGGTGCTCGAGGAGTGCCGGACGGTGGCGGAGGCGATCGCGCTGGTGGAGCGGGAGGGCCGGCAGACGGCGAACAACCTCATGCTGATGGACGCCGCGGGGGATCGGGCGCTCCTCGAAATCACGCCGGAGCGGGTCGTCGTTCGCCGGGCCGCGGCCGACGCGCCGCTCGCAGCCACGAACCACCATCGGGCAGGCGGGCAGGATCCGCCCCGCTGCGATCGCTACGCCTGCCTCGTGGCCGACGCCGAGCGGGACTGGGGCCGGCTCGACCGCGACGCCCTGCACCGCACGCTGGCCCTGGTCTCCCAGGGCGATCTCACGCTCCAGTCGATGATCTTCGAGCCGCGCGAGCGGGTGGTGCACCTTGCGGTCGGCCGCGATGCCGCCCGCCGCCGCCTCCGGCCGATCGACCTGACGGAGCAGTTCCGCCGTTAAGCGAGACTCGCGGCTCGAGGCGCGGTGGCCGCGCGCCAGAGCATCAGCGCGAGACCGCCGCAGCGCTGGGTGCGGCCGACGGCCACCGGCGGCTGGACGTCATCGCCAGGAAGACGCCCATCCCGACGAGAACGGGAATGGCATCCGGAAGCGTCGGGTGGAGAAGGAACTCCGGGCCCGTGGACAAGCCAGCGGGCAGGGGCCTGCATGCGGCGGTGCGATAGACGGCCGTCAGCGACATCGTGGCCGCGATGACGGCAAGCCAGAACGCCGGCAGGCGGAGCCAGCGAACGAGCCACGCACACGCGAAGGCCCCGGCTCCGCTGCAGGCCCACTCGATCACGGACAATCCGAAGAAACCGCCGCTGGTCAGGATGTCTTCCCGCCGCATGCCCCGATAGCTCCCCGGGTCGAGGAACTCGCTGACGTACATCGCGGAACAAAAACCACACACGATGATGTACGTCACCGCGGGAGGTCCGAGCACGAGGTACAGCGGCGCCCAGCGCCGCAGATGACCCGCGAGCCGTGGCACGAAATCGGTTCGGAGGATCAGCCACGCGCTCGCCAGGATGACGGCGATGGCCAGCCCGCCGACACCGAGCCACAAACCGGGCCCCACCTCGATCTGGATCAGGGTGTGAGCATGTTCACCGTTCGGCATGCGCTCGACTCCTCAGGTGCAAGACGACCGCCGCGACGGTGATCACCGCGAGGATGGACATTCGCGGGACGTGCACCGTGAGAGAATCGGCGGTCGTGACGGTCCCCGAGCCCGACGTGTCATCGAACACGAGCCAGAGGGCGAGAACGAATTCGATCACGAGCACGAATGCCGCAACCACGAACACCCCGAGCCGAGCGACCACGCACGCACCCTCGCTTTCGTCGAGTCCATGGTCCCGGACGGACACGGCGTGCAGTGACGGCAGCGTCCACGCGTCGTCCCGGCCGACACAGGGCCGTCACTCGCTCGCGGTTCCCGTTTCGCGAGGGGTTGGATAGTCCCGAACGACACGTCGTGCAAGGCCGAAAGCACGGCCGCGACAGCACCGACGACCGCCCGCTGGGTCCCCGCCCAAGCGGCGCTCGCGACGGCGAAAAGAGAAATACTCCCGACAGGGATCGAACCTGTAACCTTCAGCTCCGGAGGCTGACGCTCTATCCAATTGAGCTACGGGAGCGTGGCCGATGTCTTCGGCCGCGAGACCCCTGAGTCTACCAGCGGCACGCGGCGGGCAAGGGAGCGGGGCTCGGGCGGCCCGTTTCCGCACACCTCACGCCGACCGCCGCAGCGGCCGGGGCTCGGTCTCCAGCCGCCGGGGCCCGGCGAGCGCGGCATGGGGGCCGTCGAATCGCACCGTGCCGACGTCGGCCGTCGTGGCCGCCCGCCGCGCGGCACGCAGCCGAGCGAATCTCCGCGCGTAGTCGCCGAACTGCATGAGCGCGACGATGCGGCCGGCCAGCATCGGCAGCGTGCCGAGCGGCGCCGTCGCGAGCGCGTCGCGCACCACCTCGACCGCATGCCCGGCCAGCGCGAGGGCCGGCGAGCCGCGCGGGATCGACCGCCAGAACAGCCGCTCGGCCTGCAGGCCGGCCGTGAAGGACCGCGGCCGCCGCCGCCCTGCGCCGCAGACCACCCGCGACTCGGGCGCCACGACCACGCGACCCGGCAGGCAGGCGAGCGACACGGCCATGTCGGCGTCGGCCAGCCAGTCGCCGCACGCGGTCGCGAAGCCCGGCCCCGCCGCCGCGAGCACGTCGGCCCGCCAGAAGCCGGCCTCGAGCGTGGGGCCGGCGGCACGAACCCGCGCCGGGTCGAGCCGGCCGGCCCGCGCGGTCGGAACGACGGCCACGCGTCGGCCGCCGCGAGTCACGCGCACCCCCGCCGACACGATCGTGGCGTCAGCGGCGGCGGCGACGCCCACGGGCACCACCGCCTGAACGTCGGTGCCGGCGAGCAATTCCCGCGGCCGATCCGTCCAGCCCGGCGTCGCCAGCCAGCCGGCCGCCAGCACGTGCACCACCGGCGCGGCGCTCGCGGCGATCCCCACGTTGGCGCAGGCCGCGAGACCGGATCCGGGCGGGGCGGGCAGGAGCCGGACTTCGTCGGCGATGCCCCAGGGGTCGGCGTAGGCGAACGCGTGCGGGACGACGATCTCACAGTCGGCAGGCCGGTTCTCGAGCACGCTCACGAGCGTGGCCTCGAGCGCGGCGGCGTCGGCCGGCGCCGGCACGACGATGGACAACGAAGGTGCGCCGGCCGCTGGCCTCGACATCGAAATTCCCCCCACCATCGCGCGCACGATTCGCCCGGATCGTGCGTCTCGACGACACATCAGCCGCCGGAGCTCCGGCGGCGCGTCAGGCCGCGGCCCGCTGCGGCTGCAGTTCGGTGAACAGGTTCACCGTGTGCAGCATTTCGCCGTCGGCGTCGTAAAACTGCAGCACGCCGACGTCGATCAGCCACATCGCGAACATCTCGGCCACGCGATAGCACCGGGCGACGCAGCGGCCCCGGTCGATG
>Ga0315904_10009737_pt1 | contig 12521 bp, 8 predicted proteins | sample LakEriMetagenome_6_FD_203529 | JGI IMG/M metagenome (GOLD analysis project Ga0315904, IMG submission 203529) | Freshwater fungal communities from buoy surface, Lake Erie, Ohio, United States - Buoy 12 MA120 | ecosystem: Environmental > Aquatic > Freshwater > Lake | place: USA: Lake Erie, Ohio...
CCAGCTGTTCCCGGGCGCCGGCCGTGACCTGCGAGAAGGGGGGAAGGCTCCCGATAGCGTTCACCGCGTGACCCACGACCTTCTCCCCGGCGCTCGCCGTGGGCGGCACAATGCGTCGGCCAGTGGCAAAGTCGGTGTTGGCGGCGATTTCAAACGGCATCACCATCGCCGGATTGACGAGGCCCACCCAGAACTGCCGAGCCTGTGCCGCCATATCCTCGGCGATGTCGGCGGTGTCGCTCTTGCCCTTGATGTAGTCAGCCAGGCGGTTGAGACTCCCGGCGGCGCCGACCGAGCGCGCAGTGATGTTGGCGGGAGTCGGGAAGCCGATGTAGGTGAGATCCCACTCCTGGCGCTTTTCATCCCACCCGGTGGGGACCAGGATGTGGAACTGCTCGCGCTCCCAGGTGGCGAGGTCGTTTTCCGCGTCGGGGAAGAAAGTCTGGTTCCACATCACCCCAGCCGCAGCGAAGGGGGCGATCCGCGCCCAGCGGTGGGCGGCGTCACGATTTGGTGTGAGATTCCCCGTGTCGGTCAGCCGCAGTGGCGCATAACTCTCAAACGACTTCTTGGTGAAAGTCCAGAAGGGAACGAAGATCGAGCGCAGCCAGCGGGCTTCCCACGGGGTGAGGTCGTTGTAGTCGTAAATGGCGTTGAGGACGACCTTCCCGGCCTGGGCGTCGGTCAACCCCTTGCTCACTTCGTGATTGAACCGCGCGATGCGGTTGATGCCTTCGGTGAAGTCACGTACCGAGTTGTAGAAGGCATTCATGCGCGTGAACTTCGTCTGGACGTCGTTCACGACATCCACAGTGAGGTCGCGAGCCGGCGACTGCGCCCGGCCAGGGAGGTTGGTGAGAGTCCGCAGGCGCGGGTCAGCCAACACCTGCTGACTCACATCAGCGGCGGCAGAGCGGATGCCAATGTTGGCGGTCTCCGCGCGGGAGGCGAAGTCCCACAGATTCTGGCGAGGACCGGCACTCCCCGGCCGGTCGAAGCTGAAAGCCTTCATGCCACTGGCAGCGATGCCCTTCGGCATGTCGCGCAGGCCGAGGGTCAGCCACTCCTGGTAGGGCGTCGAGGCGAAGTTGTTAGAGGTGTCGCCGAGGACGTTGTTGGCGAAGTAGCCCCCCAGGGTCGAGCGGATGAGGTAGCCCTTCTCGAAATTGGTAACGGCGCGGCTGATCCGTTCCCACGGCTGCGGGGCGGCGAAGCGCACGGTCAGTTCATCGGCCACCGGCTCCGGCAGCACATAGATCGAGTTGACATTCTGCGGATCGAACTGGAATTTCTTGTAGCCTGCAGGCACCGTCATCGCCGCAGGCTGAAGACCCTTGCCGTAATTCGGGTCGTACACCTGCGCGAGGTTGTCGATGAGGGTGATCTTCGCCGACTCGATGTGGTGCTGTACGAGGCGGGCGCCGACGGTCTTCGCGTAGTCGTTCCAGGTCTGCTTAATGGAGCCGGTGGTCGTGGAACGGCCCTCCGACCGGAACTGCGAGAAGCGCTTCTTCGCCTTGGCCCAGCGGCCCGTGGCGCCCCCGGGGGTGGTCTGCGCCTCACTCGCGAAGTCGAGGACAATGTCGGGGAGGTAGGTGTCGTCGGCGAGGATCGACGCGGGTTGCTTGCCTTGCTGGACCTCGATCTGCGCGATGGCCTTCATCGCCGCGAGGTGGCGGTCCATGGCTTCCTGCACCTGCGCTGCCCAAGGCTTCGACTTCAGGTCAGCAATCAGGCCGTTGAGGACGTTTTCAGTTTCCTGAACCGTCGCCCCCATGAGGTAGGTCTTGTTCTGGGTACCGGCAGCCAGGGCCCGCCGCTCCAGCGCCAGGTTCCGGCGCAGGCGAATGATCTCGAAGAAGGCCTTGTACTGCTCGGCGCTCTCCAGCGGGGAGAGGATGTGGCGCAGAGTCTCGCCGGACTTCTGGGCGCCGGCGTAGAAGTCGTCGTGGAGTTTGCTGATGGCCCGCACAGCGTCGGCAGACTGCACGCCAAGACCGCGCATGCTCCGCGTCAGCTTCGCGAAGGGGACGAAGGCGTCGGCCACGGCGGCCTTCCAGCCGGCCACGACGGCGCCGGGCGTCCGCGCCGGGGGGTCGTTGGCTTCGATCTGCTGGAAGACCTTCTCCCCCATCGCCTTAATGCGGGCGTCGGTGTCGCGGAGGAGGTAGCGCTCATAGACGCCGATCGGCGTGGAGCCGACGAGGGCGCCGGCGAGGGCGCCGTAAAGCGCCGTGCGGCGCTTCTCCTCCGGCGTGGTACCGAGCTGGCTGCCGATGGCGCCGCCAGCGACAGCTCCCACGGCCGTGGAGCCCATCTTCGCGGCAAGGCGTGGATCAACCGCCCCCCGCTCGAAGCCAAGCTTCATGACCGACTCCCGCATGGCAGGGGTGACGGTCACCATCTTGCCCTCGACGGTCGGGGAGGAGAAGTCGCCGCCCATGTAGGAGCCGCCGACAGGGCCGTCAAGCGACAGCTCGCGGATCACGCCCCGGGGGAGACTCGCATTCTGCAGCGACGCCCCGAAGCGCTTCAGGAGCTTGTTGACCCGGTCGGGCACGACGGTGTCGTAGAAGTGGAGGTTGCCCTTTTGGGTTTTCGACAGGGCCTGCTCCACGTCCATGAATCCGCTCTGCGGTGCGTCAGGGTCTGCGTCTGCGGCAAGAATCGGGCGTGCAGCTTCACCAAACACCTCTGGGGTATCACCCGGGTAGTAGGTGTTGACGAGAATCTCCTGCCCCTGTGCGTTTGTGCTATAGACCTTCACCCCGTCGGGAGTGTTTTCCCAGCGCATGGCGATGCCCGGAGGCGCCCCGTAGCGCGCCGCCTGCTCCCGTCCCCCAGTGAAAAACACCCCATCGTAGCCTTCCTCCGCCGCCAGGCGGATGATCCGCTTCAGGGCGAAGTTCTGCCAGTCCATGCCGCCCGGGGCGGTGGAGAAGGGAGCGTCGACGACAGGATGACCTGCGTGACCCTCGCGACTAGGGTCCCAGTCACCAGCCTGTTGCCGCAGCTTCGCGCCTTCGAGTGTAGCGATGGGTTCGCCAGTGCCGCGCCGCCGCCGCAGCTCCTGCTGCAGGTCGGACTGGATCTCCTCCACGACGAGGACCTTGCGCCCACTGGGGAGGATGCGGTCGGTGGTGCGGATGTGCAGCAGAGGGGCAGCGTTGTTTCGCCCAATAGCATCATTCACCGCTGCAGTAAACTCTGGAGAGTCAAACATCGCATCGGCGGAAACTCCCCGCATCTCGGGCTCAAGTCCCGAGCGTCCTGGTTCCCAATTGTGCGACTCGAAAAGCCCCTTGTGGCTCGGCAGCGTGGCAATGAACTCCCGGTAATTCTCGTCGCTGGTGCGGTAGCGGCTGTACCCACTCCCACCATAGACAGGAGCGTTCGGGTTTTCAATTGCGCGCTGAAGGTTCCACAACTCGCGCCCAAGGTCATCAGCGATGCCCCACAGCGTCGTCCCGTCAAGACGTGCAGTCGTCTCCAGGCCATCACGCAGGGCTTCTCCTGCAATGACGGTCATGTCCGCGCGCGTTTGTGCCCGCTGCGCACGCTGGAATGCTGACTCCAGCACATGATGCCGTTCGGCGAGTGGAATGCGCTGCACCGACGGAAGAGCGTAGGCGATGTCGTAGAATTCCTGCTTCTTGTTGTAAAGGGTCGTGCCTCCCAGGCGCACCTCCTCCACCTTGATCTCATTCAGGTCGAGGAACTGCTGGACCTCCTCCTGGGTGACCTTCTTCTGGCCGCGCTCGGCGAGCCAGTCGGCGAAGCCGGTCCACTTGATTTCCTCAGGTGAGGCGAGACTCTTCACCCGTGCGGCAAGGGACGCGGCATTGAGGGCCTTCGCGCCGGTCTTGGCGAAGACCGACATTGCGCCACGGGTCAGCCGGGAGTAGAAGCCTGGGATAGGGACGGCTGCGGCCATCGCCAGTTCCTTCTGGTCCTCTGGCGCAGCGGCGTAAGCCGCGGCACTGGCAACACCCCCACCGATCATGTCGGTGAGGAAAGCCCGCGGGCCGCGCTCATCCTCGGCAGCGATCTCCTTGATGTGCTTGATGACCTGGCCCTGGTCGTCAGGGGAGAGGTCGTCAAAGTTCGCGCCGCTACGGCGGTACTCCGCTCGCGCGGCGTCCTCCCACATCTTCGGAGGTGGGGGGCCGTCCACGACAGCGGGAGCCTTGGCCGTGCCCTCAACAGCGACACTGCCGTCGGGGCGACGCAGGGTGGGCTTCGCCGGCGGCTGCGCCGCAGGCGCAGCCTGCACCGTGGTGTCGTCGCCAAAACTGATCTCCCCGACATCCACGACCGCCTTGGGGTCACGCTTCGACTTACGCGCCTTTGGCGTAGCGTCAACGCTGGGGACAGCACCGAGGTTGGCGGCAACTTGTGCCGCCGTGCCATCCATCTCGCCGGCGATCTTCGCCGCCAGGTATTTTGCTGGGAGTTGGGGGCCCATCCGACGGGCGTTTTCTGCACTCTCCATCAGGGCGCGCTGCGCAGCCTCCGCCGGGTCTTCGCCGAACTCTCGCGCCGGCTTCTGCTTCTGGATTGGTGCAGGCGCAGTCTGCGCCATCCCAGGGGCTTGCGCAGGCGTCGCCGCCGCGGCCTTCGACGCAGCGCGCTCCTGCTGGCGCATTGCCGTCGCGACGTCGTCGACGGCCAACTCATAGGGGGTGAGAGCCGCTTCCATCCGCTGGAAGTTGGAGTACGCGTCGGCAATCTCCTGGTGGTAGCCTTCGGGGATAGTCGCGATGTCAGTCGTGACAGCAGCCTTGAGAGCTTTCGCCCGCTCGTAGTCCCCGGCATTGACCGCCGCCTGGAAAGCGCGGAACGACTCGAAGCCTTCCGGGTCGGGGCCTTCGACGATGCGTGGAGTCTCGGTCACCGTCGTGGGCGCCGCCACCCGTGGCTTGCTCCCCGCTGGCTGCGCCACCTCCTGCCCGGTCCACGACTCCCGCATCGGGTCGAAGATCTCGACCGTCGCCCCCGGCTTGGGAACACGACCATTCTTCGTCGGCAGGGCGGCGTCATCAGCCACCCTCACCAGCACCAGACCATCACGGTAGGCCATGCCGGGGCCGACCTTCGCCTTCGCGGCGTCGATGTCGGAGAGGAACTCGAAGTGGGGTTTCTTCCCGCGCTCGGCGAAGGCTCGTAGCTGCGCCTCGGGGAGATAGGCGTAGGAGTAGCCAGCCTCGTGGCGAGTGTAAGGAAGGCGCCCGGTGCGGCGGTACCACGCGGCAGCGAGGGCGCCGGCAGAGCCCGCCATCAGACCGGCCCGGAGCAGGTCATCCTGCTCCGACTCCGGGTCGTCAGGCACAGCGGCGGCCAGGGCCGCCGGCGCCAGGTGCGCGCCGAACTCGAAGTCGGGAGGCACAACTCCCTGAGTCTTCTTCTTCTTCTTGGCCTGAGCTTCCTGAGCCATCGCCTCCAACGCCGCAACCGCACGGTCGTGACGAAGGTCTTCGTCGGTCCTGACCAGTTTCGGCGCAGCGCTCGCCGGCGCGAGGGCCTTCGCCTGGATGTTGTTGGCGATCAGCCGCTGGGCTTCGGCGCCCGTGAGGTCGTTGACTTGCGCAGGGGAATAACCCATCTTGGCGAGCTTGCGGGCCTCGCCGGCATTGGGCTTGCGCTCGGCGTCGAGGTTGATGGTCTCGGCCTGGAGTTGAGCCGGCTCCACAGCCAGTGGCGGCGCTTCAGGCGCAGGCCCGCCAGGAAGGCCCTTCTCCTTGGTGTTGCGGAAGGGTAGGCGGCGCTGCCCCTTCGGGGCCACGACATTGCCCACGACCGGGGGGACCTCTTCAGGAAAGAGCGGTCCCGAGGGAGGCGCCTGAGTCCGCCACACCTCGTCAAAGGGAAGAGGCTGCTGACCAGCCGGGGGCAGGGGGTCAGCGCTCGCAGGCGCAGCCACCGGCTGCGCCTCGTCAAAGCGCAGGGGGAGTTGCTCGCCCACGACAGGGGGAGGTGCCGGCGCAGTCGGAGGCGCAGCCACCCGCTTGCCAAAGAGTGGCAGCTGCCAGGGATCCGGCGGCGTGACGAGATCGCGCGGGGGCATGCCGGGGAGCAGCTGCTGGCCAGACGGCGGCGGCTGCACCCACTCCGGCGGTGCCTTCGACACCTCTCCCCCCTCGAAGGGGAAGGAGTAGTTGCCCACGGCCCGGCCATTCTCCAGCCCCATACGGTGGAACTGTGCGACGGTGGTGTTGAGGTCAGCGCCCTCGGGGAAGGGCACCAGCGTGCGCTCACCCGACTCCAGAAGCAGCTCCAGCTGACGCCCCGTGCCGCTGGCAGCTCCAGGGGCGAGCACCCGCGTGGAGACAACCTTCGAGTTGTTGATTTGAGTGGGGGGCAGTGCGGGAGCAGCCCCAGAGGCGGCTACACCGCCCGAAGCAGCCGGAGTAGCTACCGGCTTGGGCGCCTTGAAGGCAGCGCCAGCGAGGCCCACAGCAGCGCCTGCACCCTCCGACATGGCGTAGATCGGCGCCCAGTTGGGGTCGCTGCGGTCCACCTTCCCGGTGGCAGCATACTGCTGCGCCGCGACTTGCGCATCATTCAGAGCGACGTTGCCACCCACCCCGGTGATGAGGCGCGTCAGCTTCGACGCACCGTAGGCGGGCTGCATGTAGCCCTGGGCAGCGCCGATCACCGCTTCGCCGGCCGCTAGCACGGGGTTGATCTTGCCTGCAGGCGCCGTGCCCGCTGCCTCCGCCTGCGCAATCTGCGCCGCGAGCTGAGTCTCGATGCTCTGGCCCACGCCCTGGACAGCACCAATCACGGCGCTAGGGATGGCCGCGCCCTTGGCAGCAATGTAGGGCGCCGCGCCGCCGGCGAAGATCCCCGCCATGCCTTCGGCTGTGGTGTCGTCCGTCGTGCGCTCAAGGTTGAGCAGCCCACCGGAAGCACCATACGCAAGCCGCTTCAGTGGGTCCACGACCCCGACTTCAGCAGCAAGCGCCGCCTGAGCAGGGAAGCGCATCCCCGCACCCTGCGCCTCAACAAACGCGCTATCCACCTTCGGCGGTGCCGGAGGCGCCGACGGCGCCTTCGCAAACACCGCCCCAGTACGAAGCGGCCCGGTGGAGCGTGTCTGGTCTAGCTGCGGCACAGGAGGCGCAGCCCCAGCCATCACCGCCAGGTCTTCATCGCGGTCGTTCACCCACGCCTTGTAGTCCGGATACTTCGTGGTGACCTGCTCAACCAGCCAATCGTCATCCCACGAGGCGTACTCCGCGTACTTCGCCTTGATCTGCTTGGCGAACTCCTGACGGGTATACTTTGGCATCGGCTACTTGATTCCGGGGGGTGGGGTAAGTCCGAGGAAGTTGCCGGGGCCACCCTGGGGGCGGGGGCCACTCCGCGCCTGAGGACCCCTGGGGGGAGGCGGCGGTGCCTGTGGTGCCACCGGCTGGGGGCCAGCCGCCGGCGGGGCTACCGCCCCGGGCTGTCCTACCTGCCCCTGCATCAGCATCATCGTCAGCATGTCAACCTGGTTGGCGCCGTTCTGATCGTTGAACATGCTCACGCCACCACGGTAGACCCCCATGTTGTAGTCATTCTCAAGGGCGTCGTAGCCAAGGTTGATGCGGGCCGCAGCAGCACGCGCCTGTTCGAGGATCGCCATCCGGCGCGTGGCGTCGGTCACGCCAAGGCGCTTCCAGGCGGCTTCTGCCGCCGTCTGCGCGATGCGCTCGCGCGACTGCGCCTGGGTGTTGGCCACGCCTTGGCGCGCCATCGCATTGACCTGTGCGATGCGGAGCTTCTCCGACTCCGGCATCATCCAGCGCTCGCCGGCAACGGCAGCGCCTTCCCTCTGCGAGGGGATGACATCCAGCGCCCCCATCCCCGCCATCGGATCCGTCTGCTCGGTGAAGAGCTTCGACACTGGGAAGCGGTTCATCAGGTCCTGCGCTCCGGGGGCCACCAGTTGCCCGCCGAAGTCACGCGACATGGCGGTGCCCACCGCCAAGCCCTGATTGACGTCCGCCCGCTCCTGGCTCAGAGCATCAAGCATCGCCTGGCGATCCATCTCCAGCTGCCGCAGCCCCAGCTCGTTATTCCGCTGGCGCTCAGCGGCGTCACGATCCGACTTCTGCTGCTGGAACTGTGCCCACTGAGACAGCCCCTGCCCGGCGGCCTGCAGTCCCTGTCCCCACGCCAAGTTACCCATTGCCACGCTCCCGCTCAATGGACCCATACGGGGCGCTGTACATCGAAGGCGACATCGCCGTCCCCAACGCCCCCAGCATGATCGCCTGCCGCTGCTGACGGCGCTTTTCCTCGTCCGCCTTCAGCTGCTCCTGGAGGGCGCTGACTGACGCCCCCGCCGTGGCCCCCGCTTGGGGACCATACACCGCCGCGTAGTCGGGGATTGCCATCCGACCCCCGGAAGCAATCTGCCCCTGACGGTCGAGATCCGTCTCCCCGGTGAGCATCGCGTTGTCGCCGAAGAACTTCAGCGTCGAGGGGGAGAAGCCACCCTCAGGGATGCGTAGTCCCCCGCTGATCTGGGGGATAAACGCATTCATCCCCGGGATGCCGCTCGACACCGAGGCGTTGCGCAGCTCCGGCATGATGGCGGCCAGCATCGCTTGATTCTGGCGCCAGCCGACCCGATTCGGCGTCTGCTGCTGCACCTCCAGACCAGTCTGTCCAAGCTGGTCGATTCGCGCCTGCTCGGTGTTGCCCTGCTGGAGGTTCGTCTGACGCTTGTTTTCCGCCAAGGTAGCGTCAAACTGCCGCGACTGTTGCGCGAGCTGCTCTTTGGTGAGCTTCTCCTGACTCCGGCCACCAAGGAACCCGCCAAGGGCGGAAATCCCCGTGCCGATCAGCATTGCCGTGCCTGGATCCACCATTACCGCGCCCCCGGGAACATGCTACCCATCCAGTTGAACATGCCGTTCTGGGCGTTCTGCTGGAGGCCAGCGAGGTTGATGCCGTAGTTCGCACGGCCCATGATCATGTCATTCAGCAGCTGGAGGTAGTTGAGCCCATAGCCCTGGTTGAACTGCCAGTTGCTCTGGTTGAGGCGATCCTGGTCCAGCTTGAGACCGGCGTTAGCAAGTGCCGCCTGGAGCTGCGCCTGGTAGCCAGCCAACCCCTGGGAGTGCTGCTGCCCCATGCCCTGCCCGACGGTGTTGATCGTCTGGAGGTTGTCGTCAAAGTTGGTCTTCGCCGCGTTGATGTCGATCTCGCGATTACCGAGGGTCATCTGAGACGCCGCGGTGTCGTTGAGACGACGCTCATTCGCTGCGGTGACGCCGCCAGGGAGTGTGCCACGCCGCGCGGCGTTCTGCGCCATCTGCTGCTGCATTTGCTCCAGGTAGGAGAGCGTCTCCTCCCGCTGCTTCGCCTTCATCGCTTCCACGACTTCAGGGGAGAGAGAAGTCGGATTCTTCAGCGCCTTCATCAGGGCCGTGTTGTAGCTGTTGGCGAGCGCTGGGTCGATGGGGTTCTTCCACACCGGCATCTGGTTGCTGTTGTTGCTGCCAGAGCCGCCGGAGCCCGTACCCCCAGCCGCCCCGCTTCCACCCCACAGCTGCAGCAGGTCCAGGGCACTGTTCACCGTGCGGCCATTGACACTCGGCTGCCCGGCGAAGCCAACGAACTGCGCCACCTGATCCAGTTCCGCGGGAGTCAACGGCCGCCCGAACCTCTGCTGCGCGTGCTGCTGGATGATCGCCGTGGCGTTGGCGGTCGTGTAGGTCTGGATCGGGTCGATGTTGACGCGGTTGTTGGTGCCGTTGGGGGCGGTCAGCGGGGGCGGCGGGGCAGGTGCGGCCGGAGCCGCCGGCTGCTGCTGCACCTGCTGCCACCCCAGCTGGGGGGCATACTGTTGAATCGCCGACTTGGCGGCATCCATCTGCTGCTGGGTGACATTGCCGTTGGTGTAGCCGACATACTCCGCCAGCTGCTGCCACTGCTCGGGCGACAGCTGCTTGCCGTAGGTGGACTGCGTCCACTGCGTCAGGGAATTCTGCGCATCAGGCAAAGCATACTGCTGAGGAACCTGTGCCGCAGCCACAGCCAGCGCCGAATTCCCTGCGATGGAGTTGTTCGACGTGGAGGTAGGCTGGGAGGCCGTGGGCTGGGAGGTGCTGGTCGTGGATGACCCCCCAGCCGTGGCCTTGGTCGTGGAGGTTGTGGGGGCCTTCGCCGGAGCGTTGGCGTAGTCCCCCGTCGCCGCCGGCTGGGAATTGGTGCCAGTCGCAAACTGCCCCTGGTAACCCTGATACCCCTGGGCGGCAGGAATCGTCGTGGTGTAAGGAGAAGTCGCCATTAGCGGAGTGCCTGGTCCATCGCCATTTGATTCGTCAGGTAGGCGAGAATCTGAGAGACATAGTCGCCACCAGCAGCGGAAGCACCCGGCATGGCGTAGCCACCGCTACCGCCGCCAGGTGCCCCCGCTCCGGCCATACTCATCGGCGCGTTCGGGTCGGGATTCTGCTCATCGAGCCACTGCCACCCGCGCTGCCCGCTGGACGCCAACACATCCACAACCCCAACAGGCACGCCACTCTCGAAGTCCGACAACTGCCCGCCGAAGTCGATCTTCGGGTCGGTCGGGTGATCCAGCAGCTTCGCGTTGGGGAATGCCGCCTTGAAGTCAGGGTCGGCCATCGCCTGGCGCACCCCCTCCGGGCTCGACGGATACCGGGAGAAAATCTTCGCCGCGGTGTTCTTCATCGAGGTCGAGGCTTTGAGATCGCCGCCGTAGCCGTCAGTGCGGAAACCCGAGAGCTGCCCGACGTTGCCGTACTGCAGGGCCGCCCGGCGCGCCTGGTCCATGCCCCCAGTTGTGGCCGCTGGCGCCGCTGGCGCACCAGCCGGATTCGCCGCGCCCTGAGGGGCCACCGCCGTGCCGTCAGGTAGGGTACCGCTCCCCCCTGGGTTTACCGTTGCCCCACTCGCAACCGTCGTACCCTTGAAGGCGGGGTTGTTGACACCACCAGGACCGTAGCCACTCTCGGGAGTCCCCATCGGCCCAGCCGGTACCGAGGGCGCTCCCACCCCGCCGGTGGGACTCGCCGCTGTGGGAGACCCCACCGGCTGACTCGACGCCGTGGGGGCGTTAGTTCCCCGCTCATCACCCCCCGGGGCGAGGGCCGAGTCAAGTGCAGCATTCTGCACCATCCCACGCTGACCGGCGCCGTAGTTCGCCGCCATTTGGGAATACCACGCCGGAACATTCCGCAGGTGAGAGTTAGATGCCATTGGAGGTGAGCAGAATGCGGTCTCCATCAAGAACCGCGGCGGAAAGGAACGTCCACTCGGGGGAAGTGCCGGGACCCAAGCACTGGCGCGTGAACCCTGTTTGCGCCAGGAGGAGCCTCCGCTCAAAGGGCGAGAGGATCTCCCCCTCGTCACAAATGTGCAGGAAGGGGTCGCGGTTGAAGGTCGCGAGCCGATCGAAGAAATCCCGGCGCTGGAGCGGAGAGAGACGCTCCAGGCCGGTGCGAGACAGGATCACGGCGAGACCCAGGTCGGTGCAGACATCCCAGACAGTTGCGACCTGCTTGGAGTCCGCCAGTCTGCCACCCACCATGTCAAAGACCGCGACAGCATGGTAGCACAGATGAGGCAGAAATGCAAGATTTCTCTTGACTTCCTCGGGGTTCTGGGTATACGCCCAGACCAGGTCAGGGAGTCGGAGGGCCCGCATTCTCTTGAGGGCGGCGGCGCCGCTTCTCTGCCTCCGCCTTGAGATCCACCAGTTTGTGCAGGTTGGTGGCGGGGCCTCGCTGAGGAAAAGCTTCGTTTGCGTCTATCGCGACTTTCCCAGCAAAGCCGATGATCTTCAACAGGAGGGTCAGCCATCCGGGCTTAGGCATTGGGCTTCTCCGTGAAGATGGCGCCGATCTGGGTAGCGACGAGGACCAGTAGCCCGCCCGCAATCTGGGGTTTCGCCAACTCCTCCCACGACTGCAACCCAGAGACGATGGACCCGAACGCCGCTACGGCAGTAGTGAGAATCACAACATGCTTCGTCTGCATCTACTTCTCCTTCTTCTTTGGGGGTTTCTCGGGGCGTGGATGGTGGGGCCCGCCGTAGCGGAACTTCCAGGCGATCCAGCCGATGCCGGCGAGGATGAGCGCTGTCTCGATCATGGCTGCACCGGCCGCAACACAACGCGCGCCCCGAAGACGCGGCCTTCGAGCGCCCACGGCGCCACAGCGCAGACTGGTGCCGGCTGTGCCGGGTCAGTGGCGTTCCAGACCTGGGCGGCCCACTCCTCGGTCAACCGTCGGTTCGCCAGCGTGTCGATCGTGGCGCTCTGCCCCGCCGTGAGGTCGCGCAGCGCAGCGACCGTGGCGGTGAGGGCCTGGACGTGCGCGAGGAGTTCGTTGAGCTTCGCGCCCACGTCACTGGTCGGCGGCGGGGGCGTGACGGGCAAGCCGCCGCTCGCGTAGACGCCGCAGTTCGAGCGGCCCGGCCGGCAGGCAATGAGGCGGCCGATCGCGTTGGCGGCCGCGGTCGCCGCGGTCTGGTCGATCCAGGCGGGCGCGGGCCGGCC
>Ga0315904_10009739_pt1 | contig 12520 bp, 8 predicted proteins | sample LakEriMetagenome_6_FD_203529 | JGI IMG/M metagenome (GOLD analysis project Ga0315904, IMG submission 203529) | Freshwater fungal communities from buoy surface, Lake Erie, Ohio, United States - Buoy 12 MA120 | ecosystem: Environmental > Aquatic > Freshwater > Lake | place: USA: Lake Erie, Ohio...
AATAAAGTCCATACCAAGGAGAGGATGAAATTTCGTATTTGGAACAACTTCATGGGTCAGAATACCTTCAGTGATCAATCGTCAGCAGGAGGAAGTTTGCCGGTGCGCACCCCGAAGAGAACGGCCATCGAGCCCATGATTGCGGTACCGATGATGGACCAAGCGATCCGGTTGGAGGCTTCAGCGGACAGTCCAGTGACCGTGGAGTTACCCAGACAACTGCAGGTGGCTTTGCCGGCGTAGTCCAGTCCGGCACGGTAGGACAAGAAGGCGAGCCCCAACCCCATCAGTGTCAACGCATTGAATCGGGGCCCCATGTTCGCCATCAGCGATACTGCCACCGTGGTCTCAAGACCGATGGCAAGCCATTGGATCGTTCCACTTCGGATGAATGCGAAGACCGGATCGGCCGTGTTGCCCGCGGCGGGGTGGGCGTGCAGGGAGATCCCTTTGGCCGTGGCGGCGGCAATCAGAACACAGGCCATCAGGACGAAGTAGACCCGTGATCCGAGGTGCCATATCAGCTCATACCCCCCCCTGCAGCGTGCGTGCCGGAGGCTGCCCTGCTGGGGATGGGGTGCCAGAAGTGTGAGAGGCTGGAGTCCTCATTTCAGATGGTTTAAACGGAGGAAAACCTCCGCGATCCCGCGAGTCAATCTTTGGAATAAGTTTTCCGATCTCTACTTCCAGGCGACTGTGTGAAGTCGATACCCACTCGGTTGCGCAGCCAGTGTTTCCGGGGGGCCAAATGCCAAAAAGAGCACCTGCGGTTGCGCTTTTTTCTGGGGCTTTCGAACCTCGAACTGAAGGCGAATGCGTCCCTCCGGCAGTCGGGTCAGCGAGGTCACTGGCAACAGTTCCCGGTCCAATTTCGCCCGGACCCACGGCTGGTCGTGGGGCGTGGTCGCAGGCGGTTGAACGTCCACCTGAATGAATTGGGGGTCATCGACGAACAGGATGACCACGGAGGCGGTGTCTCCGGTGACTTTGTCCCACCCCGCTCCGTTGTGGGGGATTCCATCCCAAGGGACATGAAAAGGGGGCACGCTGTCGGGTGCCACCGAGCCGATGGGTATCGATCCGGTCGACAGACTCGTCACGAGGAGGCGCGGCGCATGGTCCTGACGGTCGTGAATGGAGAGCCATTCCGGATAGGTCAGTGCCTGCGGCCGAGGTGGCAGGGGTTGGGTCAGCAGCCCCTCGACGGCGATCCACACGATGAAGCCATAGGCTGCCACCCGCATCGCCTTCGTTCGGGCGTTGACGGACCTGACGGGCAGGTCAAATCCGAGGATCAATGCGGACAGGGCGGCGACGAATGCGGGCGCAAAATCGATGAGGTACCTGGAGGAGATCACCTCGTTCCTCAAGTAGAACCCACACAAGGGGATGATGGCACAAAGAGACCAAATCATTGCGGTGACCGCCCCCTGATGACGTGTTCGGTCTCCCGACGGGGCGGATGACCGGAGAAACCTGATCGAACGTGCGGCGAACCCTGCCCCGGCCACCATGCCGACCAACCAGAACACGTCGTAGGTTCGCAGGTACAGGTTTCTCCACCGAACCGTCGGTGATTGGGCAGGGAAAAAGCCCTGTCGGTAGAGGTCGAAATCGTTGAGGTCCGGGGTGCCAAACAGCAATCCGATGAGTTCGCGAGCGCTGCTCATCAGCGGCTCTTTCGCGAACGGATGATCGAAACGGGTGGCGTACATGGATCCGAACAGGTGTTGGAGATTCAGTTGGTGGCCGAACTCCATCGGATGCCCGAACCGGAGATGGTTGGTGGCCAGCACCAGAAATGGCCCCATCGCAAAGGCCAAGCCGACGGCGATGAATCCGCTGAGAGTGCGTGCCTTCGGCTGAACCAGGATCAGTGCGGCCACGGTTCCGATGCCGTAGAAGATGAGGGTGGGCCGGATGAGGGGCCCCAACCCCGCCAACACGGCGATGAACACCGATCCTCGGAATGTGGGGGCACGGAGGTGTTTCAACAGGCCGACCAAGATTCCGGTGCCGAAAAGGTATTCGTAAGCGACGGCCTCCTCGTAGACCCAGAACTTGGAGTTGAACAACTCCATGAAGACCGGGCAGAGCAGAATGAGGCCCGCGATGAGGCTGTTTCGGCCGTGGGATGTCTCGGGAGTCTCGGCGGGATGCTTTGCAGGCGACAGGAGGTTGAGCACGATCGCCGCCCAAAGTGCCAAGGCGGCGGCTAGGGACAAACGGTCGGGGAACGCCGGAAATCCGCACACCCGGGCGATGGCTTCGAACGGAAGTCTCCAAATAGGCACGCCGAGGCCCCATACCTGATGGACGCCTCCTTCGGACCATGTGAGATCGTGAGCGGTGTCCATGGGAGACTGGCTCAAGGACAGGCGCCCCTGCAGGAGGGCGTCCGTTTGGTGCCGGTAGTGAGGTGACGGTGAGTACCATTTGCCCCACCCTTCGATCAGTCCGGTCCCGAGAACCGTCAACAGCGCAAACGCGATTCCGCAGAGGGTTCGGATCCAGAACCATCGTTGGAGTAGGGGAGTCATCCTGGTCAAGGGATGCCCGGAACTCGCAGAAATTGGCAACTGCATACTGACCTCGCTGTCGCGCGACGCGCACGGAAGCTATGGTCTCGCCGAATCCCCACGTCGGTTGTCGTGGTTCCCACGGTGCCCTCCCTGACATCCGCCCAAGGCCTCCGTCAGGCGAGGTATTCGGCGACGTTCTCGGTGGTTGGAGACTCGCAGGCACCGGCCACGAGGGGTTCCTGAGGATTGCGGAAGGAGAGCCCGGCGAAGTCGAGGTAGTGGCCGAAAAGTTCGGTGTTCTGGATGAAGCCCTCGATCCGGTCGGATCCCGGTCCCAGGGCCAGCACGGGGACGTAGTCGGAGGTGTGGTTGCCGCTGGTGAAGGCGATGCCGGTATGGTTGGCCAGCACCTGCCCGAGGGCGCAGGTGTCCGAGTTGAACGCGTCGAACAGGGCGTACCCCTTCTTCTTCAGGAAGGGTTCCAGGGTCTCCATGCGTCGGTTGCTGGCGGCATAGCCGGTCGACTCCTGCAGACGCGCGGCGGCCTGCATCCGGCTCTCGGCGGTGCGCAGTCGGTTCAGGATCTCACCGATCGATTGTCGGACCTTTCTGACATTCCGGAAGGTGGCGTTGGTCTTCTCGTAGGTTTCCCCGATGCCGTTGAGGCCCGGATTGGCCGTGGCGTGATCGGTGGTGATGAGCAGGAAGGTGTCGGGGTGCTCCTTCTGGAACTCCAGGCAGACATCGATGGCCTCGTCGAAGGCGATCAGTTCGTGGATGGCCGCGGCGGCATCGTTGCTGTGGCAGCCGTGGTCCACACGGCCCCCTTCGACCTGGAGGATGAACCGGTCCTCCGTGGAGAACCGCCGCAGGGCCGCCCGGGTCATCGCGGCCAGCGAGGGCACCGGCGGAACCTTCGTGAGGCCGCCCCGCTGGTCCACCACATACGGGATGTGGCCTTCCGAGAAGACGCCCAGCCAGCGCTGGTCGCGCGGGGCCGAGGCGAGGTCGGAAGGGGTGCGGAGCACGGCGTATTCGAGCCGGCGGAAATCCCCGAGGAGGTCGCGCTTGTCCTTGCGCTTGTCGGCCCGGAAGTGGTTGCTGGCACCGCCGAGGGCCAGGTCGATGCGGCGTTCGAGGTACTGGGTGGCGATGTCCTCACCGCTGGCTCGCGCGCTGACGCAGGCGATGAATCCGGCCGGCGTGGCGTGGGTGATCTCGGTGGTGGTCACCAGGCCGCGCTTCCAGCCCGCCTGCCCGAGCAGTTCGTAGAGGGTGACGAGTTTCTCGCCCTTGCTCGTCTGGTTCACCTTGCCGTTGGGGATGCGCACGCCGCTGCCCCAGGCGCACGAGGAGGCCGACGAATCGGTGACCAGCGAGTTCTGCGACCGCACGTTCATCACCGCCTGACGCGTCGACGGTTGGTCGATCAGTCGGAACCAGGTCAGGGGGCGGCCCCGGTCCAGTTCGGAGAACTGGTTGGCGCAGGCGAGGATGCCTGAACTCATGCCGTCGACCACGAGGTGCAGGATCCGTCGCGGCGTGCCCGAGTGCAGGGATCGATGGCCTGACGGGCGCGGGTCGTTCGATGGCGAGGCCGTGGCCGATGGGGTGGCCGCGAGCGAGGCTGCGGCCGGGGCCGACACCAGGGACTTCAGGAAACTGCGCCGATCATTCATGCGGTTCGGATACCGTCCGATGAGACGCTCGCGCGAAACCCGGGGCAATGGATCAGTTGGCCCGCATGGGCGACGTTCTTGTGACAGCCATGCCCGGATCGGTGGAGGTCCCGAAACCGGTGACGACGATCGGCTGGGAAAAACCTCCGGCAGGTGTAGCCTCGCGGCCATGGCCCAGCCGTCACCCTCCTTCACTCCCTACATCCCGGCGAAGACGACGTTGCGCGAATTCACCGCCCGATCGGTCATCGTCGGATCGCTCCTGGGCATCATCTTCGGAGCCTCGTCGCTCTACCTGGCATTGAAGGTGGGCCTGACGGTCAGCGCCTCCATCCCGGTGGCGGTGATCTCGGTCACGCTGTTCCGCCTGTGGGCCAAGATGGGCGGGCGCGACGCGAGCATCCTCGAGCACAACATCGCCCAGACGGCCGGATCGGCGGGCGAATCGCTGGCCTTCGGGGCGGCGGTCACCATGCCGGCGATCCTGATCCTGGGCTTCGATCTCGAGGTGGGCCGGGTGTTGCTGGTGGCGGTGCTCGGGGGACTCCTGGGAATCCTCCTGATGATCCCGCTGCGCAGACCGCTCATCGTCCAGCAGCACGGGGAACTCAAGTATCCCGAGGGCACGGCCTGCGCCGAGGTGCTCAAGGCGGGTGCCAATGACGAATCCCGCGCCGCGGCCGATCCGGCCTATGCGCGGGAGGTGGCCGGGGCGGGCATCCAGGCCAAGACCATCTTCGGCGGGTTCGCCCTGGGTCTGTTGTACAAGTTCGGCAACTCGGCCCTGAAGCTCTGGAAGGAAGCGCCCGAAAAGGTCTTCGGGGCTCCGCTCAAGGGTGGATCGGTTTCGTGCGAGATCTCGCCTGAAATGGTTGGCGTGGGCTACATCATCGGCCCCCGGATCGCGGGCGTCATGGCCGCGGGCGGTGTGCTCAGCTATCTGGTGCTCATTCCGCTCATCCAGTACTTCGGGGGTGGGTTGGCCGGTCCGCTGGCCCCCGGCAAGAAACTGATCGCCGACCTGTCGCCCAACGGCATCCGCAGCGCCTACCTGCTCTATATCGGTGCGGGCGCGGTGGCGGCCGGAGGGTTGGTCAGCTTGTTGCGGTCGATGCCCACGCTGTGGCGGACGCTGCGGGCCGGTCTGGGTGACTTGCTCGGAGCCCGGGCGGAAGGATCGGGCGCCGACGGCGACCGGCGTGACCGGGACCTTTCCCTGAAGTGGGTGGTGGGCGGGGTGTTCGTCCTGATGGCGGCCATCACGCTGGCCCCCGCATTGCACATGAACCTGCTGGGGGCGGCGCTGATCCTGGTCCTGGGATTCCTGTTCGTGACGGTCTCCTCCCGGTTGACCGGCGAAGTGGGGTCCAGCTCGAACCCCATCTCGGGCATGACGATCGCCACCCTGCTGCTGACTTGCCTGACCTTCGTGGCCGTGGGGTGGACGGGTTCCTCCCACTACGTCACTGCGCTTTCCGTGGGAGGCATCGTGTGCATCGCCTGTTCCAATGGTGGCACCACGTCGCAGGACCTGAAGACGGGATTCCTGATCGGAGGCACCCCCCGCCATCAGCAGATCGCCATCCTGATCGGGGCCTTCGCCTCGGCGGTGGTGATGGGATGGGTGCTGTTGGCCATGAACAACGCGGGTACCATCCACGTGCGAGCCTCCGAGGTCGCCCCGGGTCTGGTGGCTCCGGCCCAGGCCTTGGTCGACGCCCCGCGGGCCCATCTCGTCGGGCCGATGTCGGGCGTCGATGCCCAGGAATACCGGGTCTGGCATCAGACCGACGCCGCCGGTGTGGCGCGCAAGTGGCTGGTCGACGATTCGGGCAAGGCCGTCTGGCTGGTCGATCCGGCGATCACGGGTACCGAAGCGAAGTTGCCCAACGGCGCGACCGTCACCAAGTACGACGCCCCGAAGACCGTGCTGGTCAGCTACATCATCAAGGGCGTGCTCGACCGGAAGCTGCCCTGGGATCTGGTGCTGATCGGGGTGATGATCGCCCTGGTGCTCGAGCTGAGCGGCATCCCGTCGCTGGCCTTCGCCGTCGGGGTCTATCTGCCGATCTCGACCTCGCTGGGGATCTTCGTCGGAGGCTGCGTGCGCTGGTGGGTCGATCGCGCCACCCATGCCCGTGGGCATTCGCAGGGGATGACCGCCGCCGAGATCGCCGCCGAGAGCGATCGCTCGCCAGGGGTGCTGATGGCCAGCGGCTACATCGCCGGCGGGAGCATTGCCGGCATCGGAGTAGCCATCAGCCAGGGCGTGACCACCGGCTTCAACGAAGCGGTCGAGAAGTGGATGACCGCCCACAACCCGTTCTTCGAGGGTCCCAAATCCGACCTGCTCTCGCTGTTGCCCTTCGCGGTGCTGGTGGTGCTGTTGTACCTGGCCGGCAAGTCGGCGGAGTCGCGGACGACAGCCCCTTGAGGTCGTCGGGGGGCGACGCGAAACCGCCCCGTTGTTTGAAGGCGGGGCGGTCGGCGGATTCTCCGGGGCAGGCCCGTGCGGGCCCGGCCATCACCAGCCGTACTCGATGGACCGCCGCTGCCAGAGGAACTCGAACATGTTGCCCTCGTGCGGTTGGTCCCAGGAGATCTTCATGGTGGAGACCGGGCCGATGTTCAGGCGATCGATCTCGGTGAAGGCCTCAAGGTCGCGGATGAAGGCGGGGTCTTGCGTGATCGCCGAGCAGGCCAGGGTGTAGCCGATGTGCTTGAGCACCTCGGACTGGGCGCATTGGACCACGCTGGCGTAGGGGCAGAGGAATTCGCGGTTGGCCAGCGGGTGGGCGAAGGAGTCGCAGCGCACGATGGTGGGCCGCATGAAGGTGCCGGCGTCGCTGGACACCTTGCGGGGTCCGCCGCGGTAGCGGCCCGTGACGTCTTCGGCGCCCGGTGTCTTGAGTCCCTCCTCGATCTGGGCCTCGATGAAGTCGGCCATCTTCGGGTTGGCGAAGCCCGACAGGCGCGCGTCGGGATCGTCGGAGGCGGTGGGCGCGATCGGGCCCAGCTTCTTGGCCAGCGCGTCGGCGATCTCCTCGGCGTACTTGGGCACCACCACGGCACTGGCGTTGATGCACGAGCGGCCGCCGTTGTCGGAGATGCTCGCGGCGATCACGTCGATGAACTCGGGCCAGCGTTCGATCTGGTCCTCGCCGATGATGAACTTGCTCCAGCCCGGGCCGTGGATCTGGATGGCCGGATTGTGGGCGTACTGCTGGGTGGTGGACTTGTCGCCGAAGATCAGCGCGCGGCCGCAGAGGTTCAGGATGGCACCGGCTCCCTCGTGGTCGGTGGGGTAGAAGCCGAAGGCCTCGGCGGGCACCCCCGCCGCGATGAACGCTTGGATCAACCGGTACGGGGTCCACGGCTCCTCCTTGCCCGGCTTGATCACCACCGGCGTCTTGAGGGAGATGGCCGGGATCCACAGGGAGTTCACGGCGGGCGAATTGCTGGGCATGACCAGACCGAGCGCCTGGGCGGTCGGGAAGAAGGCCAGCTTGGTGCCGAACTGCTCGCCGCGACCCTTGTCGAGGATGGTGAAGTCGAGCCCGCGCGAAAGGCCGTTGAGCACCTCGGGCATGTGGGTCAGGGCGTAGTGGATCTTCGCCATGTTCCGCTTCACCATGACGTGCGGCAGACCACTCGTGCTGCTCAGGGTCTGGATGTACTCGTCGGCGCTCTGGGTGTGGCCGCGGTCTCCGAGCGGCAGCGTTCCGTTGAGGAACAGGTCGCCGGCCTTGGCGCTCAGGGCCATGAGTTCGGCGACACTGAAGCGGTTCAGCGCGGCCCGGGCGGCCCCCAGCTTGGTCAGGTCTTTCTTGACGATGCCGGCGTTCACCGACGAGACGACGGCCCGGACTTCACCGGTCCTGAAATCCTTCACTTCCGTTTGCTCGAGGGAGGAGTAGCTGCGGCCAAGGCGAAGGACGGGGAGATGCGGGAGGGTGCTCATGGATTCGATAAACCGCCCCGAAAGTGGTACGTCTGCGTACCATTGGCAACCGACGGTTTTTCTCTGGGATCCTCCTGCATCCGAGCCTCCGGCCTCCTCGCCCCGTGCGCCGTAGGGTCCTCCTGCCTTCCTTGACGCTAGGGGTTCCCTGATAGTCTCATCTCCGGACACGCCTCGGACAATCGCGGGAGAGAATATCCATGAATCGATCCTCGATTCGGGGTGCCTGCGGGCAGGCGGAATCGCGAACAAGAATCATCAAAATGGAGAGCCCCCGAACCGCTTCCATGAATCATCCTCATCGATCCTGGATCCGGTCACCATCGATGGCGTCGGTGGGTGCCGATCTCCCCGCCGGAGTGGTGGTATTCCTGGTGGCCCTGCCCCTGTGTCTCGGCGTCGCGTTGGCTTCCGGGGCACCCCTTCTGAGCGGAATCATCGCGGGCGTCATCGGCGGAGTGGTGGTGGCGTTGTTCTCGGGCTCCGAACTGAGCGTCAGTGGGCCGGCCGCGGGCCTCGCCGTGATCGTCCTCAAGTCGATCGAGGATCTCAAATCCTTCCAAGCCTTCACGCTGGCGGTGCTGCTCTCGGGCGCGATGCAGTTGGGGATCGGTTTCATGAGAGCGGGTGTCATCGGCGATTTCATCCCCAACATGGTGATCAAGGGGATGCTCGCCGGCATCGGGATCGTGATCATCCTCAAGCAGATCCCCCATGCCCTCGGCCACGACAACGACTTCGTCGGGGACGAGAGCTTCAACCAGCCCGACCAGTTGAACACGTTCAACGAGGTCACCCAGTCGATGGGTGCCCTCAATCCCGGGGCGATCCTCATCAGTGCCGTGTCGCTGGCCATCCTCTTCGGATGGGATCACAAGGCGATCAAACAGCGACGCTGGGCCTCCTTGGTGCCGGCGCCCTTGTTGTGCGTGGTCCTCGGCACCCTCATGAACGAGGCCTTCAAGAGGGTCGCCCCCTCCTGGGTCCTCCTGGCCAGCAATCACCACCTGGTCGAGTTGCCTGTGATGGGATCGGTCCGGGAGGTCCTGGGTGCCCTGCAATTCCCGGATTTCGGCCGGTGGGTCGATCCGGCGGTGTGGAAGGTCGCCCTCACCCTCACGATCGTCGGCAGCCTCGAATCGCTGCTCAGTCTCGAAGCCACCGACAAGTTGGATCCGGAGAAGCGGATTTCGGATCCGAACGCCGAATTGCGGGCCCAGGGGATGGGGAACCTGATTTCCGGATTCTTGGGCGGGCTGCCGATCACCTCGGTGATCGTGCGGTCCTCGGCGAACGTCTATTCGGGAGCGAAGAGTCGACTTTCATCCATCATCCACGGAGTGCTCCTGCTCTTCGCCGTCCTGATCATCCCGACGGTGTTGAATCGCATCCCGTTGGCATGCCTTGCCGCCATCCTGCTTTCGGTCGGATACAAGCTGTCTTCGTGGAAGATCATCCGGTCGGTGTGGAAAGAGGGTTGGTTCCAGTTCCTCCCGTTCGCCGTCACAGTGGCCGGAATCGTCCTGACCGATCTGCTCAAGGGAATCCTCATCGGCCTCTGTGTCAGCGTGTTCTTCGTGATGAGAGCCTACACACGCACAGCGCTCACCGTGGTCCGGGACGGGCAGGACTTCCTGATCCGGCTCAACAAGGACCTGACCTTCATCAACAAACAGGAACTCAAGGCCCGCCTCCGGGAGATCCCGGACGGCGCGCGGGTGATCATCGACGGGGTCCGGGCGCACTACGTCGACCATGACGCGATCGAGGTCATCAAGGAATTCTGCGAAGCCGCGCGCCATCGTGGAATCGTTGTCGAATGTCACAGAATCCACGGCATCACCCACTCCTGATACTCCCGTGCAAACCTATCAACGACTGCTGCTCAACAATCAGGCCTGGGTCGCGGACAAGATGAGCCTGCGCCCGGATTTCTTCACCCGGTACTCCGGGGGACAGAAGCCGGAGTTCCTCTGGATCGGTTGCTCCGACAGTCGGGTCCCTGCCGAGGAGGTCACGGGAGTCGAGCCCGGTGAGCTCTTTGTCCACCGGAACGTGGCCAACATGGTCATCCACACCGATTTCAACATGCTCAGCGTCGTCCAGTACGCGGTGGAAGTGCTTCATGTGAAGCACGTCATCGTCTGCGGGCATTACGGGTGTGGCGGCGTGAAGACCGCGATGGGTCGCATGCATCTGGGCCTGATCAACAAGTGGCTGCGCCACATCAAGGATGTGTATCGGACCCACGCGGCCGAGTTGGACGCCATCACCGATGAGGACCGGCGGATCGAGAGGTTGGTGGAGTTGAACGTGGCGGAGCAGGTCCACAACCTCGCCAAACTATCCTTCGTCCAGCTGGCCTGGAAACGGCATCGGCAACCGACGCTCCACGGATGGATCTACGACATCCACACCGGCCGGCTGAAGACCGTGACGAAGATGGAGCCGGGTCACCCGATCGATCCGGTCTACGCCTACGACTTCCCCGAGGAATAGCCCGCGTCACCGCCCCCGAGGTGGACCCCGTCCGCCCCGATCCGCCGGTCAGCGATCCCGGGAAGGCGGGCCCATGGAGAGAGGTTCGGCCACGATCGCGGCGCGGTAGTCGGCCTTGGCGCGGAAGCAATCGGCATCGATGTCCACGGCGCTGACCTGGGCGTCGAAGGCGGCCTGTTCGCGCAGCTGCAGCGCCAGCAGGTCGGAGGCGCCGCGGGCGAAGCGTTCGGTCTCGGCCTCCTGGAGCTCCACCGCCAGCCGGACGTTCAGGCGTGCCTGCAGCACCTGCTCGTGGGCGGCGCTCCAGGCCGAGAACGAATCGCGGACCTCCGTCTGGATGCGGTCGCGGGCGAACTGCTGTTCGCGGGTGAGTTGATCCAGCTGGGCCTCGACCTCCGCCAGCCGACCTTTGGCTTCGCGCCGCTGGAGGGGCAACCGAAGCTCCACGCCCACCTGCACCTCGGCCTCGGTCTGGTCCTTGTAGCGTCGGTCACCGTAGTCGCGGCTGGCGCTCACGCCGGCGTCGAGGTTGGGCAGGAGTTGGTTGCGGGCCAGTCTGCGGTCCACCTCGAGCTTCTCCTGGGCCAGGCCCAGGCGTCGGACCTCGGGGCGGGTGACCAGTGCCCGCTGAATGTCCTGCTGCAACAATTCGGCAGCGGGGCCATCCGGGAGGGGTAGGGCGGGGGGCAGGCGGTCCCGGTTGGCCACGGTGGGGTTTTCTGCGGCATCCCTGAGGAAGAGGGAGAGCGCCAGACCCGCGGCCTCGAAGCGCCGCCGCGCCTGCACCACCGCCAGTTCGCGGGAGACGATGAGCCGCTGATTGTCGGTGAGGACGATGCGCGGGATCAGGCCCGAGTCGGCCTGGGTCCGCAGGGCGGCCATGCGATCGCGGGCGATCCTCAGCAGGGTCTCGGACAGGCGGAGGCGTTCCCCGGCGGCGAGCCATCCGTAATACCCGACGGTGGCGGCCCGGATGAAGTCGATCTGCTGCCGGTGGATGATCGGATCGGCCAACTCCTTGTCGACACGGGCCTTGAGCAGGTTGGCCCGACGGCGGTCGATGGAGCCGTCGCGCAGGAGCGGCAGCCGGAACCCGATCCGGGGTTCGCCGGAGCCCTGGGTGCGGCTCTTGTCGTACTCCGGAAGGATGCCTCCGGTGGTGATGCGGTAGCCGCCGAAGAGGGTGCTGCCCCAGATGCCGGTGAACTGCTCGAACCCCGTGTCCACGGTGGTGCTCTGGTAATAGCCGCTGGGCGCATCGAAGAGCCGGGAGAAGAACTGGAAGTCGAATGGCCCCTTCGCGCTTTGGAGGCGGCCGGCGGCGACATCGCGCTCGATCAGGGCCGCAAGCATCGGGGGATACTGGCGACGCACCGAGTCGAGCACCTCATGCAGGGTCAGCGCGTTGGTGGCGATCGAGGTGCTGGCCGCCGGCACCCCGGGTGGCTGGGCTTCGGCTCCCCATCCCGTCCAGGGGAGGGCGATCCATAGACCAACGATCAGCCCGAGTCGGGTGGCACCCATCCTCCACCGGTCATGGTGGTCGGCAGGGCTGTGTGAGCCGGGGGACCTGGGGTTCATCTCGGTCATGCCTACTTCTTGGGATCCAGGAGATCCTCCGAGATCACCGGCGGGAATCCGTTGAGTTGCCGCCAGGCCTCGTACCAGAGAGGCACCTGCTGCAGCAGCACCCAGCCGTTGGCCCGGACGCCCTGCCGGAGCCACCGCGAGTTCGGCCAGGGCACCGGGGTCATCCGGCCGTCCTCGCCCCGGACCAGGTCCGGCTTCTCGGCCACAAGGATGCGGAACCTGCCCTTGCCGTTGTCGGTCGGATCGACGAGCACGACCTCCCCGCCGAA
>Ga0315904_10009743_pt1 | contig 12514 bp, 12 predicted proteins | sample LakEriMetagenome_6_FD_203529 | JGI IMG/M metagenome (GOLD analysis project Ga0315904, IMG submission 203529) | Freshwater fungal communities from buoy surface, Lake Erie, Ohio, United States - Buoy 12 MA120 | ecosystem: Environmental > Aquatic > Freshwater > Lake | place: USA: Lake Erie, Ohio...
GCATTGGGCGAGGCATGAACGACACGAAGTCGTGGTGAGGTGCCACTGGAGCTAGAGCCACAGCCGACAAGGGCTAGGGCAAGGGTGGATAAACAAGCAATCGTAACGAGGGGACGCATGGTGCATCTTCCTTTCGGTTTTTTTATTTAACGTGAGGTCAGAGAGTGGTGGGCAGTTAGCAATGCAGGCTGTCTTCGAAAGAGAAGCCCCAGTCCAAGACAGAGCATCATCTGGCACCAGAGAAGTGTTTCCATCGCCTCAGAATGGAAGCACATGAGAGAGATCAGGGCTACCGCCACGGTAAGCCCTGCAGCGATCGGCCCTCCTTGGAACCGAGCACGTAGCTGCCAGCTATAAAAAAGTGGCAAGAAGCCTAAGATCGGCAGCAACATCCCCCGGTGAACCATGAGGTAGTCTGTGACCAGCAGCGAGAGCGTCTGCTGGATAAGCGGACTCTTACAGGTGGTCCCAGCGAGATAAAGCTCACAAAACGCGAGGAGTAGGTGTCCTAGCACAGGCAGCCCCACGCAGGCCAGCGTGAAACGAAGAGCCATTACCGACGAGGCCGCTCTGCCCTGCGGAGAGCCTAGCCATGCTCGCTTTAGCCGCTCCGCAATGGGGTTCGGTGCTCCAAATCTTCGGAGGGCTTCTTTCTGAGCCTCTTCACGAGAGAGACCTCGCGCTTGCTGATCGGAAATAAGAAACTCAAGATGCTCACGAAGCTCCGTAATATGCAGAGCCTGAACTTCCTTGGGAAGATGCTTCACAAGTCGCTCCAGATAGATCTGGAGCACTTTACTATCCGATAAAGGAACTGCATTAAGCCATTTGGACACCTGGATTACCTCTTAGTATCTTATCCATAGCACGCTTAAAGTTCTCCCACTCTTGTGTTCGTCTTTCGTGCTCTTTTAAACCCAAATCGGTGATGGTATAGGTCTTCCGGGCAGGACCACTTCCCTGAACCTCCCATGCCCCCACGATAAAACCCGCGTTTTCGAGAGTTCGCAATGCGGGATAGAGCGCCCCTTCCCCCACCTGAAAGAGCTCCTCACTCAGCCCTTCAATGGCACGAGCGATTCCATAGCCATGGTTAGGAGCACTAACCAGAACGGCGAGAATCAGGGTCAGGGTGTCGCTTTTAGCGCTATCTTTACTAGATTTCATGAGCTTCATGCATCCAGTTCAATTGTACATCTATTCTTGATGTATGTCAATACAAATTGAGAATTTAATATCGTGATTCATAACAGACGAAAAAAAGAGTGCGTTCCCTAAAACTTAGGAAACGCACTCTTTTGGGGAGCCTGGGGAGACGACGCGCTACTTCAGAAAGATCTCGATCACCGGAACCGTCACATTGGGCTTCTGGATCGGGAGGCGCAGGGCTAGCGACGCTCGCTTGTTGTCCCCCGAAAAATCGTGCTGCCAGGGCTCGATATCTTTCATGAGAACTTCCGACGCATCATTAAGAAGCTGGGCGTACTCGACACGTGCCGGATCGAGGCCATCGAGATAGAGCTGACCGAAGGGCCAGGCGAGCACGTGGACATAGAGCCGGTTGGTAGTGGGGTTGTAGGTGTAGCGGCAGTCTTGAGGAGCAGCGCCAAACTCAGCAGGAGCCTGGGTGCAGCCGTAGATCGAGCGCGAGTGGCGCTTCATCCACTCGCCCATACCCTGGAGGCGATCCAGAGCGCGCACATCAAACTCACCGCGCCCGGTCGGGCCGACATTGAGCAGGAGATTGCCGCCCTTGCTCACCGTATCGATCAGCATCTGCACCAACATCTCCAGCGACTTCCAGCTGGACTCATCTCTATGGTAGCCCCAAGAGCCGCTAAAGGTCTGGCAGGCTTCCCAGGTGACCGGCTTGCCCTGGAACTGCACCCACTGGCGCGGCTGGAACTGCTCAGGGGTCTTGATATCCCAGCCCGCTTCCAGGTCCATTCGGTCATTCAAAATAATATGGGGCTGTAGCTCTCGAATCAGCTTATAAAGATTCTCGCTGTCCCAGTCCGCGCGGCCTTTCTGGGGCGGGTAGGAGAAGTCACACCAGAGAATATCAATCTTGCCAAACTCGGAGAGAATCTCGCGCACTTGGCCGTGGAGATACTTCGCGTAGCGGCTCTGGTCGCGGCCCACGTTCAGCGCGTCTTTGTCCGGCGAGCTGCGCTGCGGATGGACGCCGTCCACCACAAAGTCCGGGTGGTGCCAGTCAATCAGCGAGTGGTAAAAACCCGTCTTGAGGCCGTGGCCACGGAAGGCATCCACCATCGGGCGCAAGAGATCGCGCTTGGCGGGGGTGTTGGTGGCCTTGTAGTCCGTCAGCGCCGAGTCCCAGAGACAGAAGCCTTCGTGGTGCTTGGTGGTGATCACAAAGTACTTCATCCCCGCGTTCTCCGCCGCGCTCGCCCAGACCTCAGGGTCGTAGAGATCGGGATCGAAGAACTTAAAATACCGCTCGTAGCGCTCATCGGTGAGCTGCTCGTAGTTCTTGAGCCACTCATGGCGCGCGCCCAGGGCGTAGAGGCCCCAGTGGATAAACATACCAAAGCGGTCGTGGGTAAACCAGGACGTATCGCCGGGAGTCGGCTCAGGTTGTGGAATCGTCTGTGACATGCCACTTGGGTTCGCTACCCACTCCCCAATTTCCTGCCCCGCATTGCCTAATCACCTGCGCCCTTGTTAGGAGTAGCCCCTTCGCCAAGAAGCTGTGTGACAACCTGGCGCTACATTTTATTCAGCTTGGGAAGCCAAAGGATCGCCATGTGCTGAAGAAGTTCTTCGGACTGAGGTGTACCAATATACTTTAAGGCCTTCATCGACGCACTAATAGGCCCCCAGTTATCTAAGTCCATAAAGGAACGAATCAGCGGCAGAAGTTCAGGATGGTGCGGCTCAATGGCGATCATCGCAGCAATACATTGGGGATAGGCTTGAGGCATACCTGCAACATCAACGTGCGCTGCTGCGAGTAGGAGATCATCCATTGCTTCCGATGCGACAGGCCCTAATTTTTTCAATGAGTGGGCAGCACATCTCACAGTTCCATGGTACGAGGAATGCAGTGCCTGACGAAGCACAGGTATTGCATCTGGCGTTGGTCTCTGTTTACAGTATTGATCAAAGAGAAGAAAAACGGCAATAGAGTTACAATTCCAAGGATTTTCAATTAAGGCTTTTGATAACTGTTCAACAGTGATTGGCGTATTCATTGTGTTCTGTTTTGCGTGTTGCACTTGTTCATCATCAATATTTAGGAATAATTTTTGCTCCGTACTCCGTCAGCACTTCCTGAAGAACTTCAAAGTAAGAACTATACTCTATCTCATTGTTGTCGTACGAGGTCCTTTCTGAATGAAAACGTTGCCACGCGCGTCCGTCTAGCAGATCCCGAACTTTGTCGTAGTGGCTCAGGTAGATCGTCAGGGGAGCTAAAGCGCCAAAGCCACCACAGAGACAGTCTGAGAGAGAATCCAGACAAGCTCCGAAGTAGCCGTAGCGTCCATTGATGGCATCCCCGAGGGCCAGATAGAAGCTAGGGACATCGTCGATCCAGTTGCCGTCTAGGTGGATAACCCGCCCGCTTCTGTCCGGCAGCCTGCTTAAGGCACGTCGGCACCAGACTCGTCGTACTTGTTGTAGCTTCTTGTGGCGCTCTTGGTGGGAGAGCGAGTGCCACCAAGGCGGGGAGTCTGTGGAACTCAACATGGGCATTTGATGATTGTCCAAAAGATTGACAAAGACCTTTTTTCACAGTAAACTTTGCCAAACAAAGTTCTTTGAAAACAAAAACCATGCAAGTCAAGTTTATCCTCCCCGCACTCACTGAGGCGAAGTCACCGCTCTTTCGGCCCATTAAGTACAGCCTCTTTCCGCCGCTTGGCTTGGCGACACTGGCGAGCTATCTTCCCGACGGCTGGGAGGCGACGCTCGAAGACGATCACGTCGAGGCGCTGAACCTCAACGACACGCCCGATATCGTCGCCATTGAGGTCTACATCACCTCGGCGCGGCGGGCCTACGCCCTCGCTGACCACTACCGGGCACGCGGGGCGTTTGTCTGCCTGGGCGGGCTGCATGTCACGTCGCTCCCCGACGAAGCCGCAGCGCACGCCGATGCGATCTTTCTGGGGCCGGGAGAGGACATCTGGCCGCAGTTTCTCAAGGACTTCCAGGCGGGAAGCCCCCAGCCACGCTATGCCTCGCTTCGTCGCACGCTGGAGGGGATGCCCCCGATTCGCCGTGATCTCATCAAGCGCCACCTCTACCTCGTCCCCAACTCCATCGTGGTCTCGCGCGGCTGCCCACACCACTGCGACTTTTGCTACAAGGACGCGTTCTTTGCGGGTGGGAAGCACTTCTACACGCAGGCCGTGGACGAAGCCCTGGCGGAGATCGAGCGGCTGCCAGGCAAGCATCTGTACTTTCTGGATGACCATCTCTTTGGCAACGTGCGCTTCGCCAACGCGCTCTTTGAGGGAATGCGGGGGATGGGGCGGGTCTGGCAGGCGGCGGGGACGGTTCAGGCGATCCTGCGCCCCGGGCTGATCGAGAAAGCCGCCGAAGTCGGGCTGCGCTCGCTCTTTGTGGGGTTTGAGACGCTCTCGCAGGAGAACTTAGCGGAGCAACACAAGGGCCAGAACCTAGGGCGAGACTACAACGCCGCGATTAAAAAGCTCCGCGACTGCGGCGTGATGGCCAATGGCTCGTTTGTCTTCGGGATGGACGGCGACGGCCCCGATGTCTTTGAGCGCACCGTGGACTGGGCGGTCTCGCAGGGAATCGAGACGGCGACATTTCACATCCTGACACCGTATCCCGGCACCGCACTCTACAAGCGCATGCAGGCCGAGAGGCGGCTTCTGCACTCCGACTGGGACCGCTACGACACGCGCCACACGGTCTTTCAGCCACACGGCATGACCCCGGAGCAGCTCGAAGACGGCTACTGGCGTGCCTACCGCGAGTTCTACTCCTGGCGCAAGCTCTTTGCGGGAGCTGCTGTCAAAGAAACCCTCCCCGACCGCCTGCGCCACCTGGCCTACGCGGGTGGCTGGAAGAAGTTCGAGCCGCTCTGGGACACGCTCATCCGCCTCAAGCGCGTCACCGGCATGCTCCCCGCGCTGGAGCAAGTCCTCACCAGCTTTGGAGCACGTCACAAAGCTGATCTCTCGCCGCGTATGCCCCCGAAACAGCGGCTCCAGCACCTACCGCTGGTTTCTGAGGATTAGAAAAACAAAAGCTTGCATAAAATCAAAAAGCTTGCTAAACTATTTTAGCAAAGATGAGCAGAGTAGCAAAGTCCGCCTCTCGCCGAGTCCGTCTGGAAGATGTTGCCCTCCAGGCGGGGGTTTCCGTCGCCACGGCGTCGCTGGCGCTGAGCGATAAATCTGCGCAGTACCGCATCTCCACCGATGTGACGGCGCGTGTGCAAAAAGCGGCCCAAGACCTAGACTACACCCCCAACCGGCTCGTGCGCTCGATGCAGCGTGGTCAGACCCATATTCTGAGCTTCTTCAATGGCTACCGCACCCGCACGCCGCAAGATCTCTACATGAATACGCTGTGCACCGCACTGGAGCGGGCAGCGGGAAGCCAGGGCTACGATCTGCTCATCCACTGCGATTTTGCACGCTCCCCGGAGCAGATCTACCAGCACTTAAATGGCGGAATTGCGGATGCTGTTCTGTTTTTCGCGCCACAGGTAAACGACCCTCTCTTAGCACTCCTTAAGAAATCGCGTCTTCCCACGGTGCTCATCGGGGGCCAGGTCGACGGAACGCTTCCTCAGGTAACGGACGATGTGGAGTCTAGCATGCGGCTTGTGGCGGAACAGCTCGTTGCGCAAGGGCACCGTCGGATCGGGGTGATCCACGACGACAGCAACAGCCCCAACTTTCCCCAGCGGCTTGGGCTCCTGCGTAAAGAGCTTGCCGCTCTGAAAGTGACACTACAAGAGGACTGTCTTTATTTTTTAGGGGAGATCGGGGCGCTCTTGCAAAAAGACGATGCTCCCACGGCATTTTTCTGCCCACGAGATAGCCTTGCCTACCAGCTTCTGGACATCTGCACCGAGCACGGGATCGCCGTCCCAGATCGCCTGAGCGTGGTGGGCTACGATGGCCTCCCCTGGGGCGCGATCAGTGGGCACGTGGTCACTTCGGTAAAAGTAGACATTGATGCTCTGGCACAGGCGGCAGTGGCCAGAATGGTGGCGCAGCTCGGTGGCGAGAGCGAGCTGCCCCTGATCCAACTTCTTCCCACAACCCTTCTCGTGGGAACGACGCTAGGAGCCGTACCGACCGGGACGACTCTCAGTACAGATCGAAGACCCGGTCCCTGACATTATGAGGTGAATCTATGAAAAATCAGCGAAGTATCCGTCGAAACTTCACACTTATCGAGCTACTTGTGGTTATTGCCATAATTGCAATCCTTGCAGCCATTCTCTTCCCCGTCTTCGCACAAGCGCGCGAGAAAGCCCGTGCGATTGCCTGTATGTCGAACATGCGCAACATCGGTCTTGCCACCATGCAGTACATTCAAGACTATGACGAGGTCTATCCACTAGGGTACATGTGGGATGGCGCCAGCTGGGGAGGCACGATGTGGACCGTCGGACTTGGCCCCTATCTTCAAAAATACGGAGCGAGCAACACCCAGTTTGTTGATGGTGCTGTCGGAGGGAACTCGGTGCTCGTCTGCCCCTCGTTCCGCCCTGCGATTGATGCCAATGGTCAGCCCATACCGGGTGGCCAAGTTGGTATCGGCTACTCTATCAACAAGACCCAGCTCAATACCCCTTGGAACACGGGGCTTCCCGCGGGGCTTCAAGGGTTTGGAGGCGTTTCCCAAGCCACTCTGATTGCTCCCGCGAACCTGGTCGCTTTCGCTGAGACAGCCGTGGTGGGAGCCAATGGTGATGCCAATATTGCCCGCGCGGCGGACCAGGCATGGTGCGACCCCAATAACCCCGTTCAGGCTTCCTGTGGGCCTTTCACCTTCCAGCCACTCCTATGGAGCAACAAGCCCAATCAGACCACGGGCTGGGACTTCGACATCCCCGGTGGGTTTGCCGGGCAAGGCAACGGAGACTACCAGCGACGCCGTCGCCCTGACTTCCGCCATACCCAGCGCTGCAACGTGATGTTTGCCGATGGGCATGCGAAAGCCGTCGGACCCAACACACTGACGGCAAGGATCGGTTCCGCAGATGACATCTGGCACAACCACAACTAGGCCAGAGAGACATCACTCCGGGCGGAGGAAAATTTCCTCCGCCCTCTTTGCATTGCTTGCATTGCTTGCATTGCTAGGAATACTGGCAGCGCTTGCAATACCCTACACAGGTTTGTACAAAGACCAACAGTATCGCCAGGCCTCTTTATTGGCACTGCTCAGCAAGCAAACCACGCATACCAACGATCCCATCTATATCTACTGGCTAGGACGGCGGCTCTGCGATGCGGGAAAGTTTGATCAGGCTGTTGGCGTGCTGGAGCGAGGGGTCAGCCTCGATCCCAGCTCACCACGCCTGCGGGAGCAGTGGACACGCTCACTTCTCGCAACGGGGAAAGTCTCCGTGGCCTACGGACAGCTCACCGAGTTTGTCGCGACGCACCCCAAGCTTGCTGCAGCCCACTATCTCCTCGGGACGTTTCACTACACCCAAAAAAGTATAGAAGCGGCCCGGATGTCTCTTGAGAAAGCCGTCGCTTTGGAGCCAAACTACCCTCAGGCACTCTCGATGCTGGCCAATGTCCAGATTCAGCTTGGGGAGAAAACACAGGCCCAGAGCATCCTGCGCCGCGCACTCGCTCTGCGCCCTAACGCGGCCCTAGACCATCTCCAGCTTGCCACTCTTCAGGTGACAGAAGCCCCACAAGAGGCGCGAGCGGAGTTCTTAAAGGCACTCGCACTCGCTCCCCAGAACCCTCTCTGCCACGAAAAATACGGCGCGTTTTTGCTCCAGTCCGGCGAAGGTGCTACTGCCGAGGCATCTCTGCGCCAGGCCGTGACACTTGCGCCCGAGAGCGCCTCCGCAAACCTGCTTCTCGGGCGCTGTCTTCTCCAGAATAGCAAGTATGAAGAAGCGATTCTCTCTCTCGAAAAAGCGACGAAGCTTGCACTGGGCGATCCGGTGGCGGCTCAGGAGCTACGAGGGGCCTACCAGCGCCTAGGGCGCTCTTCGGATGCCGCGTACTGGGCACAGGAGACAGAGCGGCGACAGCAGCGCATTGCGGCGCGAACTGCGCTGGAAAATGAGCTCCGAGTGAACCCAACCAGCCGCGAGGCCCACACCAAGATGGCACAGCTTCTTGCCTCCGTCGGAGCGGTAAATGACTGTATCCGTGAGCTGGCCATCGCCTCCCGCGAGCGCCCCGACTCACCTGTAATACTGACAAAAGCCGCCGAGCTCCTCACCGGTGCCGGTCAGGCAGGCGTGGCAGTGCCTCTTGCGCTTCAGGCCACACAACAAGCGCCCAATAACCCTCAGGCCCACGAGGCGCTCGGCAATGCTCAGCTCGCACAGGGACGCTTGCACGAAGCGAGTATCGCCTACTTTGCGGCTTCCGGTGGTGATGCCACACACTTTGCGCCCTTTGAGAAGCGCATGGAGGCAGCTAAGAGACAGCTTGCCGCGCACCCAACTCCCCAACTTCTCTGCTATAAGAAAGCGCTCGAAGCATCTACAGCGCAAGAGGCCGAGCAGCAGCTCACGCAAGCGCTCAAAGCCGATCCGGAGCACACGGCGAGCCTGCGCCTCTTGCTCCAGCTCCAGGTGCAGCGCGGGGACGATAGCGCGGCGCAAGAGACCGGCCAGCGCCTTTTGGCACTGATTCCCAACGAGGGAATCGGAAGTGCACTGCTCGCAATTGTCTTGCTCAAGAAACCGGGATCACTCTCACAAGAGGCTCTGGCACAGATCGAGCAGCTTTTTAGTAATGCCGCCGCTGACCCCAGCGCAGCTCCGATTCTTCCGCTAGGCTACGGCCTGCTGGCACTTCAGCGCCGCGATAAAAAAGCGGCGCAGTCGTTTTTCCAGCAAGCGATCGCCCTCGGAGGCGCGAACTCCACAGTGGCAAAGCTCGCACAAGAGCAGCTACGCCGCCTTACTCTCTAAAGAAAGTCAAGACTCTAAAAATTATGAAAAATCAAACCAAAACCCTCACCCTGACACTCGTTTTCGCCGCACTCGCCACTCTGCTTAGCGTTGGCTGCACCAAGACGGAGGCCCCCAAGCCCACCGGGACACCTGTTCCCAAGATGGCACCGGGCCAGGCCGCAGGGATGCAGTACATGCGGCAGAATGGAGGCAACCCGCAGGCGGGTCAAGCAGGGCAAGGCGGTCGCTAACCTGCGCTACCCCTACGCTTTTGGTCTAGTAGGGCTTTTGGTGCTACTCGGCTGCCAAACGACGCCCTCAGGCCCGACGCCCCCGCCTGTCTCGCCCATTCGCTTTGTGGATGTGGCGGCGCAGGCAGGGCTCCGCTACACCTGGACAATCTCAGGGAAGCGCCCGCTCAGCGCTCTGCCTTTAATTGGCAATGGAGTGGCATTTCTCGATTACAACCGCGATGGCAACTTAGATATCCTGCTGGTGGGCGAGAAGCCGGGTCTCTTTCAGGGAGCTGGCAAAGGCGCGTTTACCGATGTCTCCGCCACGGCTCTGCCCACACTCACAGGGCAGTTTAGTGGCTGCGCGGTGGGCGACTACGACGGCGATGGCTTTGAGGATCTCTACCTCTCTGCCTACAAAGGCGGCGCTCTGCTTCACAACCAGCGGGGAGAGCGCTTTACCGATGTCACGGTGGCGTCAGGACTCACCGCGCAGCCGTGGGGAACCGCCTGCGCCTTTGTCGAGACACAGCGCGGCTCCGGACGGCTGGATCTGATCGTGGGCAACTACGCCAAGTTTGGAGCCGACTACAACACGCAAGAGCTCTGCTCGGTGCGTGATAAACAAGGCAAGCCGATCTTAACCGCCTGTCCCCCGCGCTACTATCCGCCCCTCAAGCCCACTTTCTTTCGCAACCAGGGCAAGGGAGTCTTTACCGAGGCAACGGCCAGCAGCGGCTTCGCCCGTGCGATGGGACGAACCCTCGGGATCGCGGCAGCGGACTTTGATAGCTCCGGTCAGCAAGCCATCTCTCTGGCCAACGATGAGCTAGAGGGCGATCTCTTCACCAAGCAGAACGCGTCGTTTGTCAATGTCGCCCGGCGTGCCGGAACCCACACCGACCGTGAGGGCAATGTGCACGGCGGCATGGGCACGGACTGGGGCGATTTCGACAACGATGGACTCCTAGATCTCTTTGTCGCCACCTATGCCAACGAGGCCAAGTCTCTCTATAAAAACGAAGGCGGTGGTCTGTTTACCGATGTGGCCTACAGTGCTCACACAAGCCCCGCGGCCTCGCCTTATGTGACTTTTGGGTGTAAGTTCTTCGATGCGGACAACGATGGCTGGCTAGACTTAGCGCTCGCCAATGGCCATGTCCAAGACAATATCGAGCAGATTGATACGGTGCAAACCTACCGGCAGCCCACTCTCTTGCTGCATAATCTCGCCAAACAAGGCGGACAGGCAGGTTTTGCGGATCTCTCGAAGCAAGCCGGGGAGGCACTGCAAAAGCCCATTGTCGGACGCGGCTTAGCAACGGGCGATTTTGACAACGACGGCCGTGTCGATCTGCTCATCGCCGATAGTGAAGGCAAGCCTTTACTCCTCCACAATGAGTCTACGATAAAGGGCAACTGGCTGGGAGTGAAGCTCATCGGAACGCGCTCCAATCCTAGCGGCTACGGTGCGGTGCTCACGCTCACGGCTGGCGGTAAAAAGATCGTGCGTCACTGCCACGCCGATGGCTCATATCTCTCCAGTAGCGATCCACGGGTTCACTTTGGCCTTGGCCAGACAGAGAAAGCGGAGTCTCTCACGGTCCGCTGGCCCTCCGGAAAGACTCAGACGGTGACCGGGCTTGCTACCAACCAATATCACATTCTCAAAGAAACTCCATGAAGCTTATTCTTGACCCTAGCCAGCACTTTCAGACACTGGAAGGCATTGGAGCATCGCTTGCCTGGAGCGGCGACCCCGTCGGAGAAACTTGGAGTGAGGCGGCGAAAACCCAGCTCGCCGACTTGCTTTTTTGCCCAGAGCGTGGCGCGGGGCTCTCGGGCGTGCGCTTTAATATTGGGGCGGGTGGGGCGTGGGCGGAAGAGAGCCCCCTAGATCCGTGGCGACACCCGAAGTGCTTTAAACGAACCGCCGAGTCGGCCTTCGATCCCAGCTGTCACGAAGGCCAGCAGTGGTTTCTCCGTGCCGCAGCCGAGCGTGGCGCATCGTGCCGGGTTGCCTTTGCCAATAGCCCTCCCCTTTGGCTGACCCAAAACGGGCGTGCCACCCACGATAAGAGCGAGAGCCAGAAAGCGCTCACCACCAACCTCAAGCCCGGCGCGGAGCCTGCCTTTGCAGCGTTTCTCGCGGAGGTGGTCGAGCACTTTGAGCGCTTGGGGCTTCCGTTTACAGCGCTCAGCCCGGTCAATGAGCCGCAGTGGGCCTGGGAAGATGCCACCCAAGAGGGCTGTCGCTTCAGTAACTCGGATATTCTCGCGCTGGCTCACACGCTCCGCTTGGAGCTCGACCGCAGGAGCCTTGCCATCGAGCTAGACCTGCCCGAGGCCGCCGACTTGCGCTTTTTAATAGACGGACAAGTGGAGGCGCTGGCAGCGGTCTGTGAGGGAAAGCTCTGTGGCCACGGCTACTGGAGCTACGATCCACCCGAGGAGAGCCGTCGGATTCGTGAGGCCGTTCGTCGTGCCATTGCCCAGCACGTGCCGGGTGGGCGCTTCTGGCAGTCCGAGGTCTGTGTTATGGAGCCGGGGCGCGACTTAGGAGTGGAGCTGTCGCTACGAGTTGCTCGAATGATGCACCAGGACTTTGTCCACGCCGATGCCAGTGCTTGGTTCTGGTGGCTCGCCCTCTCGCCGTATGACTACAAAGACGGCTTGATCTATCTCGGAGACAACGAGGCGATCTCACCCAGCAAGACCCTCTGGGCACTGGGAAACTTCGCGCGCTTTCTCCGCCCCGGCTGGCGACGTATCTTTGTCACTCCCACCGAAGCCGACGGGCTCTATGTCTCTGCCTGGTGCGACCCGGCCGGCGAGCAGCTTGCCCTGGTTGCCATAAATACCACCGACCAGGAACGCACTTTGGAGCTCTCCGAGAGCTATGCTCTCACGCCGCACATCACCGATGGTTCCCGCGACCTTTTGCCCGGCGAGGAGCTCGCCCCCGGAGAACAACTCCTTGCTGAGCCCTACTCCATCACGACCTGGACTCAGTCACGATGAGTCCCTTCGATGGCACGGGGCGGATGATCCGGCCCGCACCAGCATCTTTGAGGGCGGCGATGGTACGCTCGGGCTCGAAGGTGAGACACAGTACCGTCCCGCCTTGGCCCGCTCCGGCGAGCTTGGCCCCGATGGCCCCGTTTGCCAGCGC
>Ga0315904_10009746_pt1 | contig 12512 bp, 12 predicted proteins | sample LakEriMetagenome_6_FD_203529 | JGI IMG/M metagenome (GOLD analysis project Ga0315904, IMG submission 203529) | Freshwater fungal communities from buoy surface, Lake Erie, Ohio, United States - Buoy 12 MA120 | ecosystem: Environmental > Aquatic > Freshwater > Lake | place: USA: Lake Erie, Ohio...
GTAGAGTCAAAAGCATCTAATATCCTTAAAAAGTACTTTACTAAGACAGAGTTAGGAAGGGAGTACAAATTATACGAAAGTTTCTTTAAAAATGTAAATGTTAGTGAAGCAAAAGCAGATATGGTACTAAATACTATTGTTGAAAGTGCTAAACATCTTAACAGATCAGCTTTAAGAAGACAAAAGTATAATTTGGTAAACGAAATTAAAAAACACTATAATATAGAAGATTTCTTTAAAATGAAATTACCTAATTATAAAGCCCAAGCAGCATTGTACTCATTAATAGAAATCTATAGTGGAGATAATGCTCTTAATCCAAACCAGATTATAGAAAATAAAACAGTTTTGTTAGAGTTTTTAACTAAATCTACAATCAATAAACAAGAAGTTAAAAACAACATTCTAGAAGAATTTAAACATCAAGATAAAGATATCCAAGTATTAGCTTATAAAGTATTATTAGAGAAATTTAATGACAAATACTCAGGACTAAACATCAATCAAAAATCTGTACTAAAAGAATTTATTAATAGTGTTGATAGCACTCCTAAATTAAAAGAGTTTTACAACACTAAAGTGAATGAAATTAAAAATCATTTAACTAACCTTAATAAAACGGTTACAGATAAAGCTATTCAAATTAAAATTAATGAGGTTATTAATATATTACCTTCATTAGGTAAAAATGATAAACCAAATGATGATAATTTAGTTAACTTACTTCAATATTATCAACTAGTTGAAGAATTAGAAGCAGTAGCAAAATGAGAGAACGCATTCGTGAAATAGTTAAAAGAATGTTAAAGGAAATGAGCGCCACAGGAACTGGTGCTTCTTTTACTCCTGGTACAGGTGAAAACTATGCTACCCCATTTGCATTTAATCCAAATAAAAAAGCTAAAGGTACTGCTCATAATTATTATGTTAAAAAATTAGGTTTTAAACCTGTAGATAAAGAAAAACTACATAAACAAGCTAAAGGAATAGAATCAAAACAATTATGGAAGGGTAAAAAGTCCTAACATAAACTTATATGTATAAACATGAGAAACACATTACAAGAACAATATAACCTTATTAAAGAAGGTAAAGGAAATAAAGAGCATTTCTTCAAATCTGCTCGCCATATATTCCCTGATTTAATTACACCAGTTAACTCATTTTCAGACGCTGTAACTATCCTTAAAAATAGAGGAATCATCAGCGAACAAATTGGTGGTTTAGTTACCACAGGTAAAAAACAAGATTGGCATGCTATCTTTAATGAGAACATGGATAAGCTTAAAGAAAAGAAAGAAGAAAATGAAGACGAAGAATTAGCTCGTCGTGGTGATGAAGAAGCTCAAGGAAAAGAAGACGCTCATGCTTTACCTAATATAGGTAAACTTAAAGAAGGTAAAAAAGAAATTATAAGCCAACTTATGGGTCCTGATTTTTTCCTGTCTAAAAAAGAAGAATCAACTTGGGATAAGGCCGATATGGATACATATAATAAAATAACCAACATGGCTTCATCAATAGGTAAAGTACCTAAATTAAATGAATCTAAAGAAGCTAAAGAGAAAAGAAAACTATCCTTAAAACAAATTGGTAAAGAAGACAAAAAGGGACTATCTTTGTATAAAAATACTGAAGATCCAAATGATTTATACTATTATGATGGGAAAGTATTATACTCTGTTGTTGATGGGGATAGAAAAGGACCATCTGTTAGAATGAGTTTATTTGATATAACTGGGTTAAATGAAGTTAACTTAACAGAAGCTAAAGAAATTAAAGAACCATCTAAAGAAGTATTAGATAACCAAAAACATAATTTTGATTATAAAGACGAGAAAAATTATGATAACGTATTTGGTCAAGAATTTTTACAAGGATATTATACTGAAATGAAAGATCCTAAAAATGCTGACAAGCATGTTGATGAATTAAGAGCTATTGTAGCTAAAAACTTAGCTAAAGATATTAATCATTATGTTAAAGATGGTCAATTTGGAGTTAAAGGATTAGGATACACTACTGAAGCTCCTGGTTTAGGTGAACCAAAAGAAGCTAAAGGCCCGTTTAAATCATCAGGATATGGTGATCTAAAAGAATCAGTATTACGTTTAGCTATTCAAGATATTATTAAAGAAGTATTAGCTGAAGCAGATGATAAAATGCCTCCTTTAAGAAGAGGTGATAAGGGAATGTTTGATGGTGAAGAAGTAGAAATACTTGCTGTTCCAATGCATGCTAAAAAAGATCCAAAAGAACCACAACCATTTTCATATACTATTAAAACCAAAGCTGGTAAAAAATATGAAGATGTTCCTATTAGTAGCGTAAAACCATTAAACGAAGCTTTAGATAAAGGCGCTATCAAAACTGAAGGTGAAGACGCTAAAAAGAAAGCTATGAAAAGACGTATTACAAATGAAATTGTAAAACGTAAAAAGAAAATGAAAGCATTACAAACCTTAACTGAATTAGATGGAGAAGGAAATGAAGAAAATGCTAAGAAATTAAAAGAACTTCAATCTGAAATCAAACAGTTAGAAGGAATGATGGGTAAGTTAGATGGAAAAAAAAAGAAAAATAAAGAAGTTGAAGAAGCATTATATGATGATCCGACTTCTTCTACTGACAAACCTATAGTAGCTACTAGTCCCCAATCCAAAGCCGCTCTTACTAAAGCAGGTATGAAAGAAATCCCAGGTACTAAAGACGCTAAATAATGAAACAAGTATTAATCGAAACTCAATATTTTACAGCCAAACCTCTAAAATTAGTTGAAGGCACTGTACCAACAAGTAACCCACTTGTAGAAGGTATCTTAGCTACTTGTGAGGTAAAGAATGGTAACGGTCGTTACTATTCAAGAGATTTGTGGGAACGCGAAATTAAGAAATATATGGAGTGTGTTAATGCTAATAGAGCACTAGGCGAACTAGACCACCCAGACTCATCCATTATCAATTTAAAAAATGTTTCACATAACATTAAAAAGATTTGGTGGGATGGAGACCACGTGATGGGAGCAATTGAATTACTACCTACACCATCAGGTAATATCTTAAAAGCATTATTTGAAAATAAAATACCAGTAGGCGTTTCATCTCGTGGTATGGGCTCATTAAAACAAATGGGTGATTTAATGGAAGTACAAGATGATTTTGAATTACTATGTTGGGACTTTGTATCAACACCATCTAATCCAGGTTCATATATGAAAGAAAGAGGTATGATGAATGAATCTAAAAATCCTCAACAAACAAATAAATACCAATCAGTAAATTCTATTATTACAGATATACTTTGTGCTAATGGAACTTGCCCAATATTTTAACCCCTCCTAGAATAGTATTTTAGGACCGATGCCTTTCGAAAGAAAGGCATTTCTTTTTCGACTTTACATATCTCCATATATATGTATGTTCAAATATGCTACCCCTGATATCTATATGTAGCATTTATTAGTAAAAAATCTATTACGTTTCTAATAAACGTATTTCCAAAAACAATTTAATTGAGGACAAATGAACAGAGAAATGCTCAAAGAAGCAATCGCTGAGGCTAAAACCATTAAGGAAACAGCTATTGCGAGTGCTAAAGCCGCTCTTGAAGAAGCTTTTACTCCCCAACTTACCGCTATGTTTGCTGAAAAGTTAAACGAAATGGAAGAAGAGGAATTAGAAGAGACTAAAGAAATGGCTGACGAAAACTACAGCATGGAAGAAGAAGGATTAAATGAATTTAATCTTGAAGAAATCCTAGCTGAATTGGGAGAAGGTGATGAGAACATGGAAGAAGGAATTTATGAGGCAGAAGACGACATGGACGATATGGACATGGATGGTGATATGCCAAGTAATGAAGATCTTGAAATGATGATCAAAAATATCTTAGACCAAGAAATTGCTGCTTTAATTGACGCTGGTAAATTAGAAGCTGGTGACGATTATGAAAAAGACGAAGAAGGTGGTGCTGATGAAGAAGAATTAGATGTTGATGCTGAAATCGACACTGATGACACTGAAGCATTAGATGAAGAAATTTCTTTAGAAGAACTTTTAGCTGAAATTGATTCTTTAACTATCGAAGAAGGTAAGAAAAAAGATCCTAAAGCTAAAAAAGAAGACGAAAAGAAAGATGAAAAGAAGGAAAAGAAAGAAGACAAAGAAAAAGAGTTAAAAGAAGCTTATGACGCGATTGCTGAATTAAGAGCTGAACTTAACGAAGTTAATTTGTTGAACGCTAAACTTCTTTACACTAATAAGATCTTCAAAGCTAAAAACTTAACTGAGTCTGAAAAAGTAAAGGTTTTAAACACATTTGACAAAGCAGAAACTGTCAAAGAAGTAAAATTAGTATTCGAAACATTAACCGAATCTTTCAAAGCAACAGCTAAGAAAAATCCAATTAAAGAATCACTAGGATCAGCTTCTAGAACTGTCACTGCTGCCCCAAAACAAGAACAAATTATTGAAGTAAATGATGCTTTTGCTCGTATGCAAAGATTAGCAGGTTTGCGTAAATAAAAAACTAAAATTAATTTAAAACAAAAAACTCAAAAAAAAATGAACACAATTCAATCATTAGTAGAGTCCGCTAACCCATGGAAATCACTTCAAGGTGATGCAGCTAAATTAGCTAGCAAATGGGCTAAAACCGGCCTTTTAGAAGGTTTAGGTGAGGACGTAAACAAAAACAACATGGCTTTGATGTTGGAAAACCAAGCAAAGCAATTAGTAATCGAGGCAGCTTCTGCTACAGGTACTCAATCTTCTTTTTCATCTGGTGCATCTGGTGAAAACTGGGCTGGAATTGCATTACCATTAGTACGTAAGGTATTTGGTCAAATCGCAGCGAAAGAATTCGTTAGCGTTCAACCAATGAACTTGCCTTCTGGTCTTGTATTCTTCTTAGATTTCCAATATGGTACTACTAAGAACCCATTCACAGCTACAAATTCTTTATATGGTACTCGTAACCCAAATAGCTCTACCCCATTCTCAACCCCTAACCCAGTTGGTGGTTTATATGGTGCAGGTCGTTTCACTTACTCTACTAACCAATTCTCTAGTTCTTTTACAGCTTTAGCTGGTAACAACGCTACCGCCGCTGCTAGTAAAATCATCACTGGTTCTTGGGCTGGTGTTAATTTTGATTCATCATTATCTGCCTCTGTTGCTGCTGGACAAATTAAAGCTTTAATTTTCCCAACTTCATCACTCACAGCTAACGGAACATTTGACATTGATGCAGTTCGTGGATTCGTTATTAGCGGTTCTGGTGTTGATGCTTCTATGAACTTACCAGCATTTACTACTTTTGAAGCTGGTAACTCAATGGGTGCTAGTGGATGTATTACTTTCTTCATCACTGCTTCTACTGCTGTAGCTGCTAGTCAAGACTATGTAGTATTCTATCAAAAGGCAACTGCTGACAACCGTCGTGGTGATTTCGAAGATACAGCTGCTCCTTCAACATCTGTACCTAACTCTTTAAATGGTACTTCTATCGGATCAGCCATCCCAGAAATTAACATCTCAATGCAATCTCAAGCTATTACAGCTAAGACTAAAAAGTTAAAAGCTGCTTGGACGCCTGAATTCGCACAAGATTTGAACGCTTATCAAAACTTAGATGCTGAAGCTGAATTAACTAACATCATGAGTGAGTACATCTCTTTAGAGATTGACTTAGAAATCCTTGATATGTTAATTGAAGATGTTCCAACTGCTAACACTGAAGTTTGGTCAGCTATCAATAACTACACATTAAATAGTGCCGGAACTGATTTTACTCAATCTTTAGGATTCTACAACACTCAAGGTACTTGGTTCCAAACTTTAGGTACCAAGATTAACAAAATCAGCAACCGTATTCATCAGTTGACTTTACGTGGTGGTGCTAACTTTATGGTAGTATCTCCAACTATATCAACTATCTTAGAGTCAATCCCAGGATTTGCTGCTAACGGTAATGGTGCTGAAGATATGGAATATGCTTTTGGTGTACAAAAAGCTGGTCAATTCAATAGCCGCTACACTGTTTATAAGAACCCTTACATGACTGAAAATACTATTTTAGTAGGTTTCCGTGGTAAGCAATTCTTAGAGGCAGGTGCTGTATTTGCTCCATACATTCCATTGATCATGACTCCTCTTATCTACGATCCAACTACCTTCACTCCACGTAAAGGATTATTGACTCGTTACGCTAAGAAGATGTTACGTCCTGAATTCTATGGTAAAGTATTAGTAAGTGGTTTAAACACTCTTTAATAGATACCTAGATAATATCTAACAATTAAGCCCAGATTATTCTGGGCTTTTTTGTTATATTTATACTCAAATAATTAGTCATGAGTGATTTTAACAGAAGTGAAGAGGCACAAAATATCTTCAAAGAAAAGAGGAAGCCTAAAAATCCAATCACATTTAAGATAACCTTAAATGAAGAACAAAAAGAAGCTAAACAAGTTATTTTAGACCACCCAGTTACATTGCTTAAAGGTATGGCTGGATCAGGTAAAACATTAGTGGCTTGTCAGGTTGCTTTAGATTTAATGTTCAGGAAAGATATTGAAAGAATTATTATTACAAGACCAACAGTCGCTAAAGAAGAAATAGGTTTCCTACCAGGTGATCTAAAAGAAAAAATGGATCCATGGTTAGCTCCTATCTATGCTAACTTACATATGTTGTATGATAAGACTAAGATAGAAAAAATGGTAGCTGATGGTCAAATTGAGATTGTACCATTTGCATTTATGCGAGGTAGAACATTTCCAGATGCTGTAGTAATAGTAGATGAGTGTCAAAATATCACTCATGGTCAAACAGAAATGATTTTAGGTCGTTTAGGTAAAGGTGGTAAAATGATATTTTGTGGAGATATTACTCAAACTGACTTAAAACAAAAGAAAGATTCTGGAATTGGGTTTTTCACTCGATTAGAAGCAGAAATTAAGGGAGTTAAAGTAATTACTCTTAAAACTAACCATAGACACGAAATTGTAGAACCTATACTTAAACTTTACTCAGACTACAGGGACTAATATTTATGAGTAAAACACACTATGGCAGACTTAACAGTACTTATAAATGAAAAAATAACCTTAGATGGTAATGATAGAGGAGTATTAACTACTCAAACTATAACTGGAGTTAATTATATTGATAATAGAACATTCACTATCCCTACTGGATCAGTTACAACATTATTTTCATTATCTGATGCTAATAGTGCTGGAACATTTGTGACAAGCAGTATACAGTATATTAGATTAACTAACAGCTCTACAACTAATACTCCTGTGAAACTTATAATATCTTCATCAACTGAAGCTATGAGTTATTTAATTAATACTGGTAGTTCATATATGATATCTACTAGTAAAATCACAGGCAGTTTAACAGGTATTATCTTTAATGATATAGTATCTGTTAAAGCAGAACCATCTGGATCATCCGCTAAACTTGAGTATTTCATAGCAACCACATAATAAATAAATAATGAATATACCTATTTATCCTGGCTCAAGTTCATTTATCCCTGGAAACACTCCATTTGGATTTTATGATTATGACGTTCAATTTCAAGCTGATGCTGATAAGGTGACTACATTTGTAGCTCGTCGTTTAGGTTACCCTATTATGGAGGTTGAATTACAAGATTTAAACTTTTATGCCGCGTTTGAAGAAGCTATTACTACATATGGTAATGAACTCTACGCGTACCAAGTAAGAGATAATTTATTATCACTAGAAGGTGCACCTACAAGCTCAAATTTAAATAACGCGCTTATAACACCTAATATGGCGACTATAGTACGCCTCTCACAACAATATGCTTCAGAAGCTGGTGCAGGTGGTAATATTACTTACTATAGTGGAGCTTTAGCTTTAACACCTGGTACCCAAGAATATGATTTAACAGAATGGGCTGTGAGCCAAAGTATATCAGGTAGTATAGAAATTAAAAGTGTATTTTATCAATCAGTACCTGCTGTAAATCAAATGTATGCTCCATATGGATTAGGTGCATTTAGTGGTTTAGGTGGAGTACCTGCAGCTGGAATTTATGGAGGAATATATGGTGGTGGATATGGTGGAGGATATCTAATGATGCCTGTAGCATTTGATGCTGCTGTAGTTCAAGGTATAGAATTAAGTAATACTGTTCGTTTATCATCTTATACTTTTGAAATTATAAATAATAGAATTAAAATATTCCCAATACCAAGTGATAATGACACTAGAGATGGATTTTTATGGTTTGAATATATTAAAAATGATGAACGTATAACAAATGGTTTAATACAAACAAACACAGTTACTAACCCATCAAATGCTCCATATGGTAACCCAACTTATAGTCAAATAAATTCTATTGGTAGACAATGGATATTTGAATATACTTTAGCATTATGTAAAGAAATGTTAGGATATGTTAGAGGAAAATACTCAACAGTTCCTATTCCTGATCAAAATCTTACATTAAATCAATCTGACTTAATAGCAGCTGCTACAGCTGAAAAACAAGCTTTAATTGAAAGAATAAGACTATATCTTGATGAAACTTCTAGAAAATCTTTACTAGAAAGACGTTCACAAGAAAGTGATTTTAGAAGACAAGAAATTAATAATGTACCAATGACAATATATATAGGGTAATGGCAATATTTGGCTCTGCAAGAGATGTATCAATGATAAGAAAAGTTAACAGAGAACTGTTACATGATGTTATCTCCCAACAGTGTGCTGTTTACAAATACGCTTTAGATAAGACTAAAGTAAATATGTATGGTGAAGCATCTGAAGGCAGATGGTTTAAAGGTCCTGTATTGTTAAATGCTTTAATTACTGTAGGTGATAAAACTGATGGTACAAGTGATTTAGGAGTTGACTTTAACTGGGATATGAAATTTGCGTTTCTAAAAGATGATTTAGTAGATGCTAATCTAGTTATAGAAATTGGAGATGTAATATTATATCAAGAATCATATTTTGAAGTAGATGTGTCATTTGATACTCAATATTTTGCAGGTAAAGATCCTGATTACCCATATGAGCAAAACCCATTAAACCCAGGGTTAGGAAATTTTGGTTATAATGTTAGTTTAATTGTTAACGCCCATAATATACCAGCGGATAGAGTAAATATCATTAAACAAAGATTATAATGGCTAAAGGAAGAAAACCAATACCAAAAACACAAAAAGAAATAAGTGAGTCTTTACAGACACCTTATGAGCCACCAGTTAGCTCACCTGGGTTTTCTTCTACAGGTAACCCTAATAATGATAATCAGCCTAATAGAGGTAACCAGTTTTCATTTAAAAATGATCCTGTTAAACCTTTAACAATTAGTTTAGAAGATTTAGACTGGGCTATAATGTTTTACTTCCAAAACGTTATCAAACCATCAGTAATCCAAAACGGAGAAAGATTAGATGTTCCTATTATATATGGTTCGCCTGAAAAATGGAAATCATATCAAAAAGATGGTTTTTATAGAGATTTAAACAATAAGATTATGGCTCCTCTTATTATGTTTAAGAAGAATAATATTGAAAAAAATAGAAGTCTTACAAACAAATTAGATGCTAATAATCCTCATAATATAGCTGTCACTGGCCAAACATACAGTAAACAAAACGCTTACAGTAAATTTAATTTACTAAATGGAATTAAACCAGAAAAAACATACTATGCTTCAGTTGTGCCTGACTATCTAACAGTAACATATGATTGTGTTATATTTACTTATTATGTTGATCAGCTAAATAAAATAATTGAAGCAGTACAATATGCTTCAGACGCTTATTGGGGTGATCCAGAACGTTTCAAATTTAGAGCTCATATAGATTCATTTCCACTGACTACAGAGTTGTCAGATAATAATGAAAGATCTGTTAGAAGTGCTTTTACAATTAAATTATTTGGCTACATTGTCCCTGATGTGACTCAAAAAGCAGCTACATTTGTAGGTAAATTCTCAGACAGAAATAAATTAACAGTAACTTCTGAAACTGTTACTAATATAAATGATTTAAAAAATAACCCTAATATATAATATTTATAATAAAAAATTATGGGTACACCTATACAACCTGGAGATTTAACATTTAAAACACGAGAATACTATTTAAATGGCGGAAGTGACTCAGCTAAAGGATCAACTCTTACTTTTCAAGAATTAGACACAACTTTAATATTTTTATCAAATTCTATAGCTAATGTAGAAGGAGGCCCAGGTACACCCGCTGGTCCAAACCAATCTATTCAATTTAATAGTGGAAGTAATTTTAGTGGCTCATCAAATTTTACATTTGATTATAACAATAATGTTGTCAACTTAACAGGTAGCTTAATAGCTACCTCATTTACTGGAAGTTTACAAGGTACAGCATCTTGGGCTTATAGTGCTTCTCAAGCTATAAGTGCTTCATATGCATTTTCATCATCGTATGCTAGTGTGTCATCTCTCTCAGACCGAACAACACAAATTGATGTTTACGTATTAAATAACTCAGGTTATAATATAGCTAAAGGAGTAGTTGTAAGAATTTCTGGGTCTAATAACTCAAGTGACACACCTAGAATAGTAACAGCGTCTTATGAAAATGACAACAACTCAGCTAATACTTTAGGTATAACAACAACAGCTATAAATGATGGAGCTAATGGATATGTTATAACAGAAGGAATTCTTACAGGAATTGATACTAACAATTTTATATCAGGACAATTAATTTATTTAGGAGCTACAGGCTCTATAATAGGATCAGCTCCTGTAGCCCCACTCCATGCTGTTCGATTAGGAGAAGTTATTAGAAGTCAACAAATCAATGGATCTATTTATGTTAGAATAGATAATGGTTATGAAATAGAAGAACTACATGATGTTAAAATTACTAGCCCAACAACTGGAGATTTATTAATCAGAAGTAGTAGTGTTTGGATTAATAGTAAACAATTAACAGGTAGTTATGAATTAACTGGTTCATTAGCGGTTTCTAATTCATTAAATGTAGTGGGAACAGGATCAGTATCAGGTTCATTCATAGTATCTGGATCATTAGTTATAAATCCTAATGGAGTTGGAAGTCAACTTATTAATTCATTTTTATTAGGAAGAACATCATCAGCATTTAATATGCAAACTAATGGTACATTTGCTTTAGGAACTGGTGGTAGTGGTGGTGGAGGAAATGGAGGATTTTCATATGATGCTGGTAGTTTTCCTAATTTTGTTTTTAGAAATCCTGGAGGAGATGCTGGTCTTACTATAAAAACCAATATTGGAACACAAGCTGTTACAACACAAGCTATTATATTTCCTAATACTACTGCTAATGTAGGTATAGCATTAGGTGGCCACCCTACAGCTTATAATCATTTAGTTATAGTTTCCGCTAGTCATGGATCAGCTAGTATAGGTATAGGTACTGCTTCTCCATTACTATCACATGCTTTAACTGTTACTGGTTCAGTAGCTATCTCTAATGTTTTAACTTTAATACCCCAAGATCCCCTCCCATCAGGAGTAGCTACAGGATCATTTGCTGTATCATCAAGTGTACCAGCTAAGCCTTATTTTTGGGACGGAAGTACTTGGCAAGCTTTATATTGATATTTATATTAAACAGAAAATAATAAATTATGGAAAAACAAGTTTTAACACAAGAAGAAATTCAATCTTTAAAAAATATTCAAAACAAACAATCGCTTTTAATAGAACAGTTAGGTACTCTAGAATATAGAATTTTAATTTTAGAAAAAGAAAAACAAAGATTAAAACAAACTCTTCAAAATCAATTAGAAACTGAAGAAGAAATAGGTAAACAACTCCAACAAAAATATGGAGACGGAAATATAGATTTAGAAAAAGGAGAATTTATCCCTATCTCATAATTTTCGACTATCCTTAGGATATTTATAACAAAATAAAACACATTTAAGAACATGGCAGAAACTTTAGTATCACCAGGTGTATTAGCGACAGAAACAGATACTTCATTTGTTACTCAAGGTCCAATACAAGCCGGAGCAGCTATAATTGGTCCAACTGTAAAAGGACCAGTCAATATACCAACATTAGTAACTAGTTGGAGTGATTATCAAAATAAATTTGGCACAACTTTAGTAAGTGGTGGAGCAATATATTCATATTTTACATCAATAGCAGCTTACAATTATTTTTCTAATGGTGGAAATACATTATTAGTATCACGTGTAGTATCAGGAACATATTCCCCAGCTACAAGTACTACTATCAGTGGTAGTTCAGCAGCTGCTACCCAGCCTACTTTTGAATTAAAAACACTTTCTGAAGGAGCAGGTCAAAATAGTTCTAGCTCAATAGATAGCAATGGTGTATTAGCTAGTGGGTCATCTGATAATATTCGTTGGCAAATTTCATCTGTCAATACTTCTTCTGGAACATTCACATTATTAATTCGTAGAGGAGATGACAATACTTTAAATCCAGTTGTTTTAGAACAATGGACTAATTTA
>Ga0315904_10009747_pt1 | contig 12511 bp, 7 predicted proteins | sample LakEriMetagenome_6_FD_203529 | JGI IMG/M metagenome (GOLD analysis project Ga0315904, IMG submission 203529) | Freshwater fungal communities from buoy surface, Lake Erie, Ohio, United States - Buoy 12 MA120 | ecosystem: Environmental > Aquatic > Freshwater > Lake | place: USA: Lake Erie, Ohio...
TCGTCGCAGCCTTGCCCTTGCGGGCGAAGGTATCGTCGATCACGCGCGCCGCGCCCTTCTTGCCGAGGGCGCAGTTGTAGAACGGCATGCCGTCGGGAAGGATCTCGCTGAAAAGCAGGCGCCCGAGCGTGGTCACGATGCGGCGGTTCGCCGGCATCGGCTCCGCGGCCTTCTTCTGGTCGCTGACGACCTCGCCGAAGCGCGCGAGGCGAACCTCGATCGGATCATGGAACGAGATCTTGCGCTTGTCGCCGTGGGGGAGCTGCGCGCAGAGAAGCGCCTCCTCCATGTCCTTGAAGCGACGGACGGCCTTCGTGTTGTCGCCGTGGCCGGTCGTCAGGAAGTAGACGCCCATGACGATGTCCTGCGACGGGCTGACGATCGGGTTGCCGTTCGCAGGGCTGAAGATGTTGTGCGTCGACATCATCAGGACGTGCGTCTCGGCCTGCGCCTCGACCGACAGCGGCAGGTGGACCGCCATCTGGTCGCCGTCGAAGTCGGCGTTGTAGCCCGTGCACACGAGCGGATGGATCTTGATCGCGTTGCCTTCGACGAGCACCGGCTCGAACGCCTGAATACCCATGCGGTGCAGGGTCGGCGCGCGGTTCAGCATGACCGGGTGGTTCTGGATCACCTGCTCGAGGATGTCCCACACCTCGGGGTCGCGACGCTCAAGCATGCGCTTGGCGCTCTTGATGGTGTCGGCGAGTCCGTGCTCCTTGAGCTTCCGGATGATGAACGGCTGGTAGAGCTCGAGCGCGATCTTCTTCGGAAGGCCGCACTGCCAGAGCTTGAGCTCGGGACCGACGACGATCACCGAACGCGCCGAGTAGTCGACGCGCTTGCCGAGCAGGTTCTCGCGGAAGCGACCCTGCTTGCCCTTGATCATGTCGGTGATCGACTTGAGCGGACGGCTCGAGGAACCGACGACCGGACGCCGGCAGCGGCCGTTGTCGAACAGCGCATCGACCGCCTGCTGCAGCATGCGCTTCTCGTTGCGCACGATGACCTCGGGCGCATTGAGGTCCATGAGCTTCTTGAGGCGGTTGTTGCGGTTGATGATGCGGCGGTAGAGATCATTGAGATCGCTGGTCGCGAAGTTGCCGCTCTCGAGAAGGACGAGCGGACGCAGGTCCGGCGGGATCACGGGGATCACGTCGAGCACCATCCACTTGGGCTCGTTGTTCGAGCCGCGGATCGCCTCGACGATCTTGAGGCGCTTCGAGAGGATGGCCTGCTTCTGCTTCGACTTCGTCGTGCCGAGATCCTCACGGATCTCCTTCGACAGGCTCTCGAGATCGAGCTGCTGGAGGAGCTCGCGGATCGCGTCGGCGCCCATCATGGCGTCGAATGCGCCGGTGCCATACTTGTCGACGGCCTGACGGTACTCGTCCTCGGTCAGCACCTTCTTGTAGTCAAGATCGGTGTTGCCGGGGTTCGTGACGACGTAATCCTGGAAGTAGATGATCTTCTCGAGGTCCGAGGTCTTCATCTGCAGCAGGCTTCCGAGACGAGACGGCGTCGCCTTGAAGAACCAGATGTGGACGATCGGCGCGGCCAGATTGATGTGGCCCATGCGCTTGCGGCGCACGCGGCTGTGCGTGACCTTGACGCCGCACCGGTCGCAGATGATGCCCTTGTACTTGGTGCCCTTGTACTTGCCGCAGCCGCATTCGTAGTCCTTCTCAGGACCGAAGATGCGCTCGCAGAACAGACCGTCCTTCTCAGGGCGGTAGGTGCGGTAGTTGATGGTCTCCGGCTTCTTGACCTCGCCGAAGCTCCAGCTTCGGATGTCGTTCGGGCTCGCAAGAGTGATCTTGACGGAGCCGTAGTCGTTCACGCGGTCGTAGACGCTCTCGGACATCGCAGTTGCCTTCCAAATGAACCCGCGTCAGCGGGGGGTGTTTCTCTCTGTCAGCCGTCACGGTGCACGCATCGGTCGAGCCGTGCCGGCAGATGCCGGCGCGGAAGGACCGCGGTCACAACAGAACGTTCGCGTCGGTCGTCTGCTTCTCGAGCTGGATGTTCATGCCTAGGCCCTTGATCTCATGGCAGAGAACGTCGAACACGACGGGCATGCCCGCCTGGAGGGTGTTCGTGCCCTTCACCATCGAGTCGTAGATCTTCGTGCGACCCTCGACGTCGTCGCTCTTGACCGTCAGGAGTTCCTGCAGCACGTACGCCGCGCCGTAGGCCTCGAGCGCCCACACTTCCATCTCGCCGAAGCGCTGGCCGCCGGTGCGCGCCTTGCCGCCGAGAGGCTGCTGGGTGATCAGGCTGTACGGACCCGTCGAACGCGCGTGGATCTTGTCGTCGACGAGGTGGTGGAGCTTCAGGATGTACATGAAGCCCACCGTCGTGCGCTGATGGAACGGCTCGCCGGTGCGGCCGTCGTAGAGCTGGATCTTGCAGTTCGCCGGCATCTTCGCGAGCAGCTCGCGAGGGGCGCCGACGTTCTTGCCGGTCTCCGTGAACTCCTTCAGGCGCTTCTCGACGTGCTTGTTGGCCTCGTCGATGGCGGTGAAGATCTCGCTTTCATGCGCGCCGTCGAAGACGGGCGTCGTGGCCTGGAAGCCGAGCACCTGCGCAGCCCACCCGAGGTGGACCTCGAGGATCTGGCCGACGTTCATGCGGCTTGGCACGCCGAGCGGATTCAGGAGCACATCGACAGGGGTGCCGTCCTCCATGTACGGCATGTCCTCCTCGGGCACGATGCGGGCGATGACGCCCTTGTTGCCGTGGCGGCCTGCCATCTTGTCGCCCACCGAGAGGGTGCGCTTGGTGGCGAGGTAGACCTTCACCATCTCGAGCACGCCCGAGGCGAGTTCATCGCCGCGCTTCATGTGGTCGAGCTTGCGATTCTTCTCGGCGTTGGTCGCAATGATGCGCGGCCAGAACTGGCCGTACACGACCTTGGCCTGCTCGCGCGCCTCGGCCGAGCCCTTCATCCACTTCTCGTTGAAGTTCTCGATCTGCTCGAGGATGACGCCCGGCACTTCGCTGGCGCCGACCTTCTGGCGGGTCGAGGGGTCGACCATCTCGCCACCGAGGATGCGGTTGACCTCGCCGACCATCTTGCGGAAGAGCTCGATGCGCTTGACATCCATCATGGCCTCGTAGTCGGCCATGTCCTTCTTGAGCTGCTTCTTCTGCTCGTCGCTCAGGTGCATGCGACGGCTGAAGCGCTTCGCGCCGATCACGACGCCCTCGGTTCCGGCGGGAACCTCGAGCGAATCGTTCTTCACGTCCTCGCCCGCGCGACCGAAGATCGCGTGGAGAAGCTTCTCTTCCGGCGTGAGTTCGCTCTTCGACTTCGGCGAGACCTTGCCGACGAGAATGTCGCCGGGGCCGACACGCGAGCCGATCGCGATGATTCCCTGGTCGTCAAGGTTGCGGAGCATCCGCTCGCTGACGTTCGGGATGTCGCGCGTGAACTCCTCGCGGCCGAGCTTCGTCTCGCGAATCTCAACCTCGAAACTCTCGATGTGGATCGACGTGAAGACGTCGTCCTTCAAGAGCCGCTGGTTGATGACGATCGCATCCTCGAAGTTGTAGCCGTCGAAGGTGTTGAAGGCGACGAGCACGTTCTTTCCGATGGCGAGCTCACCCATGTTGGTGCTCGCGCCGTCGGCGATGATCTGGCCTTCCTTCACCTTCTGGCCGGGGCGAACCACCGGCCTCTGGTTCTGGCAGGTGCGCTCGTTGAGGCCGACGAACTTGCGGAGCACGTACTCATCGGCGTTGTCGATGATGATGCGCTCGCTGTCGACGAACGTGACCGTTCCGCCGCGGGCGGCGGTGACGATCATGCCGGAGAACATGCCGACGGCCTTCTCCATACCAGTCGCGACGCAGGCCGGGTCGGTCTTCACCAGCGGCACCGCCTGCCGCTGCATGTTCGAACCCATGAGCGCGCGGTTGGCGTCGTCGTGCTCGAGGAAGGGGATCAGCGACGCGGACACGCCGACGATCTGCTTCGGGCTGACGTCGACGTACTCGACGTTCGCGGCAGGAACCTCGGCGAGATCGCCGTCGATGCGCGCAAGGACGGTCCCCTCGAGGGCCATCGTCTCGCTGCGCGAGCTGGTGGCCTTCAGGACGTCCGAAGTCGCGAGGACGCGCTTCAGCTCCTCGTCGGCGCGGAGGCGCTCGATCTCGGGCAGCACCTTGCCGCCCTTGACCTTTCGGTAGGGCGTAAGGAGGAAGCCGTACTCGTCGATCTCGGAATAGATGCCGAGCGACGCGATGAGACCGATGTTGGTGCCTTCCGGCGTCTCGATCGGGCAGATGCGGCCGTAGTGGGAGATGTGCACGTCGCGCACTTCGAAGCCGGCGCGCTTGCGGTTGAGGCCGCCCGGTCCAAGCGCCGACAGACGACGCTCGTGGACGAGCATCGAGAGCGGGTTGGTCTGGTCGACGACCTGCGAGAGCTCGCTGCGTCCGAAGAAGAACTCGATGGCGCTCGAGATCGACTTCGAGTTGACGAGGTCGGCGATCTTGGCGATGTCACCCGGCTCGCGGGTCGACATTCGCTCCTGCACCGTGCGGCGGAGCTTGAGGAAGCCCTTGCGCATTTCCTCGGTCGCGAGTTCGTCAAGCGTGCGGAGGCGACGGTTGCCGAGGTGATCGATGTCGTCGACGTGCGCCTTGTTGCGCTTGCCGCGGAGATCGAGCATGTAGCGGATCACGGCCAGGAAGTCCTGGGCGCGGATCTTCTGCACCGTCTCGGCGGGGAGCTGTCCGAGCTTGCCGCCCTCGCAGTACTCCTTGTCGTGCTCGAACTTCCGGTTGATGCGGAAGCGGCCGACGCGGCCGAGGCGATAGCGGTTCTCGTCGAAGAACTTCTCCTGGAAGAGCGCCTTCGCCTTGTCGATCTGCGGCGGGTTGCCCGGGCGCAGGCGACCGTAGATCTTGAGGAGCGCGGCCTCGTGCTCCGTCACTCCCGCGAGGAAGTCGAGCTTCTCTTCTGCGAGGGTGTTAAGGATGAGCGGATCGCTCGCGTTGGTGATGACGCGGATCGTCTTGAGGTTCGACGCCTGGATGGTCGAGACCATGTCGCCGATCTGGCTACCGACGCGGCAGAGTTCCTCGCCAGTGTCGGAGTCGATGACGAGCTCGGCCGCATAGTGCTCGGGCTTCAGCTTGGCGACCTTGATCTCCTCGACCTCGTAGAAGATCTCGAGAAGGCGGTCGGTCGACGAGTACTGCTCGTCAAGCGCACGCAGGAAGGTCGTGGCCGCGAGCTTCGTCGACTGGTCGATTCGCATCGCCAGGACGTCCTTCTTGGTGACCTCGAGCTCGATCCAAGAACCGCGCTCGGGAATGATGCGCGCCTGGTGCAGAGGCCGGTCGCCGAACGAGCTGACGATCGAGAAGTCGACGCCAGGCGAACGGTGCAGCTGGCTCACGATGCAGCGCTCGGCGCCGTTCACGATGAACTCGCCGCCACCCATCATGATCGGGATCTCGCCGAGGTAGATCTCCTCTTCGGCGATCTCGCTCGTTCCCTCGCGCTTCAGCCGGACGCCAACGCGGAAGGGGCGTCCGTAGGTAAGGCGGAGCTCGCGGCACTCGTCGGCCGTGTAGCGAGGTTCGTCGAGCTTGTAGTACTGGTACTCAAGCTTCATCGAGCCGTCGTAGCTCTCGATCGGGAAAACTTCCCGCATGAGAGCCTCGAGCCCGTAGGTCAGATTTCGAGCATCATGGGCCTTCTCAAGCTGCAGGAAGCGCTTGTAGGCATCTGCCTGCACTCGCGTGAGGACAGGGACTGGGAGCGCATCGCCGCGCTTCGAGAAATCCCGAATCGTCTTGGACGACATGAGAGAAACCCCTACAAAGGAAACAGCACCCAACCGTGAACGTCGGTCTGGTGCGAAGATTCAGAGTGTGATCTGGCGAGGGTTCAGCAATCGAGCGCCGCGTTCGGACTGAAGACCACAGAGAAGATCACGAGTGTAGACAGAGAATGTTGTGAGGACAAGTGCGCCGGGGGCTTCCCGCAGCCTCCCGGTGGAGGTTGCGGCGATGTCTCCGGCCGAACCGGGCGGATTCCGGGTCCGGGAGGGGAGCTTTCGCCACCCTCCCGGACACCAGAACCGCGCGAATTCGCACCCCACTCGGCCCCTTGGGAAGCCGGCGGGAACTGGACTTGCGTCACTCGGCGGCGGCGTCGGCGCCTGCAGCCTTGAGGACGTCGACGAGCTTGGTCGCGTCTTCCTTGCCGAGGTTCTCCTTGACCGTCTTGGGAGCGCCGTCGACGAGGGCCTTCGCCTCGGCCAGACCAAGGCCGGTGGCCTCGCGGACAGCCTTGATGACGGCGATCTTGTTGGTGCCGGCGGCCTTGAGGACGACGTTGAACTCGGTCTTCTCAGCGGGCTTGGCGGCGGCGCCACCAGCGTCACCGGCGACGACGACCGCGCCAGCGGCGGGCTCGATGCCGTAGGTGACCTTCATGTAGTCGGTGAGCTCGACGGCCTCCTTGATGGTGAGGCTGGCGATCGAGTCGCCGAGGGAGCTGATCTTCGCGTCGAAAGTCTTGGTGTCGGACATGTCTTCATTCCTTGTGGCTTGCGCCACTGTCGTGCCACCGAGAGGTGCCGCAACGCGCGGCATTTCATCCCTGAGATTTTCATCCCTGAGACTCGCGTCTCAAACGGGACCAGTCGGTGGCGGACTGGACTCGGGCAAAGTGAACTGTGCTGTGCTCTGCACCGCGCCGCACGCAGGCCCTCGTAGGAGTCGACCCGCATCACTCACGCGGTCGGATCTGCGCCGCAGCGCAGATCCGCCTACAAACTTCGCTCGGATCTGCGCCGCAGCGCAGATCCATCTTGATGTCAGGCGATCTTCGCGATCGCCTCGCCCTTCTCGAGCTTCTCCTGGAGCGTCTTGACGACGCCCATGATGTTGCGCGCGGGGGAGAGGACGAGCGTGACAACCTTGGCCTGGGCCTCTTCCCTTGTCGGGAAGCTGCCGAGCTTCTTCACGCCGGCGTCGCCGTCGTAGTACTCGCCGTCGAAGATCGCGCCCTTGAGCACGACCTTCTTCTCCTTCTCGGCGACCTTGACGATCTCTCGAGCCACGATGACCGCGCTCTCGCCGCCCGTAAGGAGCGCGGAGGGGCCCTTCAGGGCCTTCTCGAGCGATGCGAGCGGTCCGCCCTTCAGCGAGCGACGCACGAGCGCGTTCTTGACGACGGTGACCTTGATGCCCTTCGCGCGGAGGTTTCCGCGCACGTCGGTTGTGGCCTTGCCGTCGAGACCGCGGATCTCAACGACCACCGCACCGGTGACGCCGTCGAAGCGTTGCGCGTACTCCGATGCAATCATGTTCTTGACTGGCTTGCTCATGATGTTCCTTTCGGAGTTGCGTCAGACGTTGATCTGGATGCCGGGGCTCATGCACGCGGCAACCACGCACTTCTTCACGTAGGTGCCCTTGGCAGCCGAGGGCTTGATCTTCTGGATGTTGGCGACGAACGCCTCGAGGTTCTCGACGAGGCTCTGGTCAGCGAAGCTGAGCTTGCCGATGACGCCGTGGACGTTGCCACCGTCGTCGTTTCGGTATTCCTGCTTGCCCGCCGAATACTCCTTGACGGCGCCGATGACGTCAGGTGCGACGGTTCCGGCCTTCGGCGAGGGCATAAGACCCTTCGGTCCGAGCACCTTTCCGAGCTTCGAGACGACGCGCATCATGTCGGGGCTTGCGACCGCGACATCGAAGTCCATCCAGCCACCCTCGATCTTGGAGACAAGGTCCTCGGCACCTGCCTCGACGGCGCCGGCTGCCTTCGCAGCGGCAACCTTGTCGGACTGGCAGAAGCAGACCACGCGGGCCGACTTGCCGATTCCGTGCGGCAGCGAGATCGAGCCGCGGATGATCTGGTCGGCCTGCTTCGGGTCGATGCCGAGGTGCATGACGACGTTGACGGTCTGGTCGAACTTCGGGGTCTTGAACTTGCGAAGAGCGGCGATCGCCTCGAGAGCCGACATGGGCTTCGAGGGAGTGGCCGCGACGTTCGCCTTGCGACGCTTGGAAATCACTGGCATGGTTTAGCCCTCCACCGTCACGCCCATCGAGCGTGCAGTGCCGGCGACGACGCGCATCGCGGCTTCGATGTTGCTGGTGTTGAGGTCCTTGAGCTTCTCTTCGGCGATGGCCTTGACCTGCGCCTTTGAGAGCTTTCCGATCTTCTCTGTGTTCGGACGGCCCGAGCCCTTCTCGACCTTCAGCGCTGCCGCGATGAGGACCGAGGTGGGCGAGCTCTTGATCTCGAAGTCGAATGAACGGTCGCTGTAGACCGTGATGACGCAACCAACCACGCGGCCGTTGAGCGCGCGCGTCGCGTCGTTGAACTTCGTGATGAATTGTCCGGGGTTGACGCCGTTTGCGCCCAGGACGGGCCCGATCGGCGGGGCGGGAGTGGCCTTGCCACCCGGCGCCATGATCTTGAACTGCTTTGTGACTTTCTTTGCAGCCATAGTTCCGATGACCTCCCACCAAACTCAGGACTTTGGGCGAACGCCGCCTTCGTTCCTGCGGACCCGACTGCGATTTGGCGCGCAGACGGGGTTCGGTAGTTCGAACGGTTTGAAATGTCGAGCCGGGCAATGTAGCGGAATGGGCGACTGCTCGCAAGTGGCGGTGCTTGGCCGATCCACCTGCCTACCGGCAACGCGCGCGGCCCGTGGCGCCGATTATTGCCCCCATGCGCTGAGGATTCGGGCGAGATCAGCAGAATCGACGCTTCCGTTGCGATCGAAGTCCGCCGGAGTTCCGGGGAGCGCCGGGCCCCACGCCGAGAGAAGGACGCCGAGGTCGGGTGAGGCGACGGTGCCATCGCCGTCGAGATCAATCGACATGCGCGTTCCTCCCCAACGCAACGCTTCCGCAGGAATCGCTGCGCGGGCAGTGCCCGGCCCCGACCACCGCGCGATGCAGCCGGCGCCGCCGAAGTTCTCGAAGAACTCGATGCGGATCGGATGCATGCCGGCCTCGAGCACGACCTGCGCCGAGCGCTCGACCATGCCGTGCAGCCCGTCGTTCTGCACGACGGCCGTGTCTCCGATGAAGAGCCGCGACCCATCGTCGGATTCAACCGAGAGCGTCCAGAGGCCCGTCGACGGAACGGAGAGGTAGCCCTCGAACGCAGCGGCCACGCTGTCGGCCCGACCGCTCGTCGAGAAGTTGCCGCCGGTCGACGCGATGTCGACCTTGGGAAGCACGGTGGTGCCATAGGGCGTCATCGCGCTGAAATCCGGAAGCATGCCCGTCTCACCCTCGAGCGCATACCAGCGGGTGAAGACGCCGGGCTGTGCGCCGTCGACGAACACCTGCTGCACCAGCGGAAGAACCTCGATGTAGATGGTCGCGGTCGAGAACTCGCCTTGGCTATCGCGAATGGCGTAGGTGAACGAATCCGTGCCGCTGAACTCGGCCGGAGGCGTGTAGCGCAGGCGCGTCGTCGGGCCTGCTGCAAGAGAGACGGCGCCGCCGCTCGCGCTTGAAGTCTCGAACGCGTGGATCGAGACAGCGGAGCAGTTCACGAAGGCGTCGTTCTCGAGCGGTGAGATCTCGACAGGCCCGCCCGCGAAGGTGGTCGCGGCGTCGTCGACGGCGCGCGCGCCCGCGTTGACACACCCGACATTCCCAAGATGGCCAAGCATCGAGTCCACTGAAAAGCTGTGGAACTTCATCACGACGTTCGACATGCCGCCGGGGCAGCCGTGGCAGTACGACATGATCGTTCCGCCGAAGGCCTGGGAGCAGTCGTTCGTGCCGCATCCATCGGCCTGCGGGTTGTGGTCGTGCGTGTGCGGCGCTCCGAAGTTGTGGCCGAGCTCGTGGTTCACGACCATCGGTTCCCAGTTCGAGTGGCTGTGATGCACCAACGGGTAGGGAAACCCGTAGCCGATGCCAGACGAGAGCGCGTACGACCAGTTGTAGTCGGTGCAGGCGACGCCAAGCCACGCCACGCCTCCGCCAAGCCCGCGTCCCGCGAGATAGTGGCCGAGGTCGCGACTCACCGAACCCATGTTCGCGGCCCAGTAGTCCCGGTACTGCGTGAGTTGCTCGAACATGTCGGCACCGGTCCAGATGTCCTCGCCTGTCCAAAGCCGGAGGTAGCTCACCGGCAGCCGGACGCCGACATCGCGGTCGTAGACCTGGCTCGCGGCCCCGAGAAGAAGCAGCGCGTATTGCGCGGCCGCCACGACGTTCCCACCTTGCGCAACCATGGTGAACTCGGTGTCCGTCTCGATCGCGAGGCGGAACTCGCGGCAGACAGACTGGCCGGCGACTCCGCCCTCTCCGCCGGCCTCACCTGCGCCGAAGGGAGGCTTCAGCGCGCCGGCGCCGCATGAAAGGCCGTCGAGCGGCCGGTCCGCCATGGTGCTCGAGTGCGCGATCATCGGGGGGAGGCCGCGCTTCCTCGCATCGATCGGACCGCTCGAGATCCACCACGTGTCGCTTCCGATCCGGATGGTGCCGGCGATGATCTCGGAGCCGGCGCCGCGACCGAAACCGAGGAAGACGTCGCTGTCGGCGATGCCCTGGACGCGCCCTGAGTAGACGTCAGGCAGTTCGATCGGCAGCGCGCGGGCGACCACCGTTCCCCGGACGTTTGCAGCGGTCTCGACCCTGAAGTCATCAGAGACGACCTCGGTGCGGACGACCTCGAGGCGGACCGCGCCAAAGCCCGGCAGATCGGTGGCAATGGACGCAGCGGGAACACCGCTTTGGAGAAGCGCGAACTCGCCGGCGTCGAGCGCGCGCTGACGTGACGTCGGCAGGGCGACGTCGATGCCGCCAGACCGCCTCGACGGCGCCGGCGTCGTCTCGAGCAATCGGTCCTTCGCCACTCCGCGCGCGGCAAGATCTGGCGAATGCGTTGCGTCGAGGGGCGTGACGAGCACGGCGGAGAGCGCGTGCAGAGCGGCGATCGAATGCATGTGGATCTCGGGTTGTCGGTCGGTCGAACTCGGGTGCGTTCGCGCAGCGACGCGCGAGACACCAAACTCATGACGGATTGCGATGGCGGCTGCGCCGCCACCATCGCTGCGGCCCGCCCCGGACGGACCCTCAGCGGGGTTCTCTACGCCCGGCCGGGCCCGAGATGAGCAGTGTTCTGGAAAGTCGGCCGAAATTCAAGTGGTTCTCGGCGCGCGTCGCCGCAGGCTCGGCGTCAGCCGCGATCCGACAGCGCAAGCACGACCATCGCCTCGATGCCATGGGGAAGCGCCGCGTCGTTGAAGTCGTAGGTGGGCTGATGGAGATGCGCCGAGCGCCACGTGCCGTCCTCCACCCCGAGGATGTAGAAGCAGGCGGGGATCTTCTCGGCGTAGAACGCAAAGTCCTCGCCGCCCATCACCGGCACTTCCATGTGCTCGAGCCGCTGCGATGCGATCTCCTCTCGGACGATTCGCTCGAACTCGGCGACGCTGGCGTCGTCGTTGCGCGTCACCGGATAGCCACGGTGATAGCGCGCGTCGACCTCGCAGCGATGCGCCCGCCCGACCTCGCGCGCGATCTCCGCGATGCGCCGCTCGATGTGGGTGCGCGTCTCCTCCCGAAGCGCGCGGGCCGTCCCTTGCAGCGACGCGGAGGCGGGGATCTGGTTCATCGCGGTGCCCGACTTGAAGATCGTCACGCTGACGACGCCCGAATCAAGCGGATCAAGCTCTCGCGCGACGATTCCCTGCAGCGCCGTCACTATCGCGCTTCCGGCGAGAATCGGGTCGTTGCCCTGATGCGGCCACGCAGCGTGCGCGGCCTTGCCGCGGATCTCGATCTCGAAGCGGTCGCTCGAGGCGAACAGCGCGCCGCGCCTTGTCTGCAGCACTCCGAGCGGCACGCCGGGGAAGTTGTGCAGGCCATAGATGCGGCGGACGGCTGGCCCCTCGGGCCGTGCGTCGAGAGCGCCATCCTCGACCATGCGACGGCCGCCTGCGCCGCCCTCCTCGGCGGGCTGGAAGAGGAACCGCACCGCATTCGGAAGTTCACGCTCCATCGAGAGGCGCTTGAGCACCCGGGCCGCACCAACGAGGATCGCCGTATGGCCATCGTGGCCGCATGCATGCATACGGCCATCGGTGCGCGACTTCCACGCGGGGCTTCCCTCCTCGACGATCGGAAGTCCATCGATGTCGGTTCGCAGTCCGACGGCCTTCGCACTTCGACCGGCAAGGAACGCGATCGTCCCCGTTCCACCGGCAAGCCCGTCGACGTGCGCGATCTCGGCGGCGTCGAGTTCCGCGCGGATCCGCCCGCACGTGCGGACTTCCTCGAAGCAGATCTCCGGAAACGTATGCAGTTCCCGGCGCAGCCGCACCGCGCGATCGGTTTCCTCGGCGACAAGCTCGCGGACGCGGGCGTGGAGATCGGGGTTCGAGGAGCGCACCATGGCGCGATGGTAGCCGGAAGGCCGAGTCTCGCCGTCCCACGTCGGCTCGAGGATTCCGACGCGCGCAGGTCAGCTCTTGAGTTTCGACAGTCCGATCGCCTCGCGCCCCTC
>Ga0315904_10009751_pt1 | contig 12510 bp, 20 predicted proteins | sample LakEriMetagenome_6_FD_203529 | JGI IMG/M metagenome (GOLD analysis project Ga0315904, IMG submission 203529) | Freshwater fungal communities from buoy surface, Lake Erie, Ohio, United States - Buoy 12 MA120 | ecosystem: Environmental > Aquatic > Freshwater > Lake | place: USA: Lake Erie, Ohio...
GCATCATTAAGGTCGAACTCTAGTATTCCTTTTGCCATTTTCTTTTGATTTAAAGAATGAAAATAATTTTGATTCTAAATTTTCCATTTGTGTCATCGCTATCCACTTTCCCAATACACTACCACCAATATAAAATGGTAGTACCCACATATCTCCTTTCAATAAACTATCCAATGAAAAATAAACCGAAGCAAGTGATACTAAATTAATCCATACTGAATTAATAAGTAACCTATTGATTTGATTCTCATAGGTAAATTTAATTTCCAATACCTTAAAGATATTGAACATTATTTGAAAGGTTAATATTGCTATATAATTCATCATTAATACGCCGCTACTGCTTTTAATCCACTATACTCACATATAGTTTGTTCGTTAATAAAAGGTAATATTGCTAATTCTTTTGCTTTTGCCTCAACCATAACATCTATATCTAAACCATATGTTTCAGGTAATTGTTTTATATAATCGGCATGTGCTTGTGGTTTGTTACCTTCTCTCGCTTCGGAGTAATGTACTTCTTGCTTTATACCAGCAGGCCAAGTTGTAGCTGCTAATTTAAGTGCTTCTTCTTCGGTTAAACCACCTGTGCAAAAGTTGTGATGGTGATAATCAAATACAATTGGAATACCTATCTCTTGGTGAATGTACATAAGGTCTAATACCGAATACATCGATGCCTTATCATCGTTCTCAACTGTCAATCTACTTTGTACTGATTTAGATAATCGTTTGAAGTTCTTACAAAATCTATCCATAGCAGATTTCTTATCTCCATAAACTCCGTTACAATGAATATTGATATTATTGAAATGTGATTTAGATAATCCCATCATATCAAATATCTTACCATGTAATTCTAAATCAGCGATAGCATTTTTAACTACTTCTTCTTTCGGTGATGTTAGTACAACAAATGGACCGGGATGTGAATTTATGCGCATGTTCCAAAACTTAGCGAAATCACCGGCTTTCTTTAACTCACTTTTAATTTCTTTATAATCTTTTAATTGTGTCAAATCTAAATGGTCACCCCAAGGCACGATTGTGGATGATAATCTAAATAAAGATATACCATTTAATCTATTCCATTCTAGTATTTTGATAATATCCTTTGCATTGGCTAATGCAAGGTCAGATACATAATCCAATCCTTTGGTTTGAAAGGTACGTTTAACCATAGCTCGATTGGTAGTAACTTTCTTACCCATTGTCATATTAATACACGCGTATCCTAAATTCATTTTTGGTATAATTTGTTGATACACAAATATACGAAAAAATTTTTAGTTTACCAAATATTAATACGATTTAGTTGTAAAATCTTCTGGATATTGGGATGGTTTGATGTTTTTTATCCAATAATTTACCGCATTTTGGTCATTTATCCAATTCCTACGGTCTGACCAATTGAATTCTGGTCTAGCATAGTATGGTAGTTTTCCATTTTTTTGCATTATAACTCCGGTGTACGTCCATTTATCAGGCATACCATCACCGTTTGTATCATACCCATCGATAGTACCATCTCCATCTATATCAATAGGTCTTTTAGAATAATCGGGTTGAAGTTTTAGTAGTTCTTCATCTGTTATTGTATCTTCTTCCACAATCGTTGGAGTGGAATTAGTTTCGTTTTTTTTTACTTCTTCTTCATCTGTCGATGGAAGTTCACTATTATCAAAACTTGTATTTTTTACATCTTTTGATAATTCTGTTGGTTCATCATATAAGCCCAATTCCTCATCTCCTTCCATTATTTCAACTATGGCTTCTTTTTGTTTTTCTTTATCACCATATACTTCGTATTCTTTTTTCTTTTCTGAAATATATTCCGATATACCACCATCATCTATAATTACATCAATACCATCTTCCTCTTTACGTTTCATTATTAATCCATTGAATGCAATAATCAATGCTACCGCTAACGGGTCAAACACAATTACTATAATGAATATAAAGAATTTAACAACTGTATTAAGTGGAACATTAAATGCTTCCGCTACGAAACGGAATCCGCCAACTTCTCTTTCTAATTCAATGTTGTTATTTTTGATTGCGTTAATTGAATCTAATGCAACATTGTTTTGTTTTGTAAGTTCATCAATACGTTTTGAAACTGATGCGATTTCTTTATCGGCAGTTCTAATCATTTGTGAAACTCTTGAAGTAGATTTATCCTTATCAATTTGTTTAGATAAGTTAGCCTCTTGAGAATTACGAATGTTTTGTTGATTGTTTAATTGAGTTGTATAACGGGATATCTCTCCATCATTTTTAGTGATTTGAGTTTGATATACTGCAATATCTCTTTCAATTTTTTGTAATCCTAAATTTTGTTGTTGGAATGCGTTTGATAGATATCCAAAGATACCAGCTGATGTGATAAGCATTAAAGTAGCAACTGATATAGTTAAATACCATTTGTTAAATCCTTTTAACGTATCCCATTCTTGCTTTAGGTATGTTGCTGCAACTAATTTAGCTAACTCCAATGAACCGGCCATTACCATCACCGAAACTGATGCTCCAGCGAATAGTACTCCCAATCCAGTTACGGAGAAATAAGCCGCACATCCGGCAACAAGGATTGCTGAAAGTCCAACTAATACTTTTAACCAATTCATTTGCTTACGATAAGTCTACGATGTTCGTTGTTAATTCAACCAATCTTTCAATTTCCTTTGATGCTTTTTTTGCTTCCTCTTGATTAACTGGTCTTTCTCCATTTAACATTTCGGAAATAACTTTAGCTCTTTTTGCAATTGCTTCTAAATGCTCCTGAGCTCTCATTTTGTATTCAGCTTTCATAAAACTATTATTTGTTTCTATATAAATATAAGTAAAAATAAAAAGGGTGGATTTTGATACCCACCCTCTTTTGTATTTTGATATGATTAACCTATTGAAATTGTTCTTTTCTTTGGTTTTTCAGGTTCTCTTTTTGGTATTTGTAACTCCAATACACCATCTTCAAATGATGCTTTAATACCATCTAAATCAAAAATTTTAGAATCTGCTGTGAAGCTTCTTAAAAATGATGAACGTTTAACTTCTCTACGAAGATATGTACCACCCTCTTTTTCATTTGATTTAGTTGATTTTTCTCCTTTCAATGTAATAACATCACCATCCACATCGATTGTAATTTGTTCTTTGGTTAGACCAGGAACTTCTGCTACAATCTCAATACGGTCATCAAAGTTAATGATGTCACATTTTGGATAAGCATTGTTTTGAAATGGATTGATACCGATTTCCTTTGTTAATTCAGGAAATGATTCTGAAAATACTTTATCAAATAAAGTATCTAATGGAGTGAAAAACTCGTCCCTATATTGAGGGATAGGGAATCCCTTTTGAAATTGATTTTTCATTTTTACCTTTTTTTAAGCGTTAAGTTTGTATCTCCTTTTGGATGATACTCCGATATGCTGGCCAGCCCTATCGGTTTATAAATATAGCCGTAGCTAAATTTTATGCATTTTGTCTTTCAATGATGGTACTCATATGGTCAGCCCAATGTAGTATGTATTGAATTTTAGAACGAAGGTATTTTGAAGTGTCATATACTTTGAAATACTTTTCATTATCCTCATCATACAATCCATCGGTAAGTTTAATACCAAAATATTCATTTTCAGAATATTGTACACCGTAATGGTTTAATGTGAAAAACGTTCTATCGGTAATTGTCATAAAAGGAATGTTTTCATTTCTCTTATAAACCTCACCTCTATTTTCAATATGCCACTTTGAATCGTTTGGTACATAATGTAACTCATCTTTAATACCCAACTTACCCAAATCATGATGAAGTGCTGCAAATAATAATTGCTCATCGGTGAAATCAATTGAACCACCAGCTTCTTCATATAATTTTTTCATACGAAGTGCGTTTTTGCAAACATTCATAACGTGGTCAATATAACCACCTTCATATGCATTGTGGTAGTTAAGATTACCACTTGCAGGTGATATAATCAAATTTGGACCTAATTCATCCATTGAATACATCTTTAATAACTTTTCTAATCTTTCAGGATTAGAACTACATGCCTTACGAACAAGGTTTAAAAACTTTTCGTAATTTTCTTCTAATTGTTTTTCTGTGTAACTTTTCATAATACAAATATACGTTTTTATTCTTGAATTTCCAAATTTTCTTCAATATCTTCTCCACAAAGGGCTGAATAGAGTATATCTAATTCTTCTTCACTACTACAAAATCCTAGCCCATCCATATCACCTAATTCTATAAAAAATTGTCCTGGTTTTAATCCTATTTCTTTTAGTATCAATTGTTCATCGGAAGAATTGGATATTAATACGGGAGCAAATTCATCATCTCTATATTTTGGAATAGAAATAGCCCAATAATAATGCCCATCTTCATCATTTCCACTTTCATCCATACCATCGCCTGCTTCAATTTTTTTCCAACCCTGCCTTATAAACGTATCTTCGGTTATAGGTGTCATTGGTAGTTTAACTTCTTTCTTTCTCATTATTCTAATACTATTTTTGTAATAAAAAATTTATTGGATTCGAAATTACGTGCCCTTACAATCATCGTATCACCTACCATCTCTTTTATAGGAGCAATAATTGTATTTATCTCTCCACCTTTACCACTATAAGATGCTTTATTAATTGTTGTTACCAATTCATCTTTTGATGAAATAAGTGGTGGTAGATTTACAATTGTGAACTGACCTGTAAAATAATTTACATAGGCTTGTGTAATTGTTGCAACGGTATCACCTCTCCTTAAAATCCAATACATATTACTTTCCCAATCTACTTTTTGATTCGGTATTGGTTCTTTACCATTCACCAATATTTTACCAGTTATTCTATGGAATTGTTGAGCTCCATTTACAGTCATTTTTAAATGATAAAATCCGTTACTATCTTTATACAAAGAACGAGTTCCATCCTGTGTAAGAACGGAATCAATAGTAAGTTCATAACTTTTTGGTATCTCCGTTACAACGGTCTTTTCACACGCAATAAATAATAAACAAACGATAGGGGTTAATAGTTTTTTCATTATAGAAGTTTTTTAAGTATAGAATCCCAATTCGGGTATTCATTCCAAGTTTTAGTTTCGTACGCCCATCCAAATCTTAATAATTCACCTTTGAATTCGCCGGCACCATTTGCTGTTCTATCATCGATAAGGTAATCACCAATTAACATTCCTTTAAGGTGAGTGATTGCCATTTTTTTATGGAACAATCTACCGAAGTGTTCTTCAATCCAAAATCGTTTATCCATAGCCGCCATCGGGTTACCCCAAGGTGCCGCGGTAGCGATATACAATTGATACTTACCACTTTCTGCTAATTTGTTAATAGCTTCAATAGCTCCTTCAACTGGTTTTGGGTTTCTGAATATACCAGGTATATGGTCATACCTACCTTTGTATATATTTTTGAGAAATTCATTCTTTGATATAGTTTCTTCAACGTGTCCGGCAAAATCTACCAATACACCGTCCATATCAATCCATACAATCTTTTTTTGTGACATATCTTATGTTTCTTTATATAGTAAAGATACGAAAAATACCTGATATTACCAAATAAAAAAAGGGGAATAACTCATTGAAAATCAACAAGTTACGTCCCCTATTTATAAGTCATTAAAAATCAATTAGTTATAACTACCTCATTTTCAACCACTTCCTCATCCGGAAACGGGTTGAAGCTGAAATCTAGCTCATATTGGTTATTTTCACCTAATAAAATCTGCTCCTCTAATTCATATCTTTCTAATACTCTTTTAACGATACCAGAACGAATACAATCTTCTTTTGTAAATTCTATCTGATAAACTCCTTTTAGTTTACCTAATCGTTTCCACACATCAAAGAATCCACTTTTTGTATAAGCAGGTGACCCATTGTTTTTGTATTTATCACATTGAGAAAGGTCACCTTCAATGATTAATTTAGCATCATCTGAAATACGAGTAATTAGTGTTTTCAATTGTTGTGGTGATGCGTTTTGTGCTTCATCTAAAATAATATAACTCTTTTCAAAGTTTATACCTCTTAAAAAATTCAATACTCTAAACTCAATCTTTCCCTGGTCTATTAACTTTTTAGTTTCAACGGGTCCGATTATTTTGTGCATTATGTATAAAGATGATTCATTGTGAACTGCTATCTTTTCCATTAAATCACCAGGCAAATGCCCTAACTTATCTTCACTACCAACATCAACAGTTGGATTTATTATAATTAATTTTTCAATATGCGATAAACGATGTAATAATAACTCTAAACCTTTTTGTATTGATACATATGTTTTTCCAGCTCCGGCTAATGCATGTCCCATTATAATATTATGATTGGGATGTTCAATTGCTTTGTAAAATCTTTTTTGATTAAATGTTTTAAATTTTATTTTCTTTATAACTTTTGGATAAGATAACTTATACTCTTTAACTACAACTTTTTCTACTTCTTCATCATTAACTTTTTTCCTAGCCATGCTGATACATTTTTAAAGGTTAATAGATATAACTTTTGCTTTTGGTTTCCCTCTTGCTTTTTTTAATTTTAAGATTTTTATATGCGCATGTATATCTCTACACATTTCGTATTTTTCCAATTTAATACAGAGTTCAAGTAGCATTTCTAAAGCGGACATGTAATCCTTCTGATATATTTTTGAAATTATATCGGAATCTTTGAAACGAAATAAAATGATGTGAGATTTTTTAGATTTAATTGCTAACGTTAATCGCTGGAAAGTTTGTTGAAGAAGTTCATCTCCAAAATTATTCAAGTACTTATTAATAGAAGGATTAGAACTATTAAGGTACTTCTGCCACTTCACATTCGGACTAACCATCGGCAACCTTTTTTATTAAATATAAATATAACAAAAGGTTTTTTAAAAACTATCCAACAAATGATACTGCTGGTATAGCTACACTTGCTTCTGCTGCGGATTTTCCTATATTAGAAAAATATTTTTCAGTTGATGAGAATCTATCGGTATATTGTTGTGCTATAGCTAATTTTGCATTTTTTAATAATCCATTTAATTCAGACTCAATTTCTTCTTTTCTTTTAGTCAACCTTTCAAGTTCACCCATAACCTTATCATATTCAGCTTTTTGTTTCTTAAACTCTTTCTTTTGTTTAGCTTTACCAACAAAGAATTTAACAATACCAACTGCTGCCATAATACCCGCGCCAATTGGACCAGTAGCCGCACCTAATATCTTCGCCGCAGCCCCTTTTATGATTCCTTTTGTAATAACTTTTTTTACTATCGCTTTACCAACTTCTACGGCCGCAGATTTTGCAACACTTTTTAACACTATATCAGTTTGTTTTTTACCCGTTGTACCTGCACTAGCTACCACAGCTTGTCCAGTAGCCCCTATTATAGCTTGTCCCGCGGCTGTTCCAGCTTGCTTTGATACAAATTTACTGGCTGCCGTTGCTCCTTTAGCTGCCTGCTTTGCAAATTTAGTTGCACTATCTTTAACTGTATTTGCAATTTTTTTAGCATCTGCAAATGTTTTTCTAGCAAACGAACCAAAAGTTTTGGCAGCTTTTGTACCTGCTTGTATTGTTGATGTACTAGCACTTAATGCCACTCCAGGTTGACCTGTTAATTTAGATGCAAATGATGGGGGTCCGCTAGATATACCTACTCTTGTTCTTTCCAACGGTACAATATCAATTTTCTTTGGAGCTCCTTTAGCTGCATTAGCAGCCGCTCCAAAGGCCGCACTTCCACCTTTTATTGCGGCCGCCGCCCCTTGCGCAACTGCAAGTGCTCCTAGTCCTAAACTAACAATTTCTAATACACTTGTTTTTCTTTTTTTAGGTTCTTGTGGTAAATCACTTGTAACGGCTTGTATTGCTTCTTCAACTTCTTCTAATTCTTGATTTAAAGCATCAATTCTATTTTGTATTTCTACTGCTTGGTCTTGGATTGTTATAAATTCACCAGTAATTGGGTCATACTTTCCTATTTCAAAATCAGCAATTTTTTCTGCGGGGATAACTCCATTTGTCTCATCATCCAATGGATTAACTCTACCTACCAACCAATCAACATATTGTACAAGTGTTACATAATCTATACTATTATCTGCTCTTAAAAAGAGATTTTGATTTTGTCTTACACCAGTAGCAAAATCAATAAGTTTTAATTTATTAAATAAACCAATCTGTCTATCTAATGTTATTTTTACAAATAAACCTTCATCTAAACCAGTTTGTAAATGATAAGGATTATTCTCTATTTTAGATGTTTGTAAATCCTCAAAAAATACCGGTGATGTAAAATATCTAGCTTCATCGGATATGGAAGTTTCCTTCACCTCTAAAATATATCTGAATGACGTATTTTCAACTACTTCCAAATCATCTAATGAAGGAATCCTAAATTCTAAAAAATTTTGTGGATAAACTCCGTTCAAAATCATATCCGAATTCGGCTGCGTATCGTAATTGGCTATATTAGGATATTGGTTAGGTAGTAGAAAAATGCTTTTATATTCCATATAGATAAATATATCTATACAAAATTCCTCTACTTAGCCCACTTACCTCTTTGTACTAATTGAGCAATAATTCCATAAACGGAAAGATCTTGGTAAGTATCCTGTACGGATTCACCCACTTCATCTGGCTGTCCTAATACTATTAATTGTTTTAATCTTTGTATTTTATCATTAATTCTAAACCAAAGACCTGTAAGTGATAGTTTAATATCTTCGTTTGTTTGTAGGGAAGTTCCTACTGAAATGTTACCAGGTCCATAATTTCTTTGTTTCTTACAAAAGGTTTCATACATTTCAGCCTGTATTTTCTTAAATTCGTCCATCATTTGTGGATATTCTCTTTCGCAATATTCGATTGCAGATTCTTCTTTTGTAATTTTTGGTTTAACTGGCATTACTATTTGTTTTGTTTTGTTTTTTGTTTGCCACTCTCCCATTATTTTATTTGCAACAGCCGGTGGTTTTGGCATTTGTGTTGAATAATCTCCGAATCCAAACATAAGTTATTTTTTTAGCTTCTCCAAATATACGAATAATTTTTGATACTACCAAGCAAAACAAACTTTATTTGAAAAAATGAAAAATTTTTCCACATTTGTTTACGTTTGGGATTTTTGGACCATAGTTATTGACACTAGACTATTTAACCAGGGAATAAGAAAGCAGTATAAATAAAGACTTTAACTAGGAACTTGGAGCAGCTTACAAGTCTGTAAAACTACCATCATCATTTTTAAGAGAAACTTTATAATCTCTCCCATCAGTATCCGAATTCTTCAATTCATTCAATTTAATTTCAGCTTCTTCTAAAGTAGAAAACGAATACAAAGTATCACTATCATTTATTTTTAAAACCCAAATAAGATTGTTCTTTGGGATAAGTTGCTTGTGAATAACGTACATTTTATTTTATTAATTTTTTAAATAATATCTTTTTAGCCCACACACTTCGTAATCCTATCCATTGATAATATCTATATCTCCATTGTTGCGGAAAAGCTACAAAGAAAACAAAACCAACTACCAATAACAAAAGATTAATTAACTTTGATATGGTAGTGGATAACATCATTATCTTTTTTTCAATAATGATTTAATATCACAATAACAGGCATTAGCTCCATGAGCAACTGCCATTAATATCCACATCCAAGTCATTTCACCTAAACCTAAAAGGGTTTTTGGTTCACTATCAACAATTAGTACATTTGGTAAACAATGTGATAATGATTGTTGTGGTTCATAAAAATAAAATGCTAATACTAAAAAGAAAAAAGAAATCCAATATCGTAGTATGTAGTATTTTATTTTACTCATACTAATAAATATCATCTAATTTAGATACCGATTTCTTTAAGACGGAGTAACTCCTGCTGAATTTGTTTATTGAAGGGATTCCATTTAATATTTTCCAACATCCATTTACGATACCAAATTGGAATCTTTCGTATTTCAGTACCTTTGTATTTTCCGAATGTCATTTGAACAACTGGACCTTGTGCGGCAATATCATGCGGACTTGGTTGATTTTGTTTGTGTAAACCTATTTCGTGAAGTGGAATACCTGTTAATAACTTTGTACCTTCACCATATAATTTCCATAATGGAGTTTCGTATTCAAAATATAAATCTTCTACCTTCCCGAACTTTGGTACACTCCCCACGAAATCGATTATAAGCCCATCAGCCTTATCAGGATGGATACGTGTCACTCTACCCACAAATTGATACCACCAACTCAAAGAAGCGGTAGGTCTACCGGTAATGATACAATCCAGTTGAGGATGGTCAAACCCTACTGAAAGAATTGTAACTTGTACAACAATTCTTAATACCCCTCTTTTGAATTCATCAATTATTCTATCTCTATCCGCATCCGCCATCCCACTATATATCGGAGCACAACTCGGTAAACGGGTGGATAGTTCTTTTGCTTCTTCAATTGAAGGAACTGCCACTAATATCGATTTTCTATCGGGTAATTGAGCAATTTTACGAATTATCTTACCAGCAATATCCTGGTCTCTATACGCTTTTCTAATACTTTCTTCGGTATATTCTGCATTTGTAGAATTATACACTAAATCACCGGTTTCAAAATCATACGATTCATATTGTAGTGGTGACCAGAATCCCAACTCACACATTTCCTTAATTTGAGCAACGTAGATGATTTCTTTGAAATAATTACCCTTTTTACTCTTTGATGTCAACATTACCAACTTTGAAAACGGCTTTCCAAACTCATCCATATTGGTTTGTAACTTTAATGGGGTTGCAGTAAGACCTAATACGTGTGTTATCTTCGCGGCTGTTAAAAATCTCCTTAACATACCATCGGGTTCTCTCGGAAACCTATCACATTCATCGATAATAACCTTTCTGATACCTAATTCGTGGAATTTCCAAGCAATATTCACAATAGACCCGATTGTAGCGTAAGTTACATCACCAATCTCCTTTTCATTCATAGATGCGGAGTAAATTGATGCTTTTCCACCTAAATTGATGAATTTATTGTAATTTTGTTCTAATAACTCCTTTGAAGGTTGAATAACTAGGATTTTTTCACCTAATTGATGGGCTATTTCAGCGATAACGATACTTTTACCAAAAGCGGTAGGGGCAACAATGATTGAAGGGTACGGCTTCTTACTTTTAAAGAATTCCACACCCTTTTTTACAGGTTCTATCTGATTCGGTCTTAATTCCATCAAATTATTTTAAATATTCCGGTCCATACACACCATATTGAGCAGTTCCATCGATAATGTTACCTCTCGCGTGCTTTGCCGGTGCTTTCCAAGTGGCTGCTTTTAATAAATCACCTTTTTTAATAGGTGAACCTTTCAAATCACCATCAACTCTACTAATAAACCCCCAACAACTTGTACCATGCCAAATTCTAATGAATTTATTACCAACTTCAACAACAACTGGCTTATATTGGTTTGGCATACTAGCTTTTTCGTAATACTCTTTACGTTCTTTATCTAATTTTTGAATAAATCCAGCTACAATTGGGTTACTTTTCAAGTAATCTAACGCTTTTTGTTCTGTCTGTCTCATATTAAGGGGTTTTTATTTACAATTTTTAAAATCAAAGGTGAATTTCTTACGAGCCCACTCTTTTTTCTCTTTTTTCTTTCTATCAACTACTGTTTTTTCACGAAAACGGCCATCGTAAGCTCCCGCTTGTATCATATCGGCTCGTTTTAGGGTTAATTCATAATTTTTCATAATCTTAATTTCTTTACATAGTAAAGATACGAAAAAAAATCGAATTTTCCAAATATTTTTTCGTAAAAATACCCCCATAAGTCATTGATTTTCAACAATTTATGAGATTTTTTGGTGTTTTTATAAATATCTGAGTATCAGTGAGTTATAAATGATTGACTGTCAATAATTTATGTTGAATTTTTTGGTTCTGTGGAAATTTTTTCGTATATTTGTTAAACTTTTACAAAAAATGAAGATAGTTATAAGAGTAAAAAATGTTTCAAAGCCTATGGATGTAAATTATACATACACAAATTTATATATAAATAATTTAGCTTTAAAAAGCTATAAACTCTAAAGGGTGTGGAGAGAAGTCTCCGTACCCTTTTTTATTTTAATGGTTACAATTTAAACAAAAAACAAAACACATGAAAAAAATCGGAAAATTTCTCCTTATGGTAGTGATAACACTATTATCATTTGGAGCAAGTGCGCAAGAAACAACTTCTGAAATTCAGGGATTAGTTTCTGATGGAAAAGCCGGATTAGCAGGTGTAACAATTGTAGCTACTCACCAGCCAACGGGCACGAAGTACACAACTTCATCTCGTACTGATGGTAGATACAACTTGCCAAACTTAAAAATCGGCGGACCGTATTCAATTCACGTAACATCAATTGGTTTCAAAGCAGAACATCAAGACGATATTACATTGTTATTGGGTCAGTCACACAAAGCAAACTTTA
>Ga0315904_10009752_pt1 | contig 12510 bp, 11 predicted proteins | sample LakEriMetagenome_6_FD_203529 | JGI IMG/M metagenome (GOLD analysis project Ga0315904, IMG submission 203529) | Freshwater fungal communities from buoy surface, Lake Erie, Ohio, United States - Buoy 12 MA120 | ecosystem: Environmental > Aquatic > Freshwater > Lake | place: USA: Lake Erie, Ohio...
TAAAGGTGGTAAAGTGGCAGCGCGATTCAGCGTGGCCACCCACGAGACCTACAAGGGTGCTGCAGGTGAAAAAGTAGAAAGTACCTGCTGGCATCAAGTGGTGGCTTGGGGCTCTATGGCGGACTTTGTGTCTAAACATCTGACCAAGGGGCGCACCGTGGCCTTGGAGGGAAAATTGAGCAGTCGCAGTTATGAAGATCGTGAAGGCCGCAAGCGCTATGTAACAGAAATTGTAGCCAGCGATGTGGTCCTTACCGGTAAGAAAAAACACGACATTACGGAGGCTGTATTGGAGTCAAACAATTAAATTATTGTGTATTTAAATTTATAATGAATTATCGAAATCAAATTATGAAAAATCTAAAAAATTCTGTTCAGATTATTGGAAATGTTGGCGGGAATCCGGAAGTGAAGCAGCTCGATGGCGGCAAGATGATGGCGCGTTTTAGTGTGGCCACCAATGAAAGTTACCGCACTGCTGCTGGCGATGTTGTTAAAAATACAACATGGCACAATTTAGTGGCGTGGGGAAGCACAGCCAAGTACATCAGTGAGTATCTCACCAAGGGGAAAGAGGTGGCTGTGGAAGGCAAATTAAGCAACCGCAGCTATGAGGACAAGAACGGTGAGAAACGTTTTGTGACGGAGATTGTGGTGAATGAAGTACTGTTGCTTGGTCGCCGCGAAAACTAATGCGCCAATTCACTTGCATAGAGGCAGATTGCCGATGTGCTATGGATAGCGCTTGAGATTGCGCTGTCTGTGCTAAATATCAAAGAATTTATAGGTATAATGACCGTGATGTCTTGGGGTGAGGAACACCGTTCTTCACACAGGCAGCGGAAAGAGATACATCGGTAGATAATCTGAGTTTGGCCAGATAGCGCAAGAAGAGGACAATCACCCTGGATTGCCGCTTACATTCCGATGCCCCTTTGCGAAAGTGAAGGGGCGTTTTTTTTGTGATAATAAATTATTGAAGGTAAGGAAGTGAGCTGCCCCTTCTATTCATGGCGCGAAGAATGAGTTTTTGGCGGCCTGATGCGGGGTACCCACCGATTTTCCAGCGCCGGGGTGCTGGGAAAATACTGCCAATGCCTGCAGCTTGACTTTTGGTAAGTGCGGCAGCAGATTTTTGGTAATATTCTTGTGATGCCGCTTCTGCACCGAAGATTCCGGGACCTGTTTCAGCCACATTGAGGTATACTTCCATAATGCGTTTTTTACCCCAAATAAATTCAATAAGTACTGTGAAATATGCCTCCAATCCTTTGCGCACATAGCTGCGGCCATTCCACAGGAAAACATTCTTTGCGGTTTGCTGGCTTATGGTACTCGCACCGCGCACTTTTCCTCCGCGTTCATTGTGTTTCATAGCTGCTTTAATCGCCGCAAAATCGAAGCCATGGTGTTCTGTGAAATTGACATCTTCTCCGCAGATTACAGCAAGCTGCATGTTTTTTGAAAGACCTTCAATGGGCACCCATTCGCGTTTCAGTGCTTCCCCGCGGTCGAGTCTTTGCGAGATCATGGTAAGGGTTGTTGGAGGGTTTACCCACTTAAAAAGCAACACTACAAGCAGGGTGCTGGTGAAGAAAATGATGGCAATACGGATGACCCATCTTCTGATAAGGAGAAACCAGGCAGCCTGAAACAATGCACTCATGCTGCAATAATGCGAAAAAAATCAGAAAAACGGTATTGAAAGTTACCCCAAGGGCGACAGAACAAAATCTGCCCCTTACTTTTTGATGCCGGCTTGGCGGCAGATATCATCATAGGACAAATCGCGCAATTCGCTTTCAGAGTAGCGACTTAGAGGATTTGTGCTTCCAGATTTTTGCCCAGTAACCCGTGAAGAGGCTTTTGGAATGATGATGTATCTGAACTGATGCCCAACATTGGGGCCACCAGAAGGATAGAAATAATCTGAGTTCTGCAAGCGAATGGAAATTTGCCCTGGTGAAACGGCCATGGTCCATTCATCGGTATTGTTTGCAGCTATGGAAGTTATGATTTTGGTGGGGAGTAGCCCTACATGTCCTTCTTCCCATATGCCCGCATCGTAGCCACTCAGTTTGGCATATAATAAAATAACACTGTTTTCAATGGTTTCAGAAGTAATGTCTTCAGCTGTCATTTGGGTACGGAAATACTTGCCGCCGTTGACCGTGCCTAATTCTTCCCACAAAGAGGTTTTGCCCACAGGCATGAACCACTCGGAACCTGTTATTCCACTTTCCTTGATTTGCGGTCCGCCATTTTTATCCACCTTGCAAGAAGATAAAAAGGCCACTGAAAGACCCGCAATTGCAATTCCCCATAGCTGTTTCATGATGGTTGTAGATTAAATGTCAAATTCGATATTAGCGAATTTTGACGAATAATCAAAATCTGTGACAGTAAGGTTGCACTTTTGTGACAGAAATCACAGTGCAGGTAGTTTGTGTTTTTCTTAGAAACCCTGTACTCCGTTGACAGTGGTGTATTTGAGCACCACGTTTTTATCCGGATAAATTCTTTTGAACGCACTTTGCACCATCAGCGTTCCCTCATGAAAACCGCAGAGAATGAGTTTGAGTTTACCTGGATAGGTATTGATATCGCCAATGGCATAAATACCCGGAATATTGGTGCTGTAGTCTGTAGTGTTAACCACCACTGCGTTTTTTTCGATTTCTAATCCCCAGTCGCCGATGGGGCCTAGTTTTGGTGATAAGCCAAACAAGGGAAGATAATAGTCTACATCGAGCATCAGTTCCTCAGCATCGCTTCTTTCAATACGCACCCGTTCCAAATGAGAATCGCCTTCAAGACCTATGATTTCTGCATTGGTGATAAGATGGATTTTGCCTTTGTTGCTCAAATCAATGGCTTTTTGCACGCTGTCAGGGTGGCCACGGAATTCTGTACGTCGGTGAACCAAGGTGACTTTTTCTGCTACATCAGTAAGGAAAATGGACCAATCCAGTGCGGAATCACCGCCACCTGCGATAACAATGTTCTTGCCTCTGAATTTCTCTGGGTCACGCACAATATAGTCAACGCCTTTGTCCTCATAATCTGCAATATTCGAAATGGGAGGTTTGCGGGGTTCAAAGCTGCCTAAGCCGCCTGCTATTGCCACATTGGGCGCCTTGTGTTGGGTGCCTTTATTCGTGGTTACAATAAATTGTCCATCTTCGGTTTGAGAAATGGTTTCTGCCCTTTCACCCAAGGTGAAACCCGGTTTGAATGGGCTTGCCTGTTTCATAAGGTTGTTTACCAATTCTTCTGCCGTAACTTCCCAATAGCCCGGGATATCATAAATGGGTTTTTTGGGGTAAATCTCAGTAAGTTGGCCGCCTGGTTTAGGCAAGGCGTCAATAAGGTGGCAGCGGAGTTTGAGCAAGCCTGCTTCAAAAACAGTAAACAAACCTACGGGTCCAGCGCCGATAATGATGATGTCTGTCTCAATCATGATTTGGCGGCAAAGTTACCCAACAGATGTTTGGGTTTGGTAATAAATATCACATTTGGGGTGGCAATGGTCAGCCGCATAAGCCAATAGAACAAAGTTGGCTTCGGTTTGGTTTTCAGGGCCCTAGTCAATCCTGACAAAAGTGCCTTTGCGCCATTCGAAAATCTTTCCATCCAAAATGATGCGTTCGCCAGCAGGAATATTTTTCAGGTTGTAAATTTCTTTGTTTAGTACAAAAATTCGACCTCCGGTGCTTCGTGCGATATTGATATAATCCGGATTGATGGCGTTTTGAACACCGCAAACCATGATGGAAACAGGTTTCTTTATTTTAGGCAACAGTTCTAGGTCCTTTACTTTGGCTTCGTTATCGGCAATCATGAGAATCGTATCGATATCGGGCCATTGGTCCAAGGTCTTGAGCACGGCTTCTAGGTTGTTTTCTGGCTGGTCTCCACCGAGGCCGCGGCGCATGGCTTTTGACATCACAGAATACACCGAGTCAAAATTGCCGGAACCTGCAAAATATATGCCTCCGGTATTGCCTACACGTTTGAAAATATCGGGCATGGCATCCCCATCATTAAAGAAAGCAAATCTTCCGTTTTCAAGGGTTTTCGGGCTGTATTTTAACCATAGCATTACCTGCGTAGAATAGGGGCTCATGCTGCCCGTTACATCCGCTACCACCGCCATTTTAGGACTCCATTTTCGCCGTGTGAGCAAGTCGAATTCGTGGCTACTTTTGATTAAAGTGGTATCGAATGAACCTGTTTTTTTCCAGTAGCCGCCCGTTTTTTTGCGAATCGTGGAGTCATAAATTATATCGTATTCTGGATCGCGCAGTCCCAAGGAAGAACTCGAGTAACGAACGCCAGATTTCCTTTTTGAGCTGTTACGGGGAAGATACATTCCTGTGGCTACTTTGCGCTTTTTTACCTTCCACACAATTACCTCAGGCACCCATTCTATGGTGTCTTTGTATGAATCAATAACCGAACTGATGGTTTCGAGTTCATGGCCTACCAATTCTGGCGGTGCTACATTTTTTAAGTATATAACAAAGCCGTGGAAGTAGGTTGCAGCCTGTTCTTTCGTTGTGGCTTTTCGCTGTTCCAATACCTGCCATTCTATATCGGGTTGTCGGAAAACTTCTGGATACACCTCTTCTAGACGTCGAAAACGTTCCGCATTTAATGCGGGCTGGTCAAAGGTGTCTACCTCGCGGAAACGGGTATATACCAAGTGCACAGCGTATACCCAACTCACATCAGGTATTTTCTTTATTTGATGGGTGTTAAGGAACTGCGAACTGTTAAACCCCATGGGCACATACACCGCCATAGTAGAGTCGTATTTCTGCACGGCAATACTCTTAGGTTTCAGTTTCATGAGTTCCGCCACAGTCTTTACTTGCCCATTGAGGGCAGAAAATAGGCTTATGCAGAGCAGCAATATGGTGCTGTGTATTTTCAATGGTGTAAGTGCTTAACGCATATTTGATACCATTTATTGAACGCGGGTAAACGCTTTTTATGTCAAATCGAAAAAGTTTCTGACTCCGGGGGCTCTTTCTACGGTGAAACCTTCCCCAAATTCTGCAGAAATAATGCGCCCCATATCCCTAGCCCTGCCGATGTGCGCAGCCATGAATTCGCTGCTGCTAATCGGGGTTTGTGGCTCTGGACTGTTGGGGTTGTAGAACTGCGACTTGAATGCCATAATGGCCTTCATTTTTGTGTCGTAGTAGGGCGTAATATCAACAACCAAGTCAGGTTTGATGAAACGGTCCTGTATGAAATGATATACTGCTGCGGGTCTATGCGCTTCTTGAGGTTTTCCATGAAAGGCAGTTTCAATCTTTGGTAAACCCGAAAGAAAACAGGCACGGCTGATGAAGTCTGCACCTTTTCCATGGTCGGGATGTCGGTCTTCAATGGCGTTGGCAAGCACGATTCGCGGTTTAAAATAGCGAATGGCTTCTATGAGCTTGCGCAAACTGGCTTCATCAGGTAAGAAGAAGCCGTCTTTGAGGCCTAGGTTTATACGTTCCTTTGCTCCTAGAATTTGTGCAGCTTCTGCTGCTTCCACAGCCCTAGTTTCGGCGGTACCGCGGGTTCCGAGTTCGCCTGCAGTCAAATCTACTATAGCAAAAGAATGCCCCAACGCAGCATGGTGAAGCAGGGTGCCTGAGCAGGCCAGTTCTACATCATCGGGATGGGCGCCTATGGCGAGTATATCTATCATGGTGCAATTTGGTCGTAAGGTGGATTGAATACCAAGGCATGCATAACGGTACCCACAGATTTGAGGGTGTTTTTATCTACAGATTCCAAGTTGTCATTATGGGTATGCCAATAAGAAGCAAATCCATTGCCGTTGGGGTCATATTGTATAATATCGATCATGGGAATGCCACTGCCCTCAGTGACATATACGTGGTCATCGGTAATTCCACCGATTCTCTGATTTACAAAGCGAGCACCTTCTCCTAATTCAGCAGCCAAAGCCCAAACATGAGACAATACCCAGCCTGCTTTCTCAGCGCTATAGGCTTCGTGGTAAAACTGCGCATCCTTGCCGCCAACCATGTCCAGCAGCACTCCAAATTGGGCTTTATAGCCCGGTGTATGCGGTGTCTTTGCCCACAATTGACTTCCCAAGCAGAATGAATTTTCTACTTCGGATTTGCCCATGTCTTCTGCATCGAAGAAAATAATATCTACGCCGCTAGGTGGAGCTGTGGTTTTAAGGTTGCGCGCCAACTCGAGCAGTACAGCTACACCACTTGCACCATCATTGGCTGCAGGTATCGGTTGATCCGTTCTTTCTTTATCATTGTCGCCCCAAGGCCTGCTGTCCCAGTGCGAGCCGAGTAGCATGCGCTGTTGTGATTTGGGCTTAAAGCTACCCACTATATTGTAAACAGGAATGGTCTTTCCATCGGCGGTTCGCGCCTGGCTTTTCTGATAATACACCGTATCGCAGTAGGATTTAAGTGTTTCAAAAAGCCAATCTGCACATTGTTTGTGCGCCGCAGTGCCGGGCACCCTGAAGCCAAAGTCCAGTTGCTTTTTTATGAAGGCATAGGCAGTATCCGCAGAGAAGGCAGGATATTTACGCTGTACGATTTTCGTTTCGGATGATGTGCTGTCCTCGGTTCCAGGTTTGTCTGGATTGGTGCACTGTTGAAGCTGCAGCATGAAGCATACACTGGCAGCTACAAATCCCCATTTATTGAAAAACATAGGGCAAAGTTAGCGTAAATCACTGAAATGCAGGATGCCTGCTGTGCTGAGGGTGTAGCTTGCGGTCTGGCCCCCGAAATTGCACCGAATTACAGGAACTATAATATACGCAAAAAAGAGCAGATTTCCAAATTCTTACCCTTGGAATTTCAACCTACAGATAGTTTGAGTAATTTCGCCACATTGGCACAGTCTATTCAAATTCAAAGCATGACCGGTTTTGGTCGTGCAGAAGGTAGTTTAAACGGGTTGAAAGTAACCTGTGAAATGCGTTCCTTGAACGGTAGGTATTTTGATGTGGATCTCCGATTGCCGCGCTTTCTTATGGAGATTGATCCTGAGATACGCAGATTGCTTGCGGATAAATTGGAAAGAGGTACCGTAACGGTAATTTATAACATCGAGTTTGGTCCTGAATTTTCAGATCCTGCAGGGGTGAAATTGAATGAAGCCTTGGCAAGGTCTTATTACGAAAAACTTTCTGCGTTAAGCAGAGAAATGGGATTGGAATTTAACAATGCGTTTAATGAAATTATGCGTATCCCCGATGTGATGGGCAGTTCTGAAAAAGTATTGGATGATGCACATAAAGAATTTGTGATTTCATTGACAGCTCAGGCCGCAGATAAATTAACCCAATTCCGCAGGCAGGAAGGAGAAACTACCGGTAAAAAATTGCGCGAAGCTGCTGTGGCTATTCGCCAGCATTTGGCAGAGGTAGAGGCGCAAGAAGAGAGCAGAAGAAAGGGATTGAGAGAACGTATTTATGCCAATTTGAAAGAACATATTCAAGACAGTATTCCAGATGCATCTCGATTTGAACAGGAGTTGCTTTTGTATTTGGAAAAGTGGGATATCGCTGAAGAAAAGCAGCGCCTTGCGCAGCACTTGGATTATTTTGAAACCTGCATGGTAAAAGAACCCTTAGGTAGAAAGTTGAATTTCATTAGCCAGGAAATGGGCCGAGAAATGAATACCATGGGCGTAAAAAGCAACCACTATGTGATGCAGCAAGCGGTGGTATTGATGAAAGAAAAATTAGAACAAATCAAGGAACAAGTATTGAATTTGGTGTAATTTTATGGATAAAATGCGTTGTCAATGGTGCATGAAAGATGATCTGTATATGCACTATCATGACACTGAGTGGGGCGTGCCGGTATATGACGACCTAAAAATGTTTGAATTTCTTATTTTAGAGACATTTCAAGCAGGTTTAAGTTGGCACACCATTTTGAAAAAACGTGAAAATTTTAGAAAGGCGTTTCTTCATTTTAATCCAGAAAAAATGGCTGCTATGGATGATGAATCTGTAGAATTGCTGATGGGCGATACAGGCATTATTCGCAACCGCGCAAAAATTCAAGCGGCAATTCACAACGCAAAACTCTTCTTAACAATAAGTGAATCCATGTCCTTTTCGGATTACATGTGGAAGTTTACCGACAGTCGGATAATCGTAAACCATCCCAAGCAATTGTCCGAAATACAGGCCACTTCAAAGGAAAGTGACAGAATGAGTGCGGAGATGCGGAAACTGGGATTTAAGTTTGTGGGCAGTACAGTATGTTATGCCCACATGCAGGCCACAGGAATGGTAAACGACCACCTGACGGATTGTTTCAGGTATTCCGAATTGCTGGCTGAAACACGATAATATGAGAAAATTCATCTTAATTTCTTCCTTTTTTTGGGTCTCGCTATCCTCTGCGCAACAGCGGATTGGCGCTGGAGTCGACATAGGAAACAACACAACCTACACAGGCATGGAGCTGCTTGATAGTATGGTGAAGCAAAGTCAGCTCATTATTATGGGAGAGGACTATTCTTATGCCGGATTCAATGCGAAAATTGAATTCAAAATGCTCAAGTACCTCAATCAAAGTGTGGGATTGAGCCATTATATTTTAGAGGCAAGTCCTTCTAAAGCAGATCTTGTAAATCAGTATGTGCTTTCGGGAGACTCTGCCGTTGAGACTTTACTCAAATCGGTGAGCTCTGTAAAATACATGCGCCTGTATAAAAATATTAAAAAGCTCAATGCCAAATTGCCTGATTCGTTAAAGATACATGTGTATGGCGTAGATGTAGAACGCAATAATGCTTTGCCGCTAGTTCGCATGTCTCAAACCCTTCCTGATGGAATGAACGAAGGTGATGTGCCACAGAATTTGCGCATACATGTAGAGGCAATTCAAGGCGCAGCCAAATATATTATCGCAGAAGGGTTGAAAGATTTTGAACGTGAAAAAGAAGGCCGTCAATCGGATTATGAGGATTATTTCTATCGTCCACAAGCGTTTTCAGTGCGTGAAAGTGTGAATGAGTTTATGAAGCAATATGACTCCTTGCGCCCGCAATTCCAAGCATGGCTGGGTCCTCGTTTTGGCCGCTTTGACACCGCGGTAATGTGGCTGGAAGAATACAAACAATTTAATCATTATAAATATACTGCTTTTGAATATTCTTGGCGTGAAGATGCCATGTATCACAGGTTGAATCAACTTGTGGCTAGCAGTCCTTCAACTACGAAGTTCTTTTTACAAATGGGTTTGTGCCGCGCAGGTTATGCTGTTGTGCAAACGGGTTGTGGTATTGACAGATTTAAAGGGGCTATTTATCGCTTGAAGAATCTTCCAGAAAGCAATGTAAAAAGTATTATGACCATCGGTATTTTTTATCAAGAAGAGATGGAGAAAGATGAGGAATACAGAGATGCACAACATAGGACCTATTCTCATGATTTACGCTTGCTTTTTGATTCTTTAGAGGAGAATACTGCTGCTTTTGCAAACTTGAAAAAAATCGACAGCGCCCAGGTTATGGGTAAAGACTTTGATTTTGCCTTGCTCGATAAAAACTATCCTTTATCTATTGACGATTTAGAAAGCGATAGTACCGAATCAGATTCGAGTATGAATTATGATTATTCTTATGAATATGATTATTACAAAGATTACAGAAATGCACGTGTTTTCGTGGGTTATCACAGCTTGCGTCCACTGTTAAAAACCAAAGCTACGAATAGCCAATTGCTTGCCGCTGGCTTAGACCCGATTGGGAATATTCAGTGGTCAGGCGGGGAAATTGGATTTGCCGCTGAAGATTATACCATGTTTAGGGCCTTTGCTGGTTCGGGTTCTAGTGGTAAAAATTACCATGCCAGTTATGGCGGCGTAGAAGTGGGTTCGGCATTGTTGTTTACGCGGTTTGTTAAGGCGGGAATGACATCGGGAATCACCTTTGTTAAGCACACTATTTCCAAATATAGCAGCAGCACAAGTGGTACATTTTTCAATGATTACGATGCGCCTGAAGTATTTGTAAATCCTGCTGTGGTGCTGAGTACACAGGCCAATGTGATCTTGGATTTATCTCCATTTTACATCTTTGCCCAAGGGGGAAGAATGTTTGATTTGGGCTCGCCAGCGTGGAAACTCGATGGAAATTCTACAGGCAGCTTGGGTGGATTGAGTAATAATGGTTGGTTTTACAACTACGGTTTTGGATTTTCTATTCCCATGAGATGGTTGGATTAAGTATGAAAAAAACAATTGTAACAACATTGCTTTTTGGCCTCTATTCTTTGGCCATTCAAGCACAAGAAATAGGCACGGGTAAGTCCCTGAATATTTTAAATAATGAGAATTTTGAAGGGTTTGAGAACCTGGATTCTGCCATTCTCAAGGCCCGTGTAGTCATGACCGGAGAAAACCATACCTATGTGACTTTTAATAGTCAGATGGAGTTGAAGATGCTTCGGTATTTGAATCAAAAAACAGGTTTGCGTGATTTTGTGATTGAATTGGGTGGCGCAAGGGCTCATTTTCTCAACCGCTACATTTCAGGCGCTGATACCATGGCTGAAAAGTACTTAAAAGCAACCACCTCTCCCCGCTATATGGATTTGTTCAAGCGATTGAAAAAATTCAATATGGAACTTCCAGATTCATTGAGAATCACAGTGCATGGTATTGATGTTGAGAGATTTAATGACTTGCCTGTAATGCGTTTGTCGGAATTGTTGCCAGATTCTTCAGTTCCAAGCGCATTGTTTACAGCGGTGGATGCTATTGAAATGGCTTCCGCGCATTTGTTGCGCAGTGGACTCGAGGATTATGAAACCGCGCGCGATGAGTCAGGCTGGGGTAGGTATAATTATCCTGCATTTTATATCGGGTTAACCATTTATGAATTTCTCGATTACTATGACAGTCTTAAGCCACAGTTTCAGAATTGGTTGGGGCCAAAGTTTAAAGAAGTAGATGATGTTGTAGGTTGGCTCAGAGAATACAAGCAATGGAAGGATTATGAGAATACCACGTATCAATATATTTGGCGTGAAGAAGGCATTTATACGAATTTTTCAGAAATTCTGAAACAATATCCCGACCGCAGGTTTTATGGGCAATTTGGCCGCTGCCACGTGGCGTATGAAGAGCAAAATGGCAACTGTGGTTGGTATGGATACCATTCGGTAATTAATAAATTAAAAACACGCTATTTCAAGGGAAATGATTCGGTATTGACCCTGGGTATTTTTTACTATGGTTCACCTGCGGGTTCTTATTATAGTTACGGTGATCGGGAGGATGATGATAAGTTGCAGGATGAGATTGATGAGCTTATTGACAACACAGAAAGAAAAACGGTTACCTTGTTTGATTTACACGATGAGCTTGCGCAGATGCCCATGCTGTCTGCGAAATTTAGCTATGCCATAGTAAACAATCAATACATGGAAGAGGAAGAAGACTCGATTGAAAGTGAAGTGTATACTGCGGAAGAGGTTACAACCAAGGAGTTTGAACCCTACAGCTACTGGGGTGCAGGGTATACGTTTACGAATATCAACACAGATGTCTTGGGCAATCATGTGGCTTCCAATGGGATTTCGAATACCATCCGCCCTGTGGGATTCGCGAGTTTGGTTGTAGGTACTTCAGATGTAATTGCTACTGAAATGCGAGTGAATTGGTATCCTACTATAACCTTGCATAAAGATGGTGATGGGGAACTCCGCTATGGCGCGATTACGGGAAATTTGAAACTCGGATATCAATTTTTGAAGAAAAAACATGTGCAATTGAACGCAGGTATAGACATGGCCTATGGCCGCGAAAAAGTGTCTTTAATTAACGATTCTACCAGTTTTCTTGCAGCAAGAACGGACAAGCACTTTACCCATCATTCATTCAATGCAGGACCTACTGTGCAGGCCTTGTTCTATTTTGGGGACATTTTTTATTTTGGCGTACATGCCAGTAGCTTGTATGACTTTACCCCAAATCAGTGGTACTACGCAGGCAGCAGACAGCAGTATGGTGAAGCGGGCAAAGTGAGTGCTGGGTTTTCTGGTCTGTATTATGGAATAAGTTTAGGAATCGCTGCACCCTTGTACGGTGGATATGAGGATTACAGTTATTATGACAAGAAGGAAGTAAAATGAGAGAGGCATTAAAATCACTGCCCAATATGGTTACCTTGGGTAATTTGCTTTGCGGGCTCATAGGTATAGAACGACTTTTTGCCGGAGAGTTAATTACCGCATTTGTGCTGGTGCTGGTGGCTGCGGTGTTGGATTTTATGGATGGGTTTTTGGCACGGCTACTCAAAGCAGATGGGGAGATGGGCAAGCAGCTTGATTCCTTAGCCGATTTGGTGACCTTTGGGGTCTTGCCCGGATTGATATTTTATCATTACATGATGTTTTACGGGTATTGTTACCCAAATGGATTTTGTACAAGCAGATACGCATGGCTGGTGATTCCTGCGGCAGCGGCTTGGCGTTTGGCACGGTTT
>Ga0315904_10009754_pt1 | contig 12508 bp, 23 predicted proteins | sample LakEriMetagenome_6_FD_203529 | JGI IMG/M metagenome (GOLD analysis project Ga0315904, IMG submission 203529) | Freshwater fungal communities from buoy surface, Lake Erie, Ohio, United States - Buoy 12 MA120 | ecosystem: Environmental > Aquatic > Freshwater > Lake | place: USA: Lake Erie, Ohio...
ATGCGGACGCTCATGCTGCCTCCATCTGTCGGCCCTCGAGGCCCTTAAGCCTCAGCAACCCAACTTGCGACCGGAACAGGTCGAGCTGTTCCTCGTCAGCCAACTTCTGCGCTAGCTTCTTGCTGTCGGCGCCGAGCTCCTTGGCGACCTTCTTGAGTGCTCGGGTGTTGATGCCGGCCTCTTTCGCGGCGTCGATTAGAGCCCGTTCCTCGCATTTAAGGTCGGCAGCCCGCTCGTAGATGTCGGCAAGCTGCCCGGCAAACTCGCGAACGTTGGTGTTGGTGGTCATGCTGCCCCCAGGTCTAGAGTCTGTTGGACGGGTGCCGGTGATGGTGGTTGAATGAATAGGTCCGGCTGGCGATACGCGGCTTCAATGCGGCGGCACGCAATGTCAAAATAGCGAGGCTCGATCTCAATCCCAATGAACCGGCGGCCTAGCTTGGCGCAGGAAACGCCTGTAGTGCCGGAACCCATGAAGGGGTCGAGGATGGTATCTCCGTAGTCCGTGAAATCGCGCACCCAGGAAGAAAACAACGCGACCGGCTTTTCTGTGGGGTGCCCGAACTGACCGGCTTTAGGAACGCTCCAGAAAGCGTGAGAACCGCCGCCGTTCCATTTCTTGCGCCCTGGCCGGTGGCAGATGGCAACGGCCTCCCAGCCCATTCCCGGACGGTCCCCTGTAAATTGCGGAGCCCCGTCAGGTTTGCGCCAAATGCCAAACCGCACAAGCAACCCGGCCTCGTCCAGGTTGGCAACGTGCTTCCACTCGCATGAAAACACAACCCACCGCCGCGCAATGGACACCCATTGCGACGCCATTTCCAGCAAGTCGGCACTTGAGATGCCGGCAAAACCGAGAGCCTGCCCGGCAGGCTCTCCATTACGCAGCATGACGCTAGACAAATGCCCCGCGTGCGTGTCCGCGTCGCCATAGGGCGGGTCACTGATAACGTGGTCTACCTGCTTCAACGTCGGCAGGATTTCCCGGCAATCCCCCAGGTACAGCGTCGCGTCGCCTATGCGTTCAACCCGGCTCACCTTGCCCCTCCCAGATCATCAGAATGCTATAGTGCCCATGATTGCCGCCGAGCGGACCGGAGACCCGCCAGCCCTTGGCCTCGTACTCGGTCACATCCTCGAATGTGACGTAGCAGAGCCATTCTTCAGCCTGGCCACGATCGTCCGGCGCTGCGTTCTGAACCTGCGGCGAGCCCGGCGCTTGCGGGGCTTGTAGGACTTCAGCAGCGTCAAAGTTTTGCATAGGTCGAGCCTGTCGGTGATTGTCATGGCGGTGCCCCCTCGTGCGGCCATATCAGCGTGACGATGCGTCCTTCCCGCTCGTGCTCTACCCATCCTTGGGCGATGTAGTCGGCGGCCATGTCGGCCGGGACGCGCTTGTGCCAGTGGGTTGCGATGGTCATCCGAGATCCCTCACCGCGTTGGAGCCCATGTCGCAGTAGAGCGGCACCGTCGTCGTTGGGCCGTTCCGGTTTTTCGAAACCAGCAACTCCATCGTGTTGCGGCAGGCTTCCAGTTCTGTCTGTCGCTGAAGCTCCTGCTGGCTGCCCTCGTCGCAGCGCATACGCTCGAGGTAATAAGCCTCGCGGAAAGTGAAGATCACCACGTCGGCGTCCTGCTCTAGCGAGCCGCTGTCGCGAAGATCGGCCAGCGTCGGGCGCTTGTTCTCGCGGCCTTCGGTGCCGCGATTGAGCTGCGACAGCACCACGAGCGCAATGTCTAGATCCTTGGCAATCTGGCCCAGACCGGCGCTAATCTCCGTCACCTCGTGCACCCGGTTGCCGCGATAGCGCTCGGATGCGCGGATAAAGCCGAGATGGTCGATCACCACGAGACCAAGATCGATGCCGGCCTTGTGGAAGCGCTGCTGTTGGGCTCGGATGCGGGCGCCGATTTCCGCGATGGTTAGGCCGCGTTCGTCATCGATGACCAATGGGAGCTGCCGGAACTGCCGGCTGGCATCCATGATCATGCGAAACTGATGCTCGTTGACGTTGTTGGAGATCAGCGCGTTGTAGGCAATGCGCTGCGTGCTCGTGTAAGCGAGATCGGTCAACGCCCGCGCCGCCACCTGCTCGGTGGGCATCTCCAGTGACAGGAACATCACCCCGTGGCCAGCCCGCGCCGTGCGCAGCATGGCCGAGGTCGCAATCGTCGTTTTGCCCATGCTGGGGCGACCAGCGATGATCGCGTATTGCTTGCGCCGCCAGCCGCCCGACAAGGCCTTGTCGAGATCTGTCATGCCGGTGGGAATGCGGCTGCGGCCGTCGTCGTTCGACACCATGTCAAGCACGTCCGCCATGGCTTGGCCGAGCGGCACCGCCTTGCGGCCGTTGGGCCGGCTGATGCTCAGCACGTGATCGAGCGCGGTCACCGCTGACGATGCGATCTGACTGACCGTGGCCTCGGCATTGAGCGACGCCACCACGAGATCATCAGCTAGGCCCATGAGCTGCCGGCGGGCGGCTTGCTCGCGGATGGTCTCGGCGTAGGCAGGGGCCGACTGGATCGACGGCGCTTCGACCATCATCCGGGCGACGTACTGTCGGGCGCTGAGGTTGTCGGCAATCGCCGGCCATTCGGCCACGTGCTGGGCCAGCGTCACGGGCGTGATGGGCGTGCCCTCGCCGCGCATGGCCGTCGCAATCGCGAACAGGTGGGCGTGCAAGGGCTCGTAAAAGTCGCCGGGCTCCAAGCTGCCGAGACGGTCAATCGCGCCGTTGTCGATCAGGATCGCGCCCAGCAAGGCCTGCTCGGCTTCGATGTTGTGCGGAACGCGCCGCTCGGTGAGGCGGTCAAGCATGGCCCACCTCCTCGCGCGGCTTGGCGAAGCGGACGGTGGACGGCGAGACGATGTGGAACGTGGTCGGGTCAGCGCCCTTCGGACCCACGGCTTGCGGCTTTAAACCGCCAGCCGTCTTGGCCCACAGAGCCAGCGGCTGGCTGACGGGCTCGTTGCGGGCCTGCTTGGCAACCAGCGCTGTCCAGGCCCGTGTTGTCCGGTCGGTGCCGTAGACCGACAGCGTACCGCTCAGCCACTTTTCTGCGTTCTGGCGCGACGCTGTCGGCCCCATGAACTTGAGCACGTCAGCGATCATCGACTCCGTGGCATCGTTGAACGAAGCCGGCCTTCCGTCCGCTGGCGCCTCCGACTCGCGTTCGCGCGCGTCTGGACGGAAGGAAGGATGGAAATGAATATTAGAAGAAGTATCACGTAGTGATGCCTTAGTCGCCTGCGCGCGTTGCAAGTCCCGTGCCAACGCCAGATCTGGCGTTCGTGGCGCGCCATCCGTGGCGTCAGTGGCGCGAGTGGCGTTATGTTCGTGTACCAACGGAACGCCAGATATGGCGCCAGTGGCGTCAGTGGCGCTGGCGGCGCATTCCATCTTCCAGCGCTGGATCGTGCGCAATGGCACATCAAACTCGGCAGCCAAAGCGCGGCTGTCCCATTGGCCGGACAGGCGCATGTAGGCAAGCAAAACCTTGGCCGGGTTCGACATGGGGGTCTTGCTCTCTTCGGCAAATCGCGGCATATGTTTTCTCGCCTCTTGCTAGATCGACGCCCTCTGAGCGGCCCGCCTTTGCCCGGCGGGCCGTTTGCCTTTCAGGCTGGCTCGAGAAATTCGCTGACGTTGGCGTGCGCGTGCGTCTCGCCGAGGATCACAGTCGAAACGCCCGCAAATGTCCGCAGCGGCCTCAGATCGGCCAGATAAGCTGACGTGTAGACGCGGGCGGCGTGGTGCTCGCAGTAGGGCAGGCCGGAGACCGACTGGCAGCCACAGAACCCGTGTCCCAGCCGGTCGTCATAGCCGATCGAATATCGGCACTGATCGGGCTCGAGGTCGAGCAGGTGAACCAGGCCGGAAGCCCTGCGTTCGTCGTCAAATGCAGTCGGAGACGGCATCTCCGCAGGCTCCCAAGGGATGCCGGCAGGGATGCCAGTAAGAGCAGAGCGGATGCGTTTAACGGGTTTCGGCTCGGTTGGGCGCGGCGCGAGAGCTAGCTTGCGCGGCCGTGCTCGCCGTCGGCTCAAATTGCCAGCATCTTTGCGATCGGCCCGGCCGGAGAGCCCGAGGCGGTGCACCTTGCCAATCACCGCGTTGCGGGAGACATCCCCGAGAATGTCGGCAATCTGACTGGCCGGGAGACCTCTTTGCCATAGCGCCCGGCACTTCTCTGTCCGTTCGTCGTTCCATGTCATAGTTCTGCCCCCTCAGTGAGCCATGAATGCCCGATGTTTCGCGTGAACTTCAGCGCCGGCCTGCTCTGTCCAGACCAGCCAGTCATGCTTGACCAGATCGCTGACGATGCGGGCCATGTCCTCACCCCAGCGGCGGCGCTGAGCGCCGGAGGGAGTGTGCAAGACCATCCACACCGGATCGACGTCGGCGCTGTTGCGCGCGGGTGCCTCGTCAAGTAAATTGTGCATCGTTGGTCGCCCTCCTACGGCGGCGCGTTCGACGGTGGAGCATGCTCTATCGAGAGACCCCACCAGGGCGGCCTCGCTGGTCACACAGCGGGGCCGCTCGTTTGCCGGCTATCGCCAGCGGAAGGCGATCGGCTGGGGAGGCGCACACCTAGCGGGCCGGGGGAGATACCAGCGTCCAGACATGCACAGCCGATCGCCTGCCGATGGCGGCAGACGGGACGCAGACGCTACGGGTACTGATTACTGACTACGCGGCGAGCCGCTCACTCACACGTCGGCGCCTGAAAGGGCCGGGGTCATCGCCGTAAATGTCCGGGCGGAGCCGGTAACGAGGCACGCCCGTCACCCGCTCGACCTCGAGCACGCGCTCAGCAGGCACACGCCGCCACTTACCAACGGCCTGGTTCGTCAGGCCTAGGCGTCTGGCTAGCTCAGAGATGTTGCCCGCTGACCGTATCGCGTCGGATAGTCCGTCAGGGCGTGCTTTCCTGCTGCTCATGGTCGTATCAAACCGCTAGTTGGAAAAAAAGTCAACCGCCAACCGCGTGGATTCCAACTGGCATGGGGGTAAACCTGATGCACGGGCAGGGGAACGGACACGCGGTCATGTCAGACGGGTTTGCAGCGCGCGTGCACGCGCTCAGGAAACAGCTTCGGCTTACGCTCGAGGAGCTGGGCGCGCGCGTCGGCGTCAGCAACCAAGCTGTGCAAAAGTGGGAGTCGGGAAAGTCGTTCCCATCGGCTGAGCGGCTGCAGCCGCTGGCTGACGCGCTTCAGACATCGGTTGCCTACTTGTTGACAGGCGCAACTCAATTTCGCACGGTGGAACCTGGGACTGCAGTTGAGCGTTCGCTTGGGGGGCGCCTCGTGCCACAGCTCACACCGGAGCAAGCTGTATCGAAACGTGCTGCCAGTTCGGGAGTTTCGCGCTATCAGACGCGATACGACTGCAGTGAGATGGCGTTTCAAATGCCGATCTGGACAACGGCAAACGCGCCGGACTTCCGTATCGATGACACGATCGTGATTGACCCCGACCTTAAGCCGGTACCGGGCGACATGGTGCTGGCCGCCGTGGGGACGCCGCGCGAGCCGTTCTTTGCGCAGTACCGCCAGCGAACCGAAGGCGGTATCGAGTTGCGCCCGCTCAACAGCGCATGGTCGCCCCGCATCATTGAGACGCCAGCCGACGGCGAGATCATTGGGACCATGACCGAGCACGCCCGCCCTCGCCGCTCCGCGTAGCGCCGGCTACTTATCAACCGGCTGGGGATGGGGCGACAGATTTTCCAACTGATAGTTTGATTTTCGGTTGACACGCCTTCCAACCGATGGTTTGATGCTCCCCATCACCAACGCGGTGGCACGAGGGAGAGCCGACATGAACATCCCCATTACCCTGCCTTTGATGATCGGCCCGCACATCGTGGCGGAGATCGATTGCCAGCTCGAGATCCGCGTCACTGGCCGGGCGCCCTATCGCACGTGGGAGCTGGCGTCGATCGACACGGGCGACGTCGTGCTGGACCGCAGCGGCCCAGGCGACATGGACCGGGATTCCCGCGCTGTCGGCTGGGCAATCATCCAGTCAGCGCACGCCTATTGGGCGAAACACCGTGAACGGCTGATGTGGGACAACGCCCTCGTTGACGACGAAGACGAGCAGCAGGCGGCATAACCGGAATTGCTCGCCGTGAGCGGACGGCGGGCAATGTGGAGGGGCTCGGGGCGCGTGACTTCGCGGGGATGTCGAGCGTCGAAGCGGGGCCGGGCCCCTCCCAAACCTAATCAGTAGAGGGAGTGTGTGATGGGCATTCAATCGCGGATCGGAACGACGGTCGTCGAGCTGCACCAGCTTCGGCGGCGCAATGCGGAACTCGAGGTCATCGCGCGGCGCGTGCCGCATCTGGAGCGGCTCGTCCGCGACCTTGAGGCGGAAACCCTGCAGCTTCGCAAGCAGGTTTACAGCGGCGGCAAAATTCGACGGCAGGCATCAGGGAGGCGAGCGCATGAACCCGAGAACGTGGCCTAAGCCTCTGTTGCTGGCCCTCATGTACGCGGCTTCGCTGGTCCTGATGTGGGTCGTGATCGAGGGGGTTTTTCCGCGATGAGCGTGGTTCGGCTTCCAAGGTTTCTCGGCGGCGGGCCACGGCCAGACCGCGAGCCGGCTCCTAATTGGGACAAAGAAACAGAAGCCATGCGCTGCGTCGGTGAATGGCTGGCGCAGCTCGACAACGACGAGGCTCGGTTTCGGGTGCTTACATACTGGATGTGGCGTCTCAAAAGCGGCGAAGCTCCGAACATCAGCGCGTGGGTAGACACCGTAGCGGAGCAATCAGCCGTCGAGCTTTCGCGGCGGGCAGGTTTCCGAGAGGGGGACAGATGAAAGCGCCGATCAAGATCCGCATAGGCGAGCCGGAGCCCAAGCCCCCGGCACAGAGCGGCCTTCGTGAATGGCAACTCGAGGCGCTTCGCTACTGCCGGGACCACACTAACAGCAACGACCAATACCGCCGCATGATCGTGGCGCTCAACGCGATGGGAGAGCAGCAGTGAACGTCGCTGAACTCAACCGCGAAGCCGAAGCCGCCGCGGCGCTGGTCGAGCACCTGCGCACGCTCGTGGCCGAACCGGACGACATGATCGAGGACGCCATCGAAGGCGAAACCTCACTCAAAGAAGCGCTGTCCAAAGCGCTGGCGCGGGTTGGTGAGTGCGAGGCGCTGGCCGATGCGATCAAGGCCCAGGCCGACGCGTTGAGCGCCCGCAAGCGTCGGCTTGAAGCGCAGGGCGAGACGATCCGAGCGGCCATCATCGCGGCGCTCGGCACGGCCGGCGTCAAAAAGCTCGAGCTGCCAGCGGCCACGCTGTCGCTGACGGCGGTCAAGCCGAGCCTTGTCATCACGGATGAGGCGGCCATCCCGACGCAGTATTTCAGGCAGGCCGACCCGACGATCGACCGACGCGCGCTGCTGTCGGCGCTGAAGGATCGGCAAACCATTCCAGGCGCAGAGCTTTCCAACGGCGGCGAGACCGTCACCATTCGCTGGAGGTGAGATCATGGGGGCAGTTGTTCCATTTCGCTCGGCAGCGCTGACGCGCTCGGATGCGCGCCGGCTGGCGCTGTTCGTAAAGACCGTAGGTAAGGATCTGCGGGAGTCGGAAATCGACGAAGCGCTGGAGTGGTGCGAGGTCTACGGCGCAAACCCGTTCACGAAGGACATCTACTTCTTTGTGTTCGACGCGAACGACGCCAACAAGCGGCGCGTGGTCCCTGTGCTTGGGATCGGCCTTTACCGGAAGATTGCAGCCAGGAGCGGCAACTATCGTCCCGACGATCGGCCGCCGCGGTTTACCTACGATGAAGCTGCAATCAGTCAAGCCAACCCGAAGGGTCTCGTTGATTGCGAGGTGACGGTCTACCAGTACATGCATGGTGCTTGGCACGCGGTTGCGTCGCGGCTCAAGTGGGAGGAGCGCGCGCCGATCAAGAGCGGCGGCACAACGTGGGAGAAGACCGGCGAGTTCTACCCAGCTGGGCACGCCAAGGCTGGCAAGCCTCGCTATCGCAAGGTCACGGACCCGTCCAATCCCGACGTGCTCGACCCTGACAAGCGCAATTGGCACACCATGGGCGAAACCATGATGGCCAAATGCACCGAGGCCGACGCTATTCGCAAAGGCTGGCCGAACGAAACCGCCGGCAGCTACGTCCCCGAAGAAATGGACGCTCTCCACACGATCGATCTGACCGCCACCGAGATCATCGAGACGCACGAGAAAACTGAGCGCCTGAGCAAGCTCGGGGATGGCCCTGGCGTGATGGTGCAGTGGGGCCCGGCCGACGCGCTGGAGCGCGTGCCAGTCGGCAAATTCGGGGACCGCGTGCTCGACTGGATTGGCGCCCACATGATCAAGGGCTCGGAGGAACCGGCCGCGGTCATGGAGTGGCACGCCCGCAACCGCGAGGCGTTGCGCGAGTATTGGGCCCACGACAAGGCCGGCGCGCTCGCGGTCAAAGCCAAACTGGAGAACGTGGCCGCGTTTGCAGCTCAGGTGATGGCCGCAGAATGAACCGCTGGTCCCAGCTCGCGGCCACGTACCCAGGTCTCGGGTGGGAGGACGTAGTTGTGCGCCTCGGGATCACAAGCCCCGAGGTCAAGGCTGAGATCAGAGCGGCGATACTGAGGATACCCCATGACACCGATATCCGAGCGAGCGCGCGCATCGCTGCAGCCGGTCGAGATGCCAGAGAGCGACCGCCCGATTTCTGAGATGTATCGAGTGGTCGCTAAACAGTGGGTTGATGCCGACGCCGCCGCGTCGCTGCTTGAAGATACCAAGCAGCCGATCTTTTCGCAGCTCGTGCTTGCGTCCAACGACACCAGCATCGCGCGGGCCGAGCACACGGCCCGCGCGTCGCTCTCCTACCGCGAGCACGTCGAGAAGATCACCGAGGCACGTAAGCGGGCAAACCTGCTGAAGGTTCAGATGCGCTATTTAGAGATGCGTTTTAGCGAATGGCAGGCCGGCGACGCGAACCAGCGCGCCGAGCGCAAGATGGTGAGGCACGGGACATGAGCGACATGGATACCGTAGAGCGCCTAGCTTACGAAGCCGGACGCTCGGCCGGACAGATGAACGCTTTTTTCAGCGCGTTCAATAATCTTCCAGACAACAAACAGCAAGCTTTTTTGACTTCAAACACGAAGCGTATGAAGCGGCTGTGTGAAATGGCTCGTTTGCATCACGAAAAGGTGTCGTCGGAATTGGCTACGCTCAATGATCTTGTCACGTGGGCAAAACATCCGTCACCTTCTCTTGAAGCGTGCAACACATCACATTGGCACAAGGTTTTGACTGCACACACAAATGGGTCTATTTATTATGGCGCAGCCTCCGCCGATCGCCAATCAGCGGCGGAACGTATTGCTTTTAGAGATGTGCCGCAGGTTGTTTTGATACAGCACAATTGGGCGGCGGCGTTTTCCGGTGCACAAGATTTTGAGGACGGCGAAGTAAAGCCCCCGTTTGATTGCGTGGTGTTTGAAATGGCAGTGGCGGGTCGCCGCGTTGTCCACGTTAAACACAACGACGAACAATGCGATTTTATCCAAGCCGGAGATGCTTGGGTTTACATAGGACCGCCGCAACGTGATACCGACAACGAAGAACGCGAGTGTTCGCAGGTGTGCAACCTTGTTAGTAGCAACATCAGGGCCGCGTGCATTGCCCTGGACGCCGCCGTCGCCGTCACGAGTGTTACAAGAGCACCATACCGGCTGAACATCGCGCGCGAGAAGAAAGGGCTACCGCCAATTTTTGACTTTCACACTGTGTCACTTGCAAACAGGTCACGCGTTGACCGTCTTGCAACGGGGGACGCGGCGCACCGCAGCCCACGGCTGCATTTCAGGCGTGGGCATTGGCGTCATTACTCGAGCCACAAGTCATGGGTGCGGTGGACGTTGGTTGGAAATCCAGACCTTGGGTTTGTCGATAAGGAGTATCGGCTGTGACCAGCACCTCTTACACGCACGCGACCCGCCGCAGCATGACGCCGCTCCGAGCGCTGCGGGTCTATGAAGCTGCCGGCGGCCGGTGCCAGTGCTGCGGCCGCAAGCTGTGGCCGGGTGACGACTACGACATTGACCACATCATCGCGCTCGAAAACGGCGGCACCGACGACGACAGCAACCTTCAGCTGCTCTGCGACTGGTGCCACACGAGCAAGACCAGCGACGACCACGGCCAAGCCGCGAAAGGCAAGCGCATGGCGGCTCGGCACCACGTTCCTAAGCGGTTCAAGCAGTCGAAGTGGAGGCGGTGATGGACTGGCTGGTGGTGTTGTCGGCCGCGCTCATCGGCATGGGGATCGGTGCTGTAGCGGCGTTTTGGCTGTTCTGCAACGCGACAGAGGGAGACGGGAAATGAGCGACCGACCCTATAGTGTCGCCTCCCTAGCCGAGCGGTGGGGCTGCTCGGAGCGTCACATCCGCGACCTGATCGCCACCGGGGACTTGCCAGCGTTCCGACTCGGCGCGAAGCATCTTCGTATCAGAGCGGGGGACGTGGCAACATGGGAAAGCGGCGGTGGCGCGACTATCGACACGGCAACTATCGGCTCCGCTTCTTCCAGGGCGAGGGCTGCGCGGTCTGGTATGAGGGAGGGCGCCGGCACCGATACCGCCTCGGCGTCACAGAGGAAATCGCGGCGCGATCTGCGCTTGATGCGTTCGCTCGACGGCGTGAGCAGCTAGCGCGGAGCGGGCGCGAGACGGTGGGCGACCTGTGGGCGCTGTACCGGGCCGACCGCGCCACTGACGGCAAGCAGATGGCGGCGTTCGACTACAATTGGCAGGCGCTCGCCCCGCGCTTCGCGAAGATCCCGCCTGCCGTTGTGGACGCCGCTCTGTGCCGGGCCTACGCTGCCGAACGGATCGAGCAAGGGCGAAGCCAGGGCACCGTCTGGAGCGAACTCACTCGGCTGCGCTCGTGCCTCAACTGGGCGGCTCGCAACCACAAGACCGACGCACGGTTCACGGTATGGGTGCCATCGAAGCCCCGGCCGGCCAAGCGAGTGCTGACGCCAGACGAGGCCGCCGCGTTGCTCGACGCCTGCACTACTCCTCACGTCCGGCTGTTCGTGATCCTGGCGTTGGCCACCGGCGGGCGCGAAGCCGCGATCTGCGAACTGACCTGGGATCGGGTGGATTTTGAGCGGCAGACGATCGACCTGCGAACTGGCGTTGTGGGCAACCCGCTGCAGAAAGTGCAGCGCAAGGGGCGGGCGCAGGTGCACATGTCCGAGTGGGTGCGGGCGGCCCTCACGGCGGCCAGAGAAGGCGCCCTGTCAGACCACGTGATCGAGTGGGCGCGCTTAGTGAAAGACCTCGACACCGGCCAAAAGCAGCGGGTGTACGGCATTAAGCGGCCTGGCGCCGCGTTCGACCGAGCAGCACAGCGTGCCGGACTTGGGTGGGTCACCCCGCACACGCTGCGGCACACGGCGGCAAGCTGGGCCGAGGAAGCCGGCGTGCCTATGCAGGTCATCAGCCGGTTTATGGGCCACTCTACCGAGGCCGTCACCAGGGGCATCTACGCCAAGCCGGGCGCTGTCGTGACGAAGCCGGCGGCCGACGTGATCGAAATGCGGATGCGGAGGAAGGGATGATTACCAAGCTCAAAGTGGCGCCTCGTGACGGAACGCCGTTCATTTTATTAGCAACAGACAGAGGGCACGCTTTAGTTGAGTATGCCGACTTCTCCACTGGTTGGTGCAGCATTGAAGGCTGCGACGGCGGCTTCTTTCGGTGTGGGGAGTACGACGATTTTATAGCGACAGTGCCGAGCAACGGGGATGCCCCGTGCCTTTTGCTGACAGACGAGCAAGTCGCTTTGCTTGCCCAAGCTGGTCGCGCTGTACCACCTGAGACCAGCCAGAATTGAGCTAAGTGGTTGTGGGAGGTGAGGGGATCGAACCCCCGACATCTTCGGTGTAAACGAAGCCAGCCGTGCTGAACTGGCGGGAAATACGGGCGCCTCGCGGGCTGTTGTGGCGCCTGGGAGTGGTCTAGGTGGCTCGAGCTGGTCGCGGCGAACCAGTGGGCTCCTACCTGCTCTTAGACTGTTTCCAGCCGGCACTTCGGCACCTTCGCCCACGCGCGGACTGTTACGCCAGGGAGGCACACCCAGCCCGTGCCCCGCTTGTCGCCCCACGTATCGACACCTTCGCCTCCCGGCTTGGAGTACGCTGTCACGATGTGCTCGCCGTCCTCCAGCTCCACGAGATACATGCCGGACACTCCGGGCGACCCGAGATGCCAACTGATCAGCCACGGGCGCAACAACTCCATGGCTCGCCCGCGGGATATTTCCTGATCCGCCGTCAGTCGTATGATGTCCGCCGGAACCATTCCTTGCCTCCATCAGTCTCTTGCCCGTGGGCCTCGCGGCCACAGGCGTTCGCCAAGTCTCTCAAAGATGCGATCCCGCAGCGTGTACGCGCTCACCCCGAGCTTCCGCGCCATGAGCTGCACCGCGCCGCGCTCGTGCTTCCTC
>Ga0315904_10009756_pt1 | contig 12508 bp, 21 predicted proteins | sample LakEriMetagenome_6_FD_203529 | JGI IMG/M metagenome (GOLD analysis project Ga0315904, IMG submission 203529) | Freshwater fungal communities from buoy surface, Lake Erie, Ohio, United States - Buoy 12 MA120 | ecosystem: Environmental > Aquatic > Freshwater > Lake | place: USA: Lake Erie, Ohio...
CCTTGACGCCAACACAAGAACTATCATTATAGATCCTAGAGAATTTGAATAAAAACCGCCGGCAAATTATATAATAAATAACCCCCCAAGGCATCGATCCTTAGGGGGTTATTTTAGTTATGATAAAGGTTTGTTATCAGTAATCATAGGCATAGTTGTCAGAGTCATAATCATCATAGTATGAATCATTGTTCTTTCCATAGAAAGACTTAGCATACAGATGTTCATCTGATTCTAGCCATTGTAGGCAATCTGGGCATCTACGTACTGCGGCGATTTCATTATCATTGACGATGAATTCTGATCCACATTTATGGCAGTCTATAAACATTTTTGTGTATGTCCTTTGTTTTTTCTCGGCATTAACTTAGGGATAGTCACTATATCCATCGATAGAGTATACGTCAACTCATAGAGGAAAATTTTTGATCTTTTTTAGCGGCGGATGTATATAATCCTATCTATACATATATATAGTTATAAAAATTCTTATAGAGAGAAAATGTAGGGAAAAATTTTTGGAGAGTAAAGATATATCAACTTATATAAGCCTATATAAAATCATATATCTTATAATAATAGGGGAAAAAATTTTTTAAGTGGGTAATAGTGAGTACTGTTGTGGTTCTCAGACTTTTAACGTGCCCAGGGGGGTATGGGGTCTTTAACGAAGGGAAAGAAAGATGAATAAGAAAGCTGTATTGGTTGACATTGATGGGACTCTTGTGACAGTTACTGGTAACTGGAGCATGGAAAGGAATGCTCAGTGGGAGATGGACACTGTCAATGCAAGTGTATTGGATGGTGGTATTGAATTGTTGAAGAAGTTTAAGAATGAGGGATATACACTAGTGTTCCTGACTGCACGGGGACAAACGTGTAAGAAGTACACAGAAAAGAAGTTGAAGGAAATTGGTGTATGGGAGATGGTAGATTCCATTTGGCATCGGCCTTTGCGGTGGGAAGGCAAGAAGTCCTCTCTGTACAAAGAGGCTATGATTAGGACCCTTATTAAGAAGGGTTATGAGTTTGAGTGGGCCATGGATGATGAGGATGCAAATCTTCAAATGATGGCTTCATTTGGAATGAAGGTTCTGGATGCAAAGACGTGGTGGTAGTAATTAAAAAAGAATTAGGGTCTTACGGCCCTTTTTCTTTTATGGGTAGTCGAAAGACTACTAGTCCTGGTCATTGGGACTGTAAATAAGAATGACAAGAACCATGCTCTCTACGCGGCATGTAAAACTTAGCGTATTAACAATAAAGGAAACAACAATGAAGAATGATATGATTGCAGCACGAATCAACCAGCTCGAGAACGAGATCCTTCAGCAGAAGGGCCATGTTACAGGGGATGACCTGGCTATGCTGGGTACCATTCAGCGTAACCTGCGGGCTTCAGAAGCTCGTCGTTTCAATGAGCAGAACAAGGTGAACATTCAGCGGATGAAGAATATCCGTTGGGGTATTGACCTCAACAACAACATCATCCGCAATGCCAAGCTGGATCTGCAGGTCTTGGCAATCACACCCCTGTTGATTGCACTGGCTTGGGTGATCAACGCCCTGGACAATCAGTCAGCTACGATTGCATTCGGTACATTCGGCGCACTGGTTGCGGTGTTCATGGTTTCCTTCGCTGCAAAGGCAGCAGTCAAGGGGATCAAGGCAGTTCGGTCAAACAACAACCTGAAGAAGGAACTCCAGGAACTGGACAGCCAGCTTCCCCGTTTCTTCTGAGAAGTAAATAAAAAGGAAGAGATTACCCTCGGGAAACCGGGGGTTTTCTCTTTATGGGTAGCTTTAGGGTTACCAAGTCCTGCACCAATCGGGTGTGGGCAATACATGAGATTGGAGATCTCGTGAATTGCAATACACAAAAGATTGCACCTGAAGAGGTGCTTTCTCAGGATACGTACTACTGGATTGTGAACCTTGTTCACGGTTCAGATGGTCACGGGATTGTGCAGGACACAAGGCTCGTTACCAAGAAGTACGAGCGTGTCGAAGCTCTCATTGAAGAATGGGAGAGCCTCATTGAGACGGGTGAATACTACGTCAATGTCGCAGCCGTCGCCATTACGGAGACCGACACCTACACTGCCTGATCTTAACTGATCAGAAGAAAGAGAGACCCTCGGGAAACCGGGGGTCTTTTCTTTATGGGTAGTTTGCAGATCCCATACCTTGGGGTCGCTATCCAAAAAGGAGTTTCCCATAACTTCTCTTCTTGAAAGGAGGTGAATCATGGAAAACTTCGGCAAGGCGTTTTGCAACGCCTTCAACCAGACCTTCGTCTATGCACGGACGGAGGTCGCCAGCGCTCCTGTGGAGCAGGGCGAGTTGCTCGACTCGCTCGCGTTCTGCGAGGCGTTGGCGGGTGAGCTGGACAAGCTCGCCAACAGGATCGCATGATCCAGAGAGGGGCCTCCTTCGGGAGGTCTCTCTTTTATGGGTAGAACAAAGATCCCTATCCAGGGACACCCAAAGAAAGGAAATAAGATGCTGTACGAAATTGCAGTATTTGTGTTCCTCTGCATGGGAATTGCAGGGGTTATTGCGGCGGTCATCGTCGCATTCGAGGACAACGGTGTCCTCTACAATGACGAGGACGAAAGCCTCGTTGAGTGCCACCGCTGCGGTGAGTGGTATCTGACAGAAGAGTTCGGCGGTTCGGGTACATGCCCCTACTGCCCCAAAAGCAAAGGAAAGTATCACCACAATCATAAGTAATTAAGTAATAAAAGAAGAGACCCACCTGCCCTCCGGTGGGTTTCTTCTTTATGGGTAGCACTCAGGCTCCCACTTAGCTGGCATTGCCAGAGAAAGGACACTAACGTGTCTACAGAAAAGGGAAAGAAGAAGAAGGGGGTGCTTTCGCAGATTCTGCGGAAGTTCTTCACCACCCGGGATTCCATCCTGGAGATCATGCAGCAGGAGGGCATCGACACCCGTGAGGGCGATACCGACGGTGCTGGCGTCCGAATCAGCTGGAAGCGTGGCGAGAACACCGCCTCATTCATGAAGGCGGACAAGAAGGGCCGTTTCTTCGTGGGGCAGAAGTTCGCCAGCGAGACCACCTGGGGCATGAACTACAAGAAGTCCCGCACCGGCAAGTGGTCGGTCAACACCAAGATCACGGTGACTCCTGCAGTCATCCAGGTCAACGTCCGTCCTGCGCAGGGCAAGCGTGGTGGTTGGCTCATCAACGTGCACAACCAGACGCCGTACTTCAAGGAGAACAAGTTTGTTTTCCGCTGCCGTTGGGCGAACTACTGGGCAAGCGATGCCATGATTGTCGCTGGTCTGGTGACCAAGTTCCAGGGCGGAAAGTCCGGCAAGTCGATGTTCCTCAGCGAAGTGCTGGATGACCACGCTCGTGCAGCGATGGTGATCGACAACGTCCAGGCTTTCCTGTTCTGGAACAACATGGACAGGCTGCCTTCGCACGATGAGCGCATGGAGCAGAAGAGGGCAGAAGAGTGGGAGCGCCACGTGTTCTTCCGCAACTGGAAGAAGGACATTCTCGTCACCTGCTGACGAATCCTCGGACCTAGGTTGACCACCTACACATATCTTTACAACGGTCTAGGAGAAGCCTCCCTTCGGGGAGGTCTTCTCTTTATGGGTAGTTCCTAGATCCCAAATCCCTGGGGTCTTTGATAATAACTGCCCAAGCCGATGGAGGTCGGCAAGCAATGGAAGAGTTAGACGAAAGTTTCCTGGACAATCCGGACTACTACACTGTGGTTCACGTTCAGACTGCAGTCAACAGGGTTCAAGCAATCCTCAACGAGATGGATTCATTCTGTGAGTACATCATCGAAAAGCTGAAGGATGGTCAACAGCCCGACTCGGTCTCCTTCATGGAGGTCGAACACGAGGATCTCAAGAAAGAGTTCCAGGAGCTGGAAGAACTTCTGCAGCAATTCAAGAACATCAAGGTCAGCTTGAACTAAACCTGAACGGGGCAGACCATTGAGATAGACCCTCGGGCAACCGGGGGTCTTCTCTTTGTGGGTAGTTACAAGGTCACAAGCCTTTGACCCCAAACCGCCGATGGACGGACTCCATCATCAATGTGGAAAACCACAGAAAGGGTAGGTCATGAACATCATGACTTTCTTGCTGGGTGCCTTCCGCATCGTCACCAACCACTTCCTCTCCGATCAGGAGAAGGCTGCGTACGAGGCGTCTGTTCAGACAAATCGCCCGCAGAAGGTGGAGGGTCGCGTTGTGGAACTCTACGCATTCACTCAGGGGCAGTGGTGGCACTCGCTGCTCCTCAACAAGCTGCACAAGCGCGGGAAGAAATTCCGCCTTGCCAGCATCGACAACAAGACGCTCAAGGCACTGTGTGCTAAGAAGCGTCTTAACCTGCAGGAATTGGTGGATGAGTCCACCTTTGCTTGGGCAAATGCAACGACAACCTTCTTCCTCATGGTTGAAGGTGAGGCTGACTTTGGTCTCCGTTGCCTTGGGGTGTACGCCAAATACTCCAAGAAAACGCCAAAGCGTCTGCAGGAGATCAGTCGTCTCACTGAGATGGCTACGTCTGGTAAGATGCGCGATCTGGATTACACAATGTGTGATACAGTTGGCGTTGGTGAGCTGGCCTACGATGGCCCTATCTTCATCCGTAAGTCATTTGCTTTGCAGATGGCTAACCGCATCAAGGACGATCACAAGCGTCGTCACATGCGGTACCTGATCCACAACGGTTCTTCTGGACCAATGTTGTTCAGGCTTCTGATGAAGTCGGGCAAGGTCAAGGGACTGGCGCATATCGTGGATGATGGCAATCTGGATTCAGATGTTGTCTTCCACAAGACTGCGCTCAAGACTGAAATCAACATGAACGATGGATTCTTTCATGCGGTTGCATTCCGTATGAAGCATCTGTACAAGTCCGTGTGGAACATCCAGACTGCGGTTAACAACCACAGTTGGCTGTACACTGAGGATAAGTTCATGTCCGATCTTGGGACGATTGTTCCGGAGCTCGTCAAAGCAATGGAGAAGGGTGAGATTCCAGAATGGATTCTGCACCAGGAGCAAGACGATCATGGAGACGAGGATTCTCGTATTCAAGAGCACGTCACTGCATACTGGGAGCACCAGGCAAGGAAAATCGCCAGTCTTCGTTGGCAGATGAATCAATTCTCTGTCGATGCTTCGGCAAGCATCTTGCGCATGGCCTACGGCAGCGTGTACAATCAGATGAAAGCGTCTCTTGCTAATGGACGTATGTGGCTCCCAGTAACAAATGCCTTCTCGGCAACTGTTATCACGGTGGAGGCACTGCGTGACATGGGCGGATACGACATGGACACCTACATCAGTGAAAATGATCTTGAGAACAAGGTCTTCTTCATGCCAAATGTTGGTGTTGTGTTCCCGGCAAAGCGGTTCATCGAGACTCAGGAGTTGCATGACACCTGGGACTCTGACGGTGATACCGTTAGCTTGGAGCGCATTCGTCTGTGGTCCAGCGATCCTTCGGTTACCGAAGCACGCAGGGAATACTGCATCATCCCCGAAGACATGGATGTACCATCCACGCCTGAGGAGGCAATTGATGCATGTGTGGCAATCCGTTCACCAAACAGCCCTGGCGGTTACAGCATCGAGCAATACGACGCTGCATCAATGCCATGGATGAGGGAGACGGAAAGCATCATCGTCATCGACTTGGCTAATACGCCACCATCATTGATGGAAATGCTCGATGAAACGGATGCTCAGCCACTCCATTCCACGAAGCGTTACAGCAACGCACCAATGACTCGCGAAGATGCCCTTGAGGCAATCCAAGCGCAGTGGAGCAATCCAGGCATTGGTTCGTACGCAAACGCCATCATGGTGTGGGCAAGCGTGCACGGTCCAAGCATGCCAGACTTCCTGCCGTTTCAGGGCAATGATCTCATTGACTTGACGGCACAGACGTCTGACCTTGCTGCTTTCCAGGAAGCCAAAGAGGGTGTCGACTGCATGTGGGAATTCATGTCTCGCATGCACATGGATGTAGACAAGTACATCTACGACAACCGTGTTCCTGAGAAAGTAAAGAAGGAGCACAACTGGACAATTGTCGACGGACCATGGACTCGCATGCATGAGGCCTATGTTCAGACGGCAATCAAAGTCCAGCGTCTTGTGAACGAGCAGACATTTCAGATCAGGCAGAATTCGAACTTTGTGAAGTTCATGCGAAGCGAAATTCCTACCCTTTCACCAGGTGTACAGGAATGGGCTAAGCAGTTCTTCAACAAGTACGAAAAGATGCTTGCAGAAGTTGCTGCAATGTTTGCCGAAGACGAAGAAACTGGTAAGAAGAACCGCTTTCAGGTGCTCAATGAGTCATCTGACAGGGCGCAACTCACCAGCGACGTCGTTGCCGAGATGGTCAAAGAGCTTCAGGAAACTGCCTACCCAGGCAAGTATGCCATGGCTCTCTACCGTTGGATCACCGATCCTCGCATGACTGCCTCCAAGTACGGTGTCTCGGACCGCATCATCTTCCAGGGTGGCAAGCCCGGACAGAAGACGGTCATGGACATCCTCATCGAGGGATTGCTGGCACAGAGCTAGTAAGAACCTCAAGTAAAGAGTGGCCCCTCGGGAAACCGGGGGGTCATCTCTTTATGGGTAGTACTCAGGCCTTAGAACTGAGGCCCACAAGTAAAGGAAAAATAAAATGAGACAATGGAAGAATTATGCCAGATATGCACGAGACGGTGAGAAATTTGTCTGGTGCAATAAGAAAGAATGCCAAGAGCCAAAAGTAAGGATTGACGAAGCCTCCATTTCGTTCAAGCCTAGCAAGCTTGTCTGGTGTCATAAGTGCAAGGCTACATACTACGCTCAGAGCTAACCTGCCTGTCCATCTGGACAGAAGAAGAGTTGACCCCGCAAGGGGTCTTCTCTTTATTATTAGTTCCTAGGCCCTAGTCTCTAGATTTAGGCTTTAGAACATCATCTCATTCTAAAATCCACTGCGGACTTCTCGTAGGTCTCTGGCTCTGTAAAACGCCGTGCCGGACTTTGTTGAGATGATTCAATAAGGATACAGTAGACTCTCCCCTGCGTTGGACCGTTGTTACGGGCTAAACGAAAATAGGGGAGTTTTGCTTCCCCGCGATTGGGCCCCTGCTACGGGCTCAACGAAAATAGGGGAGCAATCCCAAGACCGCCCGTGGACGGACTCCACGAACCCGCGACTCAAGACAAGGAGAAAACATGCAGTCGCTTCGTAACACCAACCCGGCGCAGACCATTGAGGTCTTCGTCAACGCCGCCGACAAGGGCGTCGTGTTCAACCGGACCGACGGAGAGGACTTTGCTCTTCCGCTGTTCGTCAACGTCCCGGTGGGCGTCCGCGAGTTCATCGTGGACCTCCTCGCCAAGGACGCTTCGGGCAAGGCTTCCAACGTCATCCGCTGGAGCCTCCCCGAATCCTCGCTGGTGAACCACACCATCAAGGACGGCGAGAACAAGGGCAAGCCGTGCCTGACGTTCAAGGTCACCCCGGAGCAGACCGACGAGTGGCTCGACGCTCTCGTTGAGGGCTGTGTCCCGCGTGGCACTCCGGCTCCCATCGTGGTCTCGGCCATCGAACGGGCCCGGGCCAAGGCTGCGGCCAAGTTCGCGGACTTCGCGTCTGCACCCCGTTCCACGGTGAACACCTCGGTCAGCCCCTTCGGCTGATCCATCCCACACACCAGAGTCCCCAGTGTCAGGCATTGTGCTTGGCACTGGGGATTCTAAATTTTCTAGTAGACACTTAGTCTTCTAGTTAATTTTTCACGTAGACCTTTAGGAAAATAGGGGAAGGAGACCCTAATGATGAGCGATAATGAATACATTCCAATGCATGAAGTTGATTTGTCCAATGGTGCAGAAGATACATGTTTCACCAATACAGTTTGTTATCACTGTGGGGAACGTAATCTTTTGAAGGTTGCGCGGATTCCATTTCTGCGTTGGTACCAGCAGGAACTTCTTATTCAAGAAGCATTTCCTCGGCTGACTGCAGATCAGCGTGAACTGATTCAATCTGGCACTCATTCTAAATGCTGGAACGAAATGTTTGGAGAATAAAATGACTTTCCAACAATTTCATGCTCGTGTGCTTTCAATATACCAAATGCAACCAGTTCCCGGAGAACTTCGCTTAGGCCAAGTATTCTTTAACGAATTGGTTAAAATTCGTCCAGATATCGCAGAAGAACTGCGTGGTAGCATGATTGATCCATTCTTTAAAGAGCGGATCACCAATGCTCTCGGTCAGTTCTGTCGTGAACGCTGGTAATTAAGTCTGCATGACACCTCCCGGTCATGTGGGGTGGTCGGTCTTACCCTTTCTGCCGGCCATCCCACATAGACTGGATTAAAGGAAAATAGGGGAAGGAGCCCAAAATGTCTGACAAATATAATGATCCAGATTGGATTGCGGAAAAAATGTTTGGAGAGGAACATAACATGCCTGAAATAAAATTCACTTGGCAACAGACCGAGGAAACAACCGACGATCTTGCCTACTTCACCACCTGGAAAGCCATTAATGCTTTGCTTGCAGAGTTTGAAAAGCAGTATCTTGCTGGCGACCTCGGCAAAATGGCTTGGCAACGCGTCAACCACTACATCAAGACACTTCATGCAGTGAATCTTGCTGTAAAATTCACCCGTCTCTACGGAAAGGACAAAGAAAATGGACAATAATTCATCTTTCTCTGTCACAGTAAATGACCAACCTCCGAAGATGGAGTGCACAAACTGTGGCAAAATGTTCCCTACCACTCAACAATGGGGAAATTACATTGATGATGGTATTTCTATCAATGTCAACCAACTCGGTCACTACGGTGGCTTTACTGACAACTTTCCACCTAAAGAAAAAGACTACGTAGCACACTTGTGCCACGACTGTGCTCTTATTCTTTTTGAAGCACTTCCAGGCTTTGCAGAATTTGCAGAGGTTCGTGGCGGCCATCCCAACAGAAACTGGCTTTCTGACCAAGAAGATGGCACAAACTTTAAACCTTGCTGCCAATTCGCATGGTGCTGGAACAAAATCAGCGCAAATGAATACCACACATACCAAGCAAACAAGGACCTGGAATGGGTTCTAATGAGGAAGGACGTATCATGAATAACATTCAAGCATTCATTGATGCAGGTGACGTATTCGACATCGCAGTCGAAGAAGGTCGTCTGCTTCATTACAACGGAGCACAGGCTTACATTCGTATGTGGCCTAAGCGTAATACTGTAATGATTATTGATTTCTCGGCGGCCACAGAACCAGACATTAAAGTTTGGCTAAGTGAACAGTACGTGAACAACAATTGTCATTCAGGTAAACACTACCAAGAAAGCCTTAAGGACTTCTCCTTGAAGGAATTTCTCTACAGCCACTACAAGGAGAATGTAAATGCGTAAGCACATCACGGTATCAATTACCACCGTGTGCTTTGTCATCGGATTGTACGGTGGCAATGCACTTCGCAAACTTGTAAGGAGCAAGTAGATGACTGATTACAACTTGCTCTGGTTTGTTTGCATTCTGATGACAGCAAATCTCATTGCGGCAATCGGACTAATCGTTCAAGAACACCGTCGTAAATACGCTCCCAAAAAGTTTATTTATGAACAGAACGGCTACCCCTACGACTGGAAATATCAAGAAGCAGTCGACATTCTAAACGACCAGAATAGAGCAGCGTAGAAATTACAATGTTCTAATTCGAAAATAGGGGAAAGGAGACCAATTGTTCGAATGGTTATTTGATTTAATCTCAGAACTAATTGACACATTATTTGGCGGAAAATAAACTAAAGGAGAAAATTCAAAATGAAGCCAAAGAATATTGCAGGGTCTGTGGGAAAAATCACAGGAAAAACTCTCAGGGTTTTGAAGGATACACCTTCAAAAACAGGAAACAAACTGACAACCGCAAAGAGCGAGTTCATCAGTGGATTCCGTAATGAAATTCCTACCAAGGAAATCAAGAAAATAGGGGAAGTGGAAACACTGACCCCGGAAGTAATCAACTAAAATATCACACAATAAGGAAAAAAACATGACATCACTACTTCAGAAAATCACAAACACCAGCAACTTGGCCAAAGTATCTGCAGATGAAGCAGAGAACTTTGGTCGCAAGAGCACCAACCCAGCACTCGTGCTGAACAAGCGTGTTAAGGTTCCCGGCTCACTCAATGGAATTCAGATTCCTACTTGGGCAACGCTTCGGAATGCTGAATGGCACCGTATCACCGTGCGTGATCACAACGTTGCCACCACGCCTAGCCGTGAAGGTTATGTGAGCCAGGTCGTTGGACTTGCCATGCGCAATGTTCACATCGACATTGAACTCGAACTTGACGGCCAGATCATGACCATGGATCAGTTCATTCAGGAATTCGTCAAGAGCCTGATTGCCCGCAAGGAAAACCAGACTGACGCAGAGTTTGATGCAGTTGTCCGTGAAAAGATGTACAACTGTGGCGTTCGTCTCGATGGCGGAATGAGCATGTTCCTTCAGCACATGGGTGCCAAGCAGGAAGCATACCAGCATGCCGTTGAATTGTTCAAGGCAGCAGGTGCGCAAGATGACATTCAGTCTGTCAAGAACTCCCCGGCATTCCACATTGCCTATGACTTCAACAAGATGGAGGGCCTCAAGGTCGTCTCTCTTGAGATGGTGTCTGCAGATCGCAGCCAGTCGGTCATGGGCAAGAAGTATGGACATGGATTCATTGACCTTCCGGATGCAATCTTCGAGAACTTCAAGCGTGTTTGGAGTCACAACACCATGATTATGGGTCTCGAAGGAGAACTTCAGAAGGAAGGCCTGAGCCAAGAGCGTACAAAGGAAATCGCCAGTGCCATCAAAGATGAGCGCACCATGGCAAACACCTTCTTCAACTCCATCTCTGGTGCAACCCGTCGTCGTGATGCGTCGACCGGTGCAGAGCTGGTGAAGATTGACGCTCAGAACATCGGTTGTGGTCGTTGGTCCGCTGTGATCAACGATGCTTCTGTGGACTTTGACGTCTGGTCAAACTCGGACAAGAAGCCCAGCGAGTCGTTCACCAAGAATACCATCTCGGTGGACACCAGCCAGAAGCCGTTCTGATTGATTGTGGGGGACTGCGTGTATAACGCGTCTTAAACGACACTGTGGTGTGCCCCACTACAATCCGCATGGTTGGCGGATAAAACCCTCTCACTAGCATACTGAGAATGTTCCAACCAAGTATGCCTACGGGAATGTATCGGAGTATTGAACTCAAACAGATTCTGCACACTACAAATAGTGTGAACTGGTTGTCATCCTAATCCGTACAGTTCAATAGCAGGTTCAAGTCCTGCCATTCCCACCGAGTACCTTGGATAAGGCTTATCTATAGCATAAAGTTATAGATTGATATGCGAAGCAGGACCTTCTGATAAGCGCCGAATGATTAATGCTACTTCACTAGTATTAGTCTACCTGTGAAGAGGTAGTCCAAGGGAAAGTCTAACTATTTTTATTTTTACTAATTCAAAAGGAGAAAAATGAAAAACTTCTGTGGAGAAATCACCTACGAAACCAGCGAAGGGAACGTTCATTCAGACATCTGTAAGCACAACTATGATGTCCTGCCGGAAAACTACCGTAAGTTCTTGCACGAGTGCTTGGATGAATGGCTCGACAAGGCAAACAACACAGGTGCTTTCTGGATCGGTGATCCCAAGTACTTTCAACAGCAGAATTAATACAAGGCTTATATGTGTTCTCTCTATATAGGGAATACATATAAGTTTTTTATTTTAGTCCTTTGATCACCGAAAATTTTCGAGTAAGATTGGACGTTTAAAATATTTTATTTTTAGTCCTCAGATTACCGAAAATTAGGTGATCCCGGCAAGAAGCTCTCTGATTCTGAAAGCCGGCCACAAAAAAGATCATTGATTTATCATGCTGAGTTGCTAACGAATCCCATCCTATGTTATACTCTATACCTGTAAGGATATAAGACAAAGTCTATATAAGGAGGAAACAAAGATGCCTCGGCAGCATCAATCCAAATCTATGAAAAGAGTATTGACAGAATTGTCAAGACTAGGTTTTGTAGTGGATAAACGTAAATCGGGAACCTATCGGATTATCCCTCCCTCAACTATAGGTGGACCAATTTACACGACTCATGGCACGGAATCAGCTTTGCATCCCATGCGCCGTGACTTTAAAAAATATTATAATATAGAGATCCATATATAGATCTTGTATCCCCAGTGGGGGTATCTGTAACCTAGTTAGGTGGTGGCTAGGCCAGCAGGTACTCCCACTTCTCTATTACAGAGAATACATTAATCTATTCATTCCTCTATATATAGATATATAACACTCTCAGTATAATAATAGGTACACTACAGTACACAATAAGGGTACATCTGTGTACACACTATAACTAATAATGTTAATAAAAATAAAAATATAATACTTTATAGGGGGGCACC
>Ga0315904_10009757_pt1 | contig 12508 bp, 7 predicted proteins | sample LakEriMetagenome_6_FD_203529 | JGI IMG/M metagenome (GOLD analysis project Ga0315904, IMG submission 203529) | Freshwater fungal communities from buoy surface, Lake Erie, Ohio, United States - Buoy 12 MA120 | ecosystem: Environmental > Aquatic > Freshwater > Lake | place: USA: Lake Erie, Ohio...
TGCATGGCCGCTCCGGTGTATTTCTGAACACCTGTTGCTCCTTTAGTAAGATACTCTCTGACATCTTCTTTAAGAGCTTCCATAACCACCTTGCCCTTGGCGGCAATCTTACCAGCAGCCTGTGTCAGATATACATCCCTCATGCGTGCCATTTCGGGGTCACGCATAGTGGCATCCAGATAAATATCAGATAGAGTGGTGTCTACAAGCGTTTGTGCTTGCTCTATGGACATTGTTGTGTTGCCCGGAGGTGCTACAACGGGCGAAGCTTCCATTTCCGAAATCTCCTGACCGTATACAATACTTCCTGCAATGAAGTCAGCAAACTGCCCAAGGTTCATGTTTTGCAGCTTTTCAGGAGATATATTAATTTTCAATATATCACCCACCTTCTGCCACATGGTTTTAAGCCACTCTATAAACTGACCCTTCTTAGAATCGCTCAGCTTTTTACCCCTATCACCAATTGCTTGAGCAAGGGCTTCTGCTGCGGTTTCGGCTTTAGTTTTAAACTGATAGCCAAGTTCTTTTAAACGGGATTCGTATTCACTTCCTTCTACAAGCTGCACGCCCCTGTTGTATAAATCAGGAGCCACCTCTTTAATAATTGGTAGGAATATATGTCCAGCTATTTCGTGTATAGGAGTTTCGGAGCCAACTGCCGTTGGGTCTATATACACTTTATATGTGCCGTCTTTTTCTTTTGCTACGAATCCAAGAACCTTTCCAGTAGGGGATTTAAGATAATCATAATCTGTATAATCGCTATCCAACTCTTTCCAGTTGAAGCTTTTCATCATGTTATCAAAATCATCGCTTGCTCCATTTGTAATTTGACCATCTGCGTCAATGGTAAAATCTCTTCCTTCTAAAACCCCAAATGGATTTTTTATTATTATTTGGTTTATTCTTGGGACATCTTCAGAATTTTCTAATAATGTACGAAGTTTTTCAGCAGCAGACATTTTCATGCGCTCTTGCACATTTCTTGCTTCTGCTTCTCCGGCTAAATTTCTATACACTTTATATTCCCATCCAATACCACTTTCGGTGTCGGTTAGAAAAACATTGCTTGGGCTACCACCAATTGCAAACCCTTCTTGCATTTGTATATAATGCTGTATTTCATGGTTGAGCGAACTTTCTATTTCTTCTAAGTTTATATCTTCAACGCTCATCCCACTTAAATAGACATCAATTTGGTTATTAGGATAATCATATTGAGCCAATTCTTTTTGTTGTTCATAACCAGATAGAGGATGGAATACAACCTTTATATTTTTTGCGGAAGGGTATTTTTTTAGAAATTCACTGTTTGAATTTATAAGTTCACCCAAATTAAACCTTGTTTCAAACTGCTCAATATTTTCTTCTGCGGCTTCTAAATCATCAAAGATTGCCTCGTTATTAGCAATAACTTTATTAAACGCAGATTTTTTTATACGAGCGTCACCAATTTCAAATCTCCAATCTCCGTCTGCTCCTCGCTCCCACCCTGTTTGTAGTTTAATATCAATAGGAGAAAAACCCTTTTGTTCCAATTCGTTTGCAATACCAAATTTTACAGCAGCTTGCAAATCTTGTTTGGTCATACCAAACCCAGCAATAAGTTTATTCAAATCATTGCGGGTAGCAAGCATCTTTCTTGCTTGGTCTTCTGTCAAGAATTCTACCTTTGGCTGCATCCCCATTGCCTTTGTAATGGCATCAAACCCCGCCTTGATTCTTTGCGTGGCTTTGGATAGCACGGCTTTATTTTGAGCCACCTTCTTCTCGTTCACCTTTGGCGCTGCGGCAGCACTTGGCGCAGCAGACGGCGCGGCAGCAGTGGTTGCCTTATAAGACAACACAGATGGAGCAAGGTCTTTTGCAACCCCGCTCCACCATGAATGGTTTCTTAAAAGATAGGCTCGAAACTCATCGTAGTTATAATCCTTCTTTGAGTTTTTGGGGGTGTATAAACAATCTTTCATTATGCAAGCTCACCGAGTTCTTTGTCAAAAATCAATATATCAGTAACCTTAGAATACCTTGCAAGCAAGTCTCCATACTCCCCAACAGATTTGCGCTGTATATTAACAAAGTCAATAAGCGCCACCTGTACTGCCGGGGCTTTGGCTGTGGTATAAAATTTTGAATAAAACTCGTATAGCTCCAACTCCAGTTGGTATGCCGCTTCTAAAACGCACTTCAGACAATCATCGTCTTTAAGGGGCTTTGGCGCATCTATTGCTGGGGTTTCAATCTCACACCCCATGTCATTAACAAAATCACGCAGCATATAATAATGGCTAATCTCGTCTGCAGATTCTTTTTCAAAGAATTTCTGAGCGCCGAAAAAACCGCTTCTCTGCATACAGGCAGCAACATATTTATAATAGTTGCTTGCATACAATTCGTGTTCAGCCGCTTCGTTGAGCAGTTCTTTGTCGGATGATGAAAGGAGGGATTTTGGTTCCATGCTTAACACTTTTTAGTGAGGATTTCTTTCTCTTGAAGAGCCTTTGTAATTTTCGTAAAGTTAGTGGATATTTCTTTCATAGCATCATATGCTAACTGCCCGTGTTTCTCTATGAAAGCCGCTTTTGCTTCTTTCATTTTAGCACGGTCTTCGGATATAGCATCAAACTCTGCGAATGCGGGGAGTCCCTTTGTGGACGATGGCGTTTCGGCCTTCACTTCAGTTTTTACCTCGGTCTTTGCTTCAGTTTTTGCCTCAGTTTTTACCTCCTCAGCTCCAAGCATCTGCGCATAAATCTTGCGCATATCCTTGTTTAGCTTGACATCTATTGGGCTTCCTTTGATTGCCTTATAAATATCTCCAAGCCACTGCTTGAACTTTTCAAAAACTTTGGAAAGCGCCTCGTTTGGCGATTTGCCCTCCGCAAGATACTTTTCAAATCCTCTTGCAAAGTATTCGCTTGTCTCTGTGTTCCACTCTTTAGTTCCGGCGCTTTTTAGAACCGTTTCCTTTTCGGAACCGGTTAGATAGTGTTCGTATACATGAGCCAGCTCGTGAAGAGGTGTAGAAATATTTGGATTAGTGAGGGCGTATATAACCGCTTGACCATCCATACCCACCATCACAGCGCCTCTTGCTTTGTTTGCATCTTTTTGGAATTTGATTACATCCTCAATGCTTATAGCATCTTCATCAAAAACTACATAGTTAAATCCACGAGCGGTATCACTGGTTCTTCCTGCCGCTATGCTTTCGGCGGGATATTTTATACCATCTATACCAGCATCAAGCAAAAATAAAGAGGCTTCTTTGTCTGATTTTAATATTTGAGAAATGTTTTTATAAAGATTTAGCCCATCTTGATTTCTTCTATTAAAATCTTTAGCAAGCATCTGTAGCATTACATTCCCACTTAATTTTGCTTGCTTTTCAACTTTATCGAAAATACTGTCACTTACTTGTTTGTCCCATTCAAGGAATGTATATTCATTGTTGTCATTTATCCAAGACAACGCTTCCTCTTTAGAGTTAAACCTTTTTTCGGGTGTAACTCTAAAAAGGTCGTCTAACATCCCTTGCGTTCCAGTTCCAACAGTTTTTTCTACTTCTCTTATAATAGGAGCATTATCTCCTTTTGCTTTGGCTTCGTGATATTTTTTTGCCTTATGTTTTGAATTTGCAGTTATCCATGCATTTACGCCATCTTCACTAACCTCCGAAAATGCTTCCTTCATTTGATTTATAGATGGGCTGTTTTCTTCCAAAGAATCAAACAGTTCTCTAATTTCATCAAATTTAGACTTGAACTTTTTTAGCTCTTGTTTAAAATTTATTTCACTCTTTTTCCCCGTCTCATTTATTAACTCCATTTCCTCTGTAATTGAGGTTTGGAGGGGTTGTATTTTTTTTGCAATATTTAAATCCTTTTCACTTTCTACTAAATATTCTAAGTCACTTAGATTAGACCTTAAAGCTCCAGTGATATGTTTTAATACAAGAAACTTTTCGCCATCATCAAATGAATCTTGCAATGCCTTAGTGGTTGCCTCAACAGACGATAATGGATATGGGTTTTTATGTACTTGCTCCCATGTACGAGAATCGTATACATTCCATTTTTGGTCAAGCGATTGTATAGGAGCGACTACATACCGTTTTTTGTTTTTGAATAAATTTACTTTATAAACAAATTTGGCCGGTAGGTCTTTTTCTTGAAGATTTTTTACAAAATTTAATTCTTCGGGAGTATAAAACTCTACCCCAAGAAGCTCGGTGTTTTCTTTAAATTTTTGCAAACCCTCCCTTACCCCTCTAATTCGTATATTTCTTTCAAGGTTTATTGCTAATGACTCGACATTTGGAGAGGCGGGGAGAATGCTTTGTATTTCTTCTAATGAAATATTATCTTTTACACCACCAAGTTCGTTTGCATACCATTCAGCAACATCTTTCAAATCAGTAAAATACAATCCCCATCCAAATGCTTGCGCTCCTTCACCCGTATCTATGTTTTCAAGCAAGAACTTTGCGAATTGATAAGGAGAACCATGCCACGCATCTAATTGCAGTTTTACGCCTTTTGGAAGCCCCTTTGCTGTTGCTTTACGAAACTCCAGCTTAGCATACATTTCTTCTTTTGTTATTCCGGCACGGTTTGCCATCTGCGCAATCATGGCATCCATAACAGAAGCAGCAACACTTGCCTTCTCCTTATCTAATCCAAATAGTTCTTCATTAACTTTTGTCAAAGACTTGACATCGTTTGCAGAAATGCCTTCAGATTTTGTTTCGGTTTTTGGTTTGCCCTTTGTGGTTGCAGAAAGAGATTCTGGAATAGGCAGCCCAGCACTTTTTACTATCTCTACCGCTCTTTCTTTTGTAATAGTTCCCTTTGCTATAGCATCCTCGTAATAGCCATTTTTAATAGCATCGGAAACTTCATCTTTATGTTCTTTCCTTGTTAGAGCCTCATTATGATTTTGCGGATAACCCGCTTTTTCATACCTCGCCTTATCTTTTGCTACTTTTTCTTCAGCCGTTAATTCAATTGTATTCTTAAACTCTGCTGGTAAAGTATTTGCTTTTAAAGCTACCTCTCTTTGTTTTTGATATTCTGCAATAGCTTTTTCTTCGGCGTTTTGGACTAACTTATTTTTTGTTTCTTTCTTTAAGCTATTAAAATCTTTAACACCATCTTTATATTCTTGAACTTTTTCGGCAACATACTCCTCCTGTGTCTTATTGACAAATTGGGTTTTCACCTCTTTCTTTACTTCCTCCGCTTTTGCCTTTGGCTCAGCCTTCTTTGTAGTTGCTGGCTTTGCGGCTCCCGTTGCATTATACCGATTTATAAACACTTCCATTGCATCAGGCTTTGTACCTAATACGCCTTTAAAAGTGCTTGGCGTGCTTGGCTCTACATCAGCATCCACCCACGCATTGTATAGACTTTTGTCGTAATACATACGACCAATCACCTCACCATTAGCCATCACCTCGTATACGCCTTCTGTGGCAAAGTCTTTGCCCTTTCTAACGCTTACATCTTTCTTGGCGATTTGCGGCTTGGTTTCTTTTTTTGGTTCTGCTTTTGTTTCCGATTTTTTTTCGGTTTGCGCTTTTGGTTTCTCCTCTGTTTTAGTTTCGGCTTTTGCAGGTTTAGTGGATGGTTTATTTGTTTCCACCATATTATACCTCAGAACAAACTTGTTTACTGCATCTTTCTTTTGAGCAAACTTATCTCCGGCAGCATCCACCCACACTTTCTCCTTCTTGTCAAAGAACATCTTGCCAATCACTTTGCCCTTGTATACGGCTTCGTATACGCCGTCTTTATCGTGTGTTTTGCCTTTGCGTATTTCCACATCGGCTGGCTTGATTTCTTTTGCAGCGGGCTTCTCTTCTGTCTTTGGTTCTGCTTTAGCCGCCGCTTGGACTTTAGTTGTGGATTTAGGCTTTGCCGCAGTAGGTGCGGCAACAGGTTTTGCCGGTTTTGTTACTCCCGCCGCTACCCCTTTTTCTTTAGGAACGGCCTTACCCAATCCCGCCGTTGGTGTCGCGGCTGCTTGTTGAGCAACTGCTCCTGCTGGTGCTGCTGTCGGAGCAACACCACCAACCACCTCTGTAGGTGCGGGTTGGGGTGGCATTCCACCAGTAGGTGGTATATTCGTTTGTGGTTGAACATTTCCTGTTGCGACATTTTGACCCTGCTCTTGCGCTGCAATTTCATCTAAAAGAGATTGTTTCTCGTTTAAAAAATCCGCCCTTTCTTCATCAGTTAGCAAATTCATGCCGCTTTCTTGGAGATAATTGCTATCATCCAAGAGCATATCATCAATTTCAGCTATGCGGTCTTCTGCGAGCGCCTTTTGAAATACTCTACCATTGCCAACCTCTTCTTCGCTTGCTCCTTGTTGAGATTGGGCTTGCTGAGATTCTTGCCCGACTCCGCCTTCACCTGATACCCCTGCTGCGTTTTGACTATCATTTTTTACTTTCTCTTTGTATTGTTGTTGTAAAACATTGTAGCTATTTTTAAAATCGTCTGCAATCTTTTGATTAAACGATTCCGAATTTGGCTTGATTGCCGCTTTTACCTCTTCCTCTGTAATACCATTCAATTCCGCTATATCACCAACTGCTATATTATATAGCTTTTGGTTTTCCAACGCTGCTATATGCTTATCAAAAGCATCTTTCACCATCTCACTATACAGCGCATCTCCAGCTTTAAGCTTTTCAATATGCGAGGGGTCTTTAAATGCTATATCAACATCGTCTTTTATACCAGCAGCTCGTTCGGGAGATATGTTGCCCTTTTTGTAATTATCAAACTCTTCTTGTGTTACAGCAACAAATTCATCTTCTTCTTCTGGGGATGGCAGTTTGCCCGGTTCTTTATATGCGGGCAATCCCTTTAGCTGCTGTTTTTTATTTCCTATATCAGCAAGAGCACGCAAGGCTTTTATATATCCTCCTTCGGCAAATCCCTCAACAGCAACTTCTTTCCAATCAATTTTGCCCTCTGTTTCGTATTGAGCAAGAGCCTCACCTCCAGCACCGGCAGTAATATCTGTTGCATCTACAACATCAACAGCCCTACCCACTTTGCTTTTTGCAAATTTATTGGCAACATCTGTTGCTCTGTTTGTAAGACGGGCAGCGGCTTGTAATGGAGCCGTTTCGCCAATTTTTACTGCTGCCTTTTGCAACAATTTACCAGCAGATGTGCGAGCAACAGGCTTTGACATAGCCGCCTTCCTAAGAACGCCAACCACTCTTCCGCCAATTCCACTCGCAGCTACATCCACCCCCATAATTATACCAGCCCTTGTGTGAGCTTTTTTGTATATGGGTTTCATTAAATCTTTGTTTGCAAAAGCCGAGTCTAATTGCTTTTTAAGTGTAGCTTCATCGGCATTTGGATTTATAGCACCTTTTTCCGTAAGGTCGTCTATAACGCTACTTACAAATTCAAGGTTATAGCCCTGCTGCACCATTGCCACTTGCGCAGCTCTTGTCCCACCAACTAATGCGCCCGGAGCGCCACCAATTGCAGCACCTCCGGCAGTTCCAGCAGCAATAATGCCAGCCATCTTTTTATATCCGGCAGCACCCATGCTGGCAAACGATTCTACGATTGCGGGGCCGATTACAAGGGCTAAATCCCCAGCATCTTTTGCAAATGATTCGTCTTTCGCATATTCAGCTTCGGACATCAAAGACCCAACCTCATTAGCTTTTTTTAAATATTTTGCAAGGTTTTGCGTATCAACATCTCCCCTAAGAAAGTCTTCCACTTGAGCATCTTGCTGCCCAAGTCCAGTGAACACACCGCGTTTTGCAGCCTTGTAATAGTCTTTACCATAATTGTAAACACTTTTAGCCATTCCCTTGATTTGGTCGAAAATGCCACCATCTTCTTTTTCAAGGACAGGCTCTTCCTGCACTTTCTCTACTTTATCTAAATCATAAACTTCTGCTGGGCCTTTAGCAGGGAGATAAGTGCCAGCAAATTGTTCTGGACTTATTCCAAACCCGCGCTCATTAAGGTCTGTAAGTAGTGCGTTCTGAAACTCTTCGTCTCCAGTTAAAAGCGAATTGAATTTTTTATACCCAATTTTTTTATACTCATCACTGAATCCGGGTTCTTTTAAACTTAGTATATCGTTATACAATTGTACGGATGGAGCTACTTTAGGAAGTTTTTCTTTCTTCCCTCCGTCTCCATCTACTTGAGATACAACTTGTTGTTCTTCGATTTCTAAATTCTCAGCCATATAATCTCTACTTTCTATTTTTTGCAACAGTTATTGAACTGTTCCTTTTTGGAACATTTACAGGCTCAAGCTCGCCTTCAAACTTGCTTAACACTTGTTGGTTATCATCAGTGGATAAAACAACTTTTACGCCCTTTATTGCTTCTTTATCCATTTGTATTTTGTTCCTATAGTTTTCCGGCATTGTTTTTAAATACTCGGAAAGTTCAACAATTGCATAATTCCTGCCTATTGGCACAGCTCCCGGAGTTCCTATTGGCATTATATGCCCTTTTGGTCTATATCCAACACTGCCTCCTTCTGTTGTAAACTTGCTATTCATATTGGTTGCATAAACCTCATCTGTTAGCAATGTTAAATTTTGTGTTTCAAAAGGCATTTCCGTTGTATAGCTTCCGTCTTGGTTTCTTATGCCAAGTTGCTGTTTCACCGTAGATGGGATAGCTCCAATAAAATACATACGAGTTCCAGTGTTAAATTGGAATTTATCGTCTTTTGGAAGCGTTTTAGTTATACCATTTCCTAAGTTAAACTTGCCCCTATCTATAACAACTGGTTGTTTGTCAGCTCCAAGAACCTCAGTTTCTCCATATTGAGAAGGTGTTACAGAATTGTAAGAAATATACTGATTAACTGGGCCTCTGAAAGTTGTTGTGCTTGCTTGTTTAACCCCTTTCTCTTCCAGCCTTTTCTTCTCTTCAGTGGTTTGAACATTTTGCGTTGTTTCAAACATCCCCTTGCCAGAAAACATTCTTGAAAGAACAGCATCTTGTGCTTTTGGGAAAACCTTATTAGCGACTAATGATTGCTCATTTGAATCTAAGGCATCTATATTATAACCAGATGAAATAAATTTTGCAGTTGCATCAGCCGCATTTTTGTCGCCCGTGGCTTGAGCCGCTGACGATAAATATGGTCTTGATGCAAGAGTGAACATTTTATTGTCTATATCATCTGCACTCAAAGAAAGCTTTAAAAGCTTTTTGTTTAAAAACCCATCAGGTGTATATATATTGGTTCTATCTACTGTAAATGTTCTGCCTTCTGTGTCTGTTACAGAGCGACCAGTTGTTCCAATAGATTTTAAAACTCTATCACCAAACCTATTCAGGTTAATATAGTTTGGATTGTTTTCAACCACATTCCTATAAGTGGTTGCCACCTTGTTTGGGTTGCTTAGTATTTTTTGTTGTGTTAAAAACTCAACTTGTTTTGGGTCGGTGATTCCAGCCGCCTCTGCTTCTTTTTTTACTTCTGCTGCGGTTTCAGCTATATATGCGCTCCTTGTTATCTCTCCTTGTTCTGGCAATATATTATATCCAAGGTCGTGCAATCTTGTGTCTTCCGCTTTTATATCAGCGTCAGTTTTTGTAATAAAATTATTGCCACTATTTGTCAATGCTCCAATTTGCCCCACTTCAACACTTCTTTGTTCTGGGTCTAAGCCATACCAATTTTTTGCAGCATTTTGTACTTTTGGAGTGATTATTGATTGAACCACAGGAGTCATTATACCAGAGGAAATGCCCGGAACATCAAACTTGGTTTTATCATATTCAACCTTTTTTTCTTTTGCTTCGGTTTTTTTAGCTTGAGCATATAGTTTAAGCTTTGCAAGATTATCCAGCCTACCGGACAAACGAGCCAAACTCTGAACTACTGGCTCGTTCCCAAGAACTACCGCCTTACCGGTTCCCTCTACACCCCTTGGGACAAGTTCTAAAGGTGATGAATTATCTGCCATATATATTAGAAATATGCGTTTCTATAACCTCTGGTTCTATCTATAATCTTAACAATATCCTGAGTCTTCTTGCGGTTCTTCTTTCTCCACGCATAAAGATATTCCTCCCCGTAATTGGCTTTGTGAAGAGCAAGTCTTTGTTCTCCCCGATTCTCAAAGTATTTATACTTCACCCACTCCTTGAATGCCATTATAAAATACGGATGGATGAAAGATGAATTACTTGGCTCTAAACAGTTGCTCATATATTTAAGCACAATGTTCGTATACCCAAATGTAGGGCTTAGAATCAATCGTCTGTTTTCCCAGTCAATGTTAAAATCGCCATAGTCTCCGCCGTTTCCATATGCTTGCACTTGACCCATCGGCCCCCACAATGATGTTCCCAGCCCCCACAGATTGCCCCAATACCAAATCATATTGTCACTTCTGGTGAGCAATCCGGTTTGTGGTTTTATCTTATGGTCTGTAAGGTGGGCATTGATGGCAAGCGCTTTTATATACCTACCCAGTTGCGTGCCCACCGTAATGAATTCTACAAAATCATTTGGAAGCGCAATGCTGTGGTAGCCTATTTGCGTTAAATCATAATAAGCTGTTTTCTGTTCATTGGCTATACCGGTGCGTCCGTCATTACGAAGCATACGAACAAAATCCATCCCATAAGATTTAAACTTTAAGCTTTCATTGGTTGGAAGACCAAGCTCAAGCATTGCTACATCGGCAAGCTCATCAACAGTTTGTAATATGTTTGCCATTATGTATTAAAATCTGGGTTTTCATTTGTCACCATATCGGGCTTCACCCTATAGCGCATATTCATTATTGGCATAACTTTAGCAAACACCAACATTGCTTGGGCTTGAGTAGCAGATGCATCATTTGCAATTGCAAGCGTAGCCAAGATGCTTGTAAACTTATGCTTTTCTTGGCAAGCAGGGAGAATAATAATTTTCCCTGCCACCACCGCATAGTAAAACTTTCCAGAAAAAGCGAGAAGCGTTCCGCCCTTGAGGGCGGCATATCTTTCCCACTCAATCTTGTCAAGTCTTTTGCCGTCTGCCAAAACAGAAACTACGCCTCTGTTTTTTGGAAGTGCTATAAAATCATCTGGAAGATTGGCCGAAAAATATCCAAAAACAGAATTAAACTCTAATTGCAGCGGCAACACTGTTTGCCAGCATTCATTTACACTTGGAGATTGATTCTCAAGTTTGTATGTATTGTAATAGTCCTCAACAGCAATTTGAGCAAGAGCCTCTTTTACTAAGGCTTCTATCTCTTCTTTATATATGCCTTCCACCGTTGGTCGCCCACCGGTGTATAAAAGAATTAATTGGTCGGCTAAATATCCTATTGTCATAACTCTTTATATTCTTTTTGAGCAGCAGCTTGAACAATTACACCATTTGAAAGGTTAAATCCTAAACTGCTAATTGTTAGAAATAAAAGATTGTTGAATTTTTCGTCAGTAAAATCTGTGTCTGTATAGCCTTCAACCAAAGACGGAACTTCTCCGCCATCATCTACTAAAGAAAATTCAACATCCGTAGGAAGCGTTAAAACCCTTGCTTTACACTGATAAAAAGAAGATGGATAAACTTCAAATGTTAAAAGCCCATTCATTCTGCCAAGCGGCCTTGGCGTGTTAGCCACTAAACTATCCGGATATATCACCTTATTGTTTTTCATCATAAGGTATTGATTATCGGGAACTATATTAACAGGAAAATAGTCTCCACCCTCTTTATACTGAATTTCTATAATTTCAACTATATCAACAGTTCTGTTATTGTCATTTGCTCCTATAGATAGGATTCCATTAATGGGTTTGTATATATACACTCTATACAACTCCCCAAGAGAATCTGCCGTTATATTGTTTTCCTGAAAGTTTACGCTACCCTTTGGTCGCATTGGGATGTATTCTCCCATGTTCCCTCTCAGTTTTTTATACAACTGCAATTGGGCGGTGTTTATCGCATTTTGTATCTCAAGAGCGGTTTTATAATACCCCCCTGCATTCAAATATGTAAAAATTGTGCTAATAAGTTTTGGGAGCATAGCAAGGATATAATTAGTTACAAATTAACACAACTTTAGACACTTTTAAAAGGAATCATTTTTCCATAATTTTACTGCCATGATTTGTTATTTTAACACCACCATGATTGGCGAGCCAGCAAAAATTGTATATTATATAGGCTATGAAAAAAATCACGACCAAGAGGACGCAAAAGAAACCTACACGCAAGAGGAGCTTCTGGATGATGTAGAATTCTTCCTACGGGCACACAGACCGGAGATTTTTAACGGTGAGATGCAAAGTTCCTAACTATATATCCCCTTGGAAAAAACCTCCTTGCTCTGGTTTTCTGGCTTTGTATATATAGCAATGGGTTTCCGTAGTCGTTCATATTAAACTCGGCAATGCTCATTATGAGCTGGCTCATGGTGCTATCGTATTGCGTTCTTTCGGCAATATTGAAGTTCATGTTGTCCTGTATGCTTTCCAAGAACGGA
>Ga0315904_10009760_pt1 | contig 12505 bp, 9 predicted proteins | sample LakEriMetagenome_6_FD_203529 | JGI IMG/M metagenome (GOLD analysis project Ga0315904, IMG submission 203529) | Freshwater fungal communities from buoy surface, Lake Erie, Ohio, United States - Buoy 12 MA120 | ecosystem: Environmental > Aquatic > Freshwater > Lake | place: USA: Lake Erie, Ohio...
CATTGAAAATTCCGGCTAGTGAAATGTCTATACTGATAGGAGCACCCATGGCAGCTTTAACCTGAACACTTGGACGTAGTTTCCATTTTGCACTAACTGGAAAAATACCACCAACAATTCCAAAATAATGACGTTGCCCACGATATGTAGTATCGCTTGTAGATCCTTCCATGAGTCGTGGAGAACTAAGACCTAAGAAAAAATGTTCGTCATGATAGTACACACCGAAACCGACGTTTGGCGTGATTTTATTCTGAACTTGCGCGAATGCGGGGTCACCATCTTGAACATCATTCCATTTGGATGTATTAAAATTAAGCATATTCACTCCACCCTTCAACCCTAAGGCTAAGCGTGCAGTTTTTCCTAATTTGAGTGTGTACGAGAAATCAGCATAAACCGCCGTTTGATTAATCGGTCCGATCATGTCGTTCACGGCCGTTAAACCCAGCCCTACTGATCGATAATTCAGGGGAGTATGTAGGCTTAAGGTAGTTGAGCGTGGTGCACCATCAAATCCAACCCATTGTTCGCGGTGGATCGCGGTTGCACTTAACATGCCTGAACTTCCTGCATACGCGGGATTAACATGCAAGAAATTGTCAAAGTACTGCGTAAATTGAGGATCTTGCTGGGCATTGACCAAATTAGTAATGACTAATGCAGCGAGTATGATTATTTTTTTCATAACTTTTCCTGTATTGTAAACCTTAGTTCTTGATGTATAAATCTCCCTTTTCAACGTCTTCTCCATTGTTGAATTTGTCAAAAACATAGAAATAGGTTCCATCCGGGAGAATTTCACCTCCTAAGGTGGAAACATTTGCTTTTCCTACGAATTCGTTGATATACTTCTCTTTATGATACACTTCCGTACCAAAACGATTGTAGATTTTCAGATGATTGTTTTCATAGTAATCAGCTCCTGTAATCGTCCAATTATCATTTTTACCATCACCGTTCGGAGAAATACCTTCAGGGAAAATTAATTCAGTAAAACAAGTCGGCAATGTTGGTGAAGGATCACATGGATCAAGCGGGTCGCTTCCTTGATTAACTTCGCTCCCGTCGTTCACTCCATCTCCGTCCGTATCAGGATTGAATACTTCAGTTGTAATTGTCGATTCATACCCATTGGTTAGACCATCTCCATCGCAGTCTGCGTTATTGAATGTTGCACCAATTGGAAGTGTAATACTTGCAGAAACAAAACTACACGGATTGGTTAACTCTGTATTATCTGTCACCTCCGTGGCATTGGTTACACCGTCTTGGTCGCAATCCCAATTATTCCATGCATCGCTGGTTGGTACCGTTTGACTGGAGGTAATAAATTCACATCCATTCTGCGGATCGGTTCCATCTGTTAATTCTGCTGAATTAAGCACGCCATCTCCGTCGCAATCCTCATTCATCCAAACCGATGTTTGTGGCATGGTAATACTCGCAGCAATATAATTACAAACGTCTAAATAATAGGTACTATCTTCTAATTCGTCTGCATTTTGTACACCATCACCATCACAATCTAAGAAGAACCAAAGGGCATCTTGAGTTGCTGTAATACTTCCAGGAATTAACGAACAAGGGTTTGTAGGATTGGTATTATCCGTTATTTCATCACTATTGGTAACTCCATCACCATCGCAATCATCGGCTAACCAAGCATTGGATGGAGTAAGTGTTATGCTAATTGCATACAATGAACACGGATCGGTGCCATTAGAACCTGAAATAATTTCATCTCCGTTGGTAACCCCGTCGCCATCACAGTCTAAGGCATTCCATGCAACATTTGCCGTTGCATTTTGAGCGATATATGGAAAAGAGCAATCATCATCGAAGGCGTAGCCCATACCAAATTCAATACCGTTTGTGTATCCGTCACCATCACAATCTGCATTTACCCAAACTGGCCCATACGTTAAGGTTTGACTTGCAATAACATAATCGCACGGATCATTTGGATCAGTATTATCTGTTAATTCAGTTGCATTTGTTACACCGTCGCCATCACAATCTGCAGTAGGATTAAGGTTACAAGGTGATACGGTAATATGAATCCAAGCTTGAGAACATGCGCTTACCAAAGGAGCAGCAGAATCACATACTTGATAATAGATTGAGTCTAGCCCATTGAATCCAATGGTTGGAGTGTATATTATTTGTCCATTCAACAAGGTAGCATTTCCATGAACAGGTCCAAATAATATCTCAACACTGGTTAAGTCAAGTGGATTATCAATATCTGAGTCATTTGAAAGTTGATTTAAGGTATTAATCGAATTCTCATCAACGGTATAGTTGTCGTTATTCAAAGACGGCGCATCATTTATCGGAGTTACATCAATAAACAAGGTGTCGGTTGAACAAGCAATTGGCAATGGACTCCCGTTGTCGCAAACGCTAATTACAACCATGTCTGTTCCAAAATAATTTGCGTTGGGTGTGTAAGTGAAAGAACCGTTAGCCGCTACAGTAAATACACCGTTAGTAGCATTAACAAGGGGAAGAATAGTGCAGGTTAGTGCAGTATTTTCAATGTCATAATCACCATTGGCTAATAAATTTCCAGTTTGTAATCCAGCATCCTCCGTAATTGACAAGTAATTGCTGTTTGTAACGGGAGCATCATTAATTGCTGCTAAATTCACCGAAATTTGTGCAGTATTTGAAGTTTGCCCTAAACTGTTATTTATACGGTAGCTAATGGATTCTATTCCATTAAAATGTAGGTTTGGAACGAATAAAACATTCCCGGTAAAATAATCGACGGACCATTGACCATTTGTACTTGTGAATGTGGATTGTAGTCCAGGCAACACCGTATTTATGTCGATGGATGAAAGAACAAGGGTACCTCCATTAGCAATGTCATTTGATTGAATAGCCGAAACGGAAATTATTTGGTCCTCATTTCCTGAAGCAACATCGTTTGTTGCTATCGGTTGTGCTATGGATAATAAAGGAATGAATAATAAAAAACCTATGAATAGGACTTTATAAAAAGGGTTTTCGTTTTGCTTCATTGAGTCAAAATTATTTTGAGCCCAAATATAAGTAAAAAAAACGAAACACAGGGTTAATATACAGCCTAAATAAATATGGGGAATTGTCAGAACTCCTTGTTTATCAGGTTTAACGCGTGATTATAAAATTAACATCCAGCCTGCAAATAACAAGACCAGGGAAGTGATAAGTACCAAAGCCAATTTCCAATCCAGTGATATTTTTTCAGCAGGAGTTCGCTTTGAAAATATTAGAAGGATTAATCTTAAATAAATATACGCGCCAATCACAGAACTCAAAATTGCAGCAATTCCTAGCACTGGATGTAACTGAATAATGTCTTTTATCAAAAGAAATTTACCAAAGAACCCTGTGAACGGCGGAATACCACTTAAGGAAAGCAGTGCAACTAATAAACTAAAACCTACCAAAGGATTTTTATATCCGATTCCCTCAAGCGAAGAAATTTGATCGTCTTCTTCGGAAACAACTTGTGAAATAAATAATAGTATCAGTGAACTGGCTCCATAACCAAGGAGGAAAATAACTAAACTGCGTTCACCTGACTGGGTTCCATTCATTATGGATAGTAGGGCGATTCCGGTATTGCTAATTCCTGAAAATGCCATCAAGCGTTTCAAAGAAGTTTGTTTCAATCCCGATAAATATCCGATAAACAATGAGGCAATAATTACAGCGTACATAAAATACATCCACTGATCGCTTAAATTTCCGAAGGTTGTTTTTATTAACTTATACAAGGCAATAAACCCTGCAATTTTTACAACGGTAGACATATATGCCATAACTCCTTTCGAACTTCCTTCATATACATCAGCATTCCAAAAATGAAATGGAACTGCACCAACTTTAAATAGTAAGGAGGCAATAATTAAAAGTACGCCTGCAATCATTAAGGCAGGGGTATAGAGTCCGCTCATCACAGCGAATCCAATTTCATTCAAATTGAAACTACCTGTAGCACCAAAAACTAATGCAATACCGAAGAGTAAAATTGCCGTTGCAAACGAACCCGTAAAGAAGTACTTTAAGGCAGCTTCAGAAGCCAAATGTTCCGCTTTTCTACTCCCAACAAGTACATAAACAGGAATTGAAAGGATTTCAAGGCCAATAAAAAACATGAAAAAATCTTTAAACCCAATCAAACAGAGCGCACCAGTCAAGGAGAACATCATCAGGGAGGTAATGTCTGCGTAATGTAATTTATCTTTTGACTGCATCGCGTAACCGCCAATTAGCACCAGTCCGGTGAATAGAATAGCCATTAAGCTCAGGTATATTTGAGGTCCATTAAACACCAAACTTCCCGCGTAGCTTTTCAAGATAGAAACATACGAAGCGTGATTCCAAAAAAGGATAAAGGCAACACTTAATCCAAGTAAATTTAGACCTAAGGCATACGCCGGTTTTTTCATCATCCCTAAAAACAAGGAGATTAAACCGGTTAAAAAGATTATCAATAACGCATCCATTATTTGATTATAAGTTGGGTATCGGCTCCTACTTCGAGCATGTGCTTGATACTTGGTTTAACAATAGAAAATATAAAATCGGGGTACAAACCGAGTGTTACCGCCAGTATTGCGATCAATGCGAATACCGAGACTTCATTCCATTTTAAATCGGTAAACGTTGTAATCGTTGGTGCACCCATGCTGCTCATCTGATATGCTCGAATCATGTACACGGCACCAATAACCAACGTTAAGGCAGATAAAATCCCCATCCATACATTAAAATCAAAAACAGCCTTAATCAAAAGAAATTCTCCAATGAATCCCGCGGTCATAGGAACAGATAACGAAATAAACAAAATCACTCCGAACCAAAAGCCAAATCGAGGTGCAATTTTAGCAATACCACCCATTTCTCGTAAGTTAGTAGTTCCCAAACGATCTTCAATTATGCCTGCTGCGAGGAACAATCCAATGGCGATTAAACTATGGTTAACCATTTGAATTATACTTCCTTGAATTGAATCTAGGGAGAATACCATAATTCCTGCTGCTATTAACCCTAAGTGACTAATGGAAGCGAATGCAAATACTTTGCGGATATTTACTTCACGCATCGCAATGAACGCGCCATATAAAATCCCGATTACTCCAAGGATAATTACCGGCCATTGCCAATAGGTTAATGCGCTTTGATTCAATCCAATCATCCATTTTATCATTCCGAATAATGCCATCTTAAGCATTATGGCAGATAAAAGCATTGTTCCAGCCATAGGAGCGGTTGAATAGGTGTTAGGCTGCCAAGTGTGGAATGGGAAAAGTGGGATTTTGACAGCGAATGCAATTAAAAATCCGGTAAAAATCCAACAGGCATATTTTGCAGGTATCGCGGTGTACTGAATCGCCTCATAAGAATATGACGTGCTATATACACCAATAGCCAAAATGGAGAGTAGCATGAATAGCGACCCAAATAAAGTGTATAAGAAAAATTTCAGCAAGTTTTGTTGATTTTCCTTGGCTCCAAACCAATATAACATTAAGAATACAGGGATCAGTGTGAATTCCCAAAATACGTAAAAGAGTACGGCATCTTGAGAGGCAAACAATCCATTGAGTCCAAATTGCATAATAAACATGAGTCCTGCAAAGAGTGGCGAATTCGCTTCAGTTCTGTTGTAATTAGCCAAGGCAACTAAAAAGATAACCAAGTTACTTAAGGAAAGCATGACGATTCCGATTCCGTCATATGCCATTTCAAAGGTCAGTCCTAATTTGAATACTTTACCGGTATGAAAAATATACTCCATATACCGCGGGTCGAAGGAACCCAATCGAACCAACACAAGAGCCAGTGAAATAAGCGCAAATAATATACTTGTGTTTTTCACCCATTTACTCGGGATGAAAAAGGAAAGAATTCCAAGAAGCAGGGGGATTAGTACTAGTTCCAATGTATTGTATTTATAAGGTAAGACACGATAAGCATAATAAGACCGATAACCATCCAAAAGAGGTAGCTGGATACTAGCCCATTTTGTAATTTCCGTACTTGATTTCCTGTTTTTTCAGTGAGTGCAGCTAATCCAAAAATTCCAGCATTAAGTACCTTGATTTCTATCACTTGTTTTAGTTGTTCACCCAACCACTCTGCCGGTTTTGTGATCAATGCATGATAAAGCTCATCCCAATATAATTTCTTGGAAGAAAGCAATTCCCATCCCTTAAGATCCGAATCAGCTTTTGCGAGGGAACCTTGTTTTGCATACGTTATATATGCCCAAATTAAAACAGTAATACTCACGGCAGAAGCAACACCCATCAAAAGCAACGTGGTATTCACCGCCGCTTCAGGATGTTCAATTAAACCAAGTCCAGCTGCACCTGATAAATAATGATTCAACCAATGTGCGCCTTGATGTAAAAACAATCCCGGTAAATTAAGCAATCCACCGAATACGGATAGTACAGCCAAAACCATTAAAGGGAGTGTCATTGAAATTGGACTTTCATGCGCGTGATCTTTCTGATGTGCTGTACCTCTAAACTCCCCATGAAAGGTTAAGAAATATAACCTAAACATGTATACCGCAGTCAATACTACCGAAAACATAATAACTCCATAAAGCATTGGATTTTCAGCAAACAAATGTCCAATGATTTCATCTTTTGAATAGAAACCTGATAACAGTGGAAATCCAGAGATTGCCAAGGTTCCAATTAAGAAGGTTAGGTGAGTAATAGGCATGATTTTACGCAGACCGCCCATCATACGAATATCCTGTTCATCCGACATTCCGTGGATCACGCTTCCTGAGCCCAAGAACAACAAGGCTTTAAAGAAGGCGTGTGTGGTTACGTGAAAAATAGCAACAGTATACGCTCCAAGCCCTAAGGCCACAACCATTAATCCCAATTGAGACACAGTAGAGTAGGCGAGTACTTTTTTAATATCATTTTGACGAAGGGCCATAAATGCTGCAACTAATGACGTTGCAATACCAATATACAACATCACATCTTTAGCGTATGGTGCCAACTCAAATAAGAAATTAGAACGAGTTACCATATAGATTCCTGCCGTAACCATGGTAGCCGCATGGATTAGCGCAGACACGGGAGTTGGTCCAGCCATGGCATCAGGTAACCAAGTGAATAATGGAATTTGTGCACTTTTCCCTGTAGCTGCCAAAAACAAACACAGCGTAATGGCAATAATAAGTATGCTGTTCATGGAGATGCCTTCAACTCCACCTTCCTTGACCATCTGAGCGATACCATCAAATTCAAGCGTATGAAACGTATTTAAGAGCATGAAGGCTGCAAATACTAACCCAGCATCTCCAATTCGATTCATTACAAACGCTTTTCTTGCGGCTAGGCTATTCGAAATTCCTTTAATTGGATCGCTGTAGTGAAAGCCAATGAGTAAGAACGAACAAATTCCTACACCTTCCCAACCGAAGAAAAGAACAAAGTAGTTACTTCCCAAAACGAGCAACAACATCGCGAAAATAAATAGGTTTAGGTAGGTGAAAAATTTATAGTATCCTTCATCATGCTTCATATAACCCATGGAGAACAGGTGAATTAAGGTACCAATTCCTGTGATAATGAGTGCCATCCAAACGGACAGTTGATCGATAAGGAAACTGACATTGATGTCAAAACTATCCAAATGAATCAGTCGAAACAAGGTTACTTTTACAGGTTCCGAAATTTGTCCGAAGAACGTTAAAACAATTATAAACGAGATAGCCACCGTTGCCGTGCCAATCCCACCTGAAATTCCTTTAGAAAGGTGCTTACCATATAATCCATTAATGAGCGCTCCTAAAAGGGGCAAACACAGCAAGGTAATTAAGAGCATTGATATCGACATGATTATCCTTTTAATTTATTGAATATACTTACGTCTATGCTGCGCAAATGACGATAAGCAAGAATTAGAATCGAAAGACCTACCGTTGCTTCAGCCGCAGCTACAACAATGATAAAGAAGACGAAGATTTGGGCATCCGCATTTCCGTAGTAGGTTGAGAAAGAAACGAAAAGTAAGTTAACGGCATTCAACATAAGTTCGATGCACATTAACAATACAATCATGTTTCGACGAATCATTACGCCAAAAGCACCAATTACGAAAAGTAAGGATGATAAGATGACAAAAAAGTCAATATTCACAGTTGCTGTTGATCCCATATTAATCTATTGTTGGTTTATCACGTTTCGCAAGTAAGATAGCCCCAACCATTGCAGAAATGAACAGGATACTTGATATTTCAAACGGAACGACAAATTTTGTAAATAAGGTATTTCCAAGGTTTTCCACTAATCCGATATTTGAAATAGGTGCAAAATCATCTTTCTGACTGACCAATACAATATCCTTTAGGGCTGCAACAAGCACAAGGAAAAGTACACCTCCCGCAACCGTAGAAATAATCCAGATAATGGTTGGAGTTTTAGGTTCAGCATCCTTATTTAAGTTCAAAAGCATCAATACAAATAAGAACAGGACCATGATTGCTCCAGCATAAACGATGATGTTCACAATGGCTAAAAACTGCGCATTCATCATAATGTAAAGTCCAGAAATGAAGAAGAAGGTCACGACCAAATAAAGTACACTGCGCACTGGATGCTTACTGAGCACCACCATCATAGCGGACGCCACAGCTAAGGCACCCAAAAGTTGAGTTATTATAGTTGCTATCATATCGTACCTCGTTTTCCTGTGAATTGTCTTTTAGTAATATCGATGCGATGATCTAACGATTCTACTAGCTTGTCCTTTCCATAAATAAATTCACCACGTTCAAATTGCGTAGGAACGAGGCGGTCAGTTAAAAATATCGCTTCCTTTGGGCATGCTTCTTCGCATAATCCACAAAAAATACAGCGCAACATGTTAATCTCATACATTGAGGCGTATTTTTCTTCTCGGTAAAGATCTTTTTGATCCTTGGTTCGTTCGGCAGATGTCATGGTAATTGCTTCAGCTGGACAAGCAACTGCGCAAAGTCCGCAGGCTGTACAGTTTTCGCGTCCTTGTTCATCGCGTTTTAATACGTGCATCCCACGATAAACCGGGGCGAATTCACGTATTTCTTCCGGATATTTCACCGTTTTTCTACGCATTAGCATGTGACGTAATGTAACAAGCATTCCTTTGATGATCGCAGGAATATATAGTTTCTCCATGAAGGTCATGGGTTTATCCGAAACAACTACTTTTCTATTGGTAAGACTTTCCATAGTAACTAATTAAAACCAATGTTCATAAAGTGCAACTACAAATCCAGTGATTAGCATATTAACCAATGCAATAGGAATCAGAACTTTCCAACCCAAGTGCATTAACTGATCAAATCTAAACCGTGGTATGGTCCAACGAATCCACATAAAGACAAAAATGAATCCGAATATTTTCGCAAAAAATACCATTACACTGATAATAGACAAGAGGTTCGGACTATCTTTTAAATAATCCATTCCAGGGAAATTGTAACCGCCAAAGAAAAGAATAGCCATCAGCGCTGAAGATACAAACATGGCAACGTATTCTGAAAACAGGAATAAACCTAATTTCATTGAACTATATTCTGTGTGATATCCTCCGATTAATTCGTTCTCACACTCTGGTAAGTCAAACGGAGCACGGTTGGTTTCTGCAAGGGCACAAATGAAAAATACCACAAAAGCAACTGGCTGATAAAAAATATTCCAATTCATACCGTGTTGGCTTTCAACAATGGCGCGTAAATCGAGGCTTCCGGAAATCATAATAATGGTAATGGCGGAAATCCCCATCGCTAATTCATATGAAATCATTTGAGATGATGCTCTAATGGCACCAAAAAGGGAGTATTTGTTATTAGAAGCCCAACCGCCAATCATAATTCCATAAACACCGATAGAGATGATTCCAAAGGCAAATAAGATTCCGATATTAATTTCTGCAACTTGAAGAGAGATGGATCTTCCGAAAAGCTGTAAATCTGTTCCCCATGGTATAATTGAACTGGTAATAAGGGAAGTGAACATGGCGATACCAGGTCCTAAAATAAACAACCATTTATCTGCATTTGCTGGGGTAAAATCTTCTTTCATGAACATTTTTACTCCATCCGCAATCGGTTGTAAAATTCCGAAGGGACCTGCTCGGTCTGGTCCGACACGATCTTGTATCCATCCTGCAAGTTTACGCTCAAAATAGGTTTGGTATGCAGCAATTCCTAAGGAGATTAGAAAAAGCACCAACACTAATACCAGTTTATCTATCCAATAAAATGTTTCCATTAGCCTATACGTTTAACGGGTTTATCCATACTTGTGGCATATTTCCCTTGTGAGATTACCGAATGGCGATTAATCACGCGAGGTCCGGCAATATTCCAATCATTCGCACTTTTATGTTCAAATCTACAATCATTACATAACCATGCTGTTTTACCGTCAATGTCTTCTACTTCGCCGTATTTATCTTTCCGTGCAGTAACTCTGTAAATGTCATTGCCAAACATCCAAACCACGGCTTTTCCACAACACTTGGAACATGATCTTTCTGCTTCCATAGGCTTTAAAAACCATACGCGGCTTTTAAATCTAAACGTTCTATCGGTTAAGGCTCCAACCGGACAAACGTCAATCATGTTTCCTGAGAAGTCGTTATCAACTGCTTGTTCTATAAAGGTTGAAATTTCTGCGTGTTCTCCACGATGTAGTACACCATGAACTCTGTTTTCGGTTAATTGATTCGCTACAAATACACACCGATAACACAGAATGCATCGGTTCATGTGCAATTTTATTTTGTTACCTATATCAATAGGGTCAAAGGTTCTGCGCTCTTCTTCATACCGAGTTTTTGCGCTTCCGTGTTCATATCCTAAATCTTGTAAATGGCATTCTCCCGCTTGATCACAAATTGGACAATCTAAGGGATGATTTGCAAGGAGGAATTCAACTACGCCACCTCGGTTGCTGTGAACGCGCTCACTGGTCTTATTATTCACGACCATTCCGTCTTGTACAGGAGTAGAGCAGGATGCAACTAATTTTGGCATAGGTCTAGGGTCTGCTGCAGATCCGGCAGCCACTTCTACTAAACACGTTCGGCATTTACCACCCGTTCCAGGAAGTTTACTGTAGTAGCACATGGCAGGTGGAACTGCATCACCACCGATTTTTCGCGCAGCATTTAAGATGCTCGTTCCTGGTTCTACCTCAACTTCTATTCCGTCGATTGTTACTTTTACCATCATCAATACGTTAGGCAACCACAGGTTGCTGAATTAAACCATAGTTTCTTGTCTGAGCCTCTGAAGGATGCTTGATGTGCCACTCAAATTCTTCTCTGAAATGATGAATTGCAGCAGCAACAGGCCATGCAGCAGCATCACCTAAAGGACAAATTGTATTTCCTTCAATTTTCTTATTAATATCGGCTAACAGGTCAATGTCATGCATGTGACCTTGTCCATGTTCAATCCGAGACAAAACTTTTTCCATCCATCCGGTACCTTCGCGACAAGGTGAACATTGTCCGCACGATTCATGGGCATAGAATCGTGCAAAGTTCCACGTATTTCTTACAATACACTGGTCTTCATCAAATACGATAAACCCACCAGAACCAAGCATGGATCCGCTTGCAAATCCACCTTCAGCCAAACTTTCATAGGTCATTAAGCGATCCTCTCCAGCGGCTGTTTTTGTTACTAAAAAGTGGGGTAAAATAGGAACGGAAGAACCTCCAGGAACACACGCTTTCAACTGTTTTCCATTGGCTATACCTCTACAATAATCATCGCCGTATATAAATTCCTCAACGCTTAATCCCAAGTCGATTTCATACACACCTGGTCTTGCCAAATTACCACAAGCCGAAATTAATTTGGTTCCTGTACTTCTGCCAATCCCAATTGCAGCATATGCATCACCTCCGTCCCGAACAATAGGAACTACTGCAGCAATTGATTCTACGTTGTTTACAACAGTAGGACAACCCCAAAGTCCTTTAACCGCAGGAAACGGTGGTTTAATGCGTGGATTTCCGCGTTTTCCTTCGAGTGATTCAAGTAAGGCAGTTTCTTCGCCACAAATGTAAGCACCTCCACCAGGAGTCACTACTAAATCTAAATCGTAGCCGCTTCCCAAAATATTCTTTCCTAAATATCCTTTGGCATAGGCTTCAGCAATTGCTTTTTCTAGAATATTCAACACATACATGAATTCACCACGGATGTATATGAACGATTGATTTGCACCTAAAGCAAATGATGATAAAATCATCCCTTCAATCAAAAGGTGCGGAATTTTTTCCATTAAATACCGATCCTTGAATGTACCGGGTTCAGATTCATCGGCGTTACAAACTAAATATCTTGGAACACCTTCAGGTTTGGCAAGAAAAGACCATTTCATTCCCGTTGGGAAACCGGCGCCTCCACGACCACGCAATCCGGATTTTTTGACTTCCTCAACCACCTCATCTGGAGACATCTTTTTTAGTG
>Ga0315904_10009762_pt1 | contig 12504 bp, 11 predicted proteins | sample LakEriMetagenome_6_FD_203529 | JGI IMG/M metagenome (GOLD analysis project Ga0315904, IMG submission 203529) | Freshwater fungal communities from buoy surface, Lake Erie, Ohio, United States - Buoy 12 MA120 | ecosystem: Environmental > Aquatic > Freshwater > Lake | place: USA: Lake Erie, Ohio...
ACGCCCCGTCCATGGAAACATGGACGGGGCTCTTTTTTGTACGCGGGACGGTCGGGCCGGGGGTTAGCGGGATCGCTCCTGATCACGGGCATTGCCGTAGAGCGCGCCAGCACCCGCACCGGCGGCGGCACCGATCGCGGCACCTTCCAACGCGCGGCCCGATTGGTGGCCGATGATTCCGCCGACTGCCGCTCCCGCCAATCCGCCGGTGGCGGCTCCGCGCTGGGTGTTTGGCCCGGCGGGATGGGCGCAGTTGCCGAGAGTGAGGAAAATTGAGGCGGAAGAGATGGTGAGGATGGATGTTTTCATGAGTGTGTGATGTTTCCATGCACGGGTATTGCGCATGAGCGGGGTTTCAAGGGCTATTTACGCGATAAGAACTTTTTTACAAACGCACGGCGAGCCTCTTCTCGGCAGTGAGTGGAAATTCCTGCAGCACGCGCACGTGCGAGCGGCGGTGGATGCCGACGAGCATGCCGACTGCCGCAAGAGCAAGCACCAGACTGGTGCCGCCGTAACTGACAAACGGCAGCGGCAGTCCGTCGTTGGGCAGCATCGCGGTGGTGACGGCGATGTTCTGGATGGCGGGCACCACGATCACGCAGGTGAGGCCCAGCGCCAGGCTGCGGTTGAAGACTCCATGCGCCTGCAAGGCGATGCCGCATCCCGCCACGGCGATGAGCACATAACAGAACACCACGCCAAGGGTGAATGGCAGGCCGAGTTCCTCTCCGATTACCGGGAAAATGAAATCGATGTGCGCGAAGGTGAGTGTGCCGAATTTCTCGACTCCGTTGCCGAGACCTGCGCCCCATGGGCCGCCGTTGCCGAGGGCCAGCAGCGCGCGCCACTGCTGCATGCCGCGATCTAGTTGATGAACCGGGTTTTCGAGATCCAGCCATGCATCGATGCGCGCGCGGCGCACCGGGTCATTCATGATATACCATACCGCTCCGCTGATGCCAAAAAGCGCGGTTGGCACGGTGTAGATCAGGCGCGTGCCGACGCAGAAGAAAATGGCTCCGACCGCGAGACACAAGGTCAGGGCCGAGCCGACGTCCGTCTCGCCGGCGATGAGCAGGATGGGCACGCCGGCGATGAGCCCGGGGACGATGAATCCGCGCCAGAAGGTTTGGACCTCCGTCTGCCAGCGCGCGAACCAGGCGGCGAGACAAATAACCACCACGATTTTGGCCATCTCGGAGGGTTGGAACTGACCGACCAGCGGCATCTTGATCCAGCGTTTTGATCCGAAGCTTTCGACGCCAATGCCGGGCGCGTAACACATGGCGAGCAGCACGCAGGCGAGAATGAAAAGCCCGGGTGCGAGCTTGCGGTAGATTTCCGCTGGCGTGCATGCGGCGATCACCGCGGCCACCAGACCCACCGCCACCATGATCGATTGGCGGGTGAGGAAATGATAGGGTTCCTCGAATCCCTTCACCCAGGCGCTGGTGCTCGCCAGCATGATCAGCCCGAGCGCAACCAACGCGGCAACCGCGGCGCACAGGATGATGGAACAATGACGGGCCAAGTTGATGATGGATTGGTTGGATCAGTTCGCCGGGATGACGAGTTTGGCACCGACGCGCATTTTGCGCGGATCGGTGATGCCGTTCGCGCGCATGAGAGTGTCTTGGCTGATTTTGTAGCGGCTGGCGATGCGGAAAATGCTCTCGCCGGGCTGGACGGTGTGGGTGTTCCCGGATGCAACCGGCGCGGCTTGGCCGGGACTGTTGGGACGCACGAGGATGGCCCGCGGCGCGTCGTTGACATCCACGGCTTCGACGAGTCCGCGGCTCTGTTCGTCGTTGGAGCGCGCGCGGATCGCGGCGACTTCCGGCGGTTCCTCCGCAACGATGCGCTTGGGAGGGATCCGGAGAATCAGGCCGGGGCCGATGTCCACATGATTGTTGGCCGAGCGGAGATCGCCCTCTTCCACGCCCTCGGCGGCGGCGATGCGCGCGTAGTTGTCGCCGGTTCTAACAATGTAGGGTTTCTCGCCGGTGGACAGGCGCGGCAGGTCATCGCGGCGTTCCGTGATTGGAGCGGCGACCGCCGTGCTTGCGGCAGCCTCCTCCTTCTTGCCGGTGGTGGAAACCTCAGGCGTGCGGCCATCGAGGAAACGGTGATGGATGAAGATGAGCGCGATGGCGACGATGTGGATGAGGAAGATGATGGTCAGCGCGCGGGAAATTTTCGAGCTGTTGTCATCCGCTTCCATATCGGTGGCGGGAGCGGTGCCTGCGGCTGCGACACGCTGCTTGCGGTTGCGGGTGTTCGCGTTGAGACGCCGGAAGATGCTTTTGGAAACCGGACGGCGTTTGACGGGGAGTGTTTGGAATTTCATGAGTTTGTCTTAGTGAAGTTGATGCACGATGTCACGGAATGTGTTGCCGCGTTGTTCGTAACCGTTGAATTGATCGAATGATGAGGTGCCGGGCGAGAGCAGCACGGTGGAGCCGCGCGGTGCGAGACCGCGGGCGACGGTGACAGCATCCGCCAGCGTGGAAACCGGTTCGCAAGGCACGGCATTTGCGAACAAATCGGCGAGCGGCCGCGCGATCTGGCCGAAGGTGACCGCGGCGAGCGCTTTCTCGCGCAGCACCGGAATCACCGGCGTATAGTCCAGGCCTTTATCCTTGCCGCCTGCGATCAGCACGACCGGGCGCGTTTGCGAGCGCAGAGCGCTTTCCAGCGCATGCAGGTTGGTGGCCTTGGAATCATTGAGATATTCCACGCCATCAAGCGTGCGGACCAGTTCGCAGCGATGCGGCGGCGGCGCATAACCATGCAGCGCCTCGCGCATCGTGGCGGCGGAGATTCCGAGCGCGGCGCAGGCGGCCATCGCCGCCATCGCGTTCTCCGCATTGTGCAAACCACGCAGGGCCGTGTCCGTTTGCATGTCTAACAAAGTCTCGCCCCGATGGATCACCAGATGGCCGTCGGAAAACCAGTCAGCCTCCGGATCGGTGGTGGAGAAAGTCACCATGCCGCACCGGGGCAGGGGAAGCGCCTCGCCACTCCTGACGACTGCGGTGTCCTGCGGGCGGAGGTTTTTGAAGATGCGCAGTTTCGCGGCGCGATAGGATTCGACCGTCGGATAGCGGTCCATGTGATCGGGCGCGAAGTTAAGCCATACCGCGACGTCCGGGCGAAGCGTGTTGATGGTTTCGAGCTGGAACGAGCTGAGTTCGAGCGAAACGGCGGCGGGCTGATGTTGCAACATCACCACTTCGGAAAACGGCATGCCGTAGTTTCCGCAGGCCGTGCCGTCCAGACCGGTGTGCGCGAGGATGCGGGAAACCAGTTCGGTGGTGGTGGTCTTGCCGTTGGTGCCGGTGATGCCGATGATTTTCCCCTGATAGAAACGCGATGCGAACTCGACCTCGCCGATCATCTCTCCGGCGTGTGGCGCGAACGCGGCGACAAACGGCCCGTAGGTATCGATGCCGGGGCTGACCACCAACAGATCGCAGGCGGCGTCAATGCCTTGGTCCACGCATGTTTCAGGATGGATTTCCACGCCCTCCGGCATGTCCTTGAAGGCTTCCGCTCCCGCAAGATCCCACACCGAGACGCGCGCGCCCTCACGCCGGGCGAGCGCCGCGGCGGAACGGCCGCTGCGGCCCGCTCCGAGAATCGCGATGTGTTTGCCGGAAAGGTTCATGGTTTGTTCAGACGATCTTGAGGATGGCGAGGCCGAAGAGGGCGAGCATGATCGAGAGGATCCAGAAGCGCACGATCACCTGGCTCTCATGCCAGCCTAACAGTTCGAAGTGATGATGGATGGGCGACATCCTGAAGATGCGTTTCTTGCGCAGCTTGAAGCTGCCGACCTGCAGGATCACCGACATCGCCTCCATCACGAAGATGCCGCCGATGATGACCAGCAGCAGTTCCTGCTTGGTGCAGATGGCGGCGGTGCCGAGCGCGCCGCCGATCGCCAGCGAACCGGTGTCGCCCATGAATACCTTCGCCGGGTGGCAGTTGAACCACAGGAAACCGAAAGCCGCTCCCGCCAGTGCCATGAGAAACACCGAGAGCTCGCCGATGTAGAGGTTGTGCGGGATCACCAGATACTCGACTGACATGAAGTAGTGTCCCGCGAGATAGGATAGCAACGCATATGCGAGCGTGGTACTGATCGTGCAGCCGGTGGCAAGGCCGTCCAGCCCGTCGGTCAGGTTCACCGCGTTCGAGCAGCCGACGATGACCATGGCAAAAAACGGGATGATCAGCAGGCCGAGATCGAAAAGCGGACTCTTGAACAAAGGAAAACAAATGGCACTGATGTTGATTGGGTTGTTTTTGCCAAGTGTGTAACCCGCTTCTCCGGCGGCGATGCGGGCCTGGTCCGCGCCGAAGCCCGAAATCTCCGGCTTGAAAAACAGGAACGACGCGGCGATCAGCGCGATGACGATTTGCCAGCCCAGCTTGGTGCGGCTGCTGATGCCGTCCGATTTCTTCTCTTTTACCTTTTTGTAGTCGTCACAAAAACCCAACAGACCGCAGGCCGCCATCGTGCATGCACAGACCGCGACGAAAGGGTTGAGCGGGCGGGCGCAGACCAGCGTGGACACCAGCACGGCGGCGAGGATGAGCACTCCGCCCATCGTCGGCGTGCCGATTTTTCCGCCGTGGAGTTCGGCGAGTTTGTGAACCTCCTCCGCGGTGCGGATCGGCTGGCCGACTTTGAGCGAGATCAGCCTGCGGATCACGCGCGGTCCGAGCATGAGCGAGAGGATGAATGCCAGCAGCCCGGCGCAGGCGGCGCGGAAAGTGATATATTGGAAGAGGTTGAGAAAGCGGAATGAAACCGCCCACGGTTCGCCGTTTTCAAATGCCTTGAGCCAGAAATCGTATATCGCGGGAAGCATCAGTTCTTGGGGAATGCGGCGTTCATGACCTTTTCAACGGTGGCGCTGCGGCTGCCCTTGAAGAGCACGGCGTCGCCGGGTTTCACCTCGCGCGCAAGCCATGTGGCGGCCTCGGCGAGATCCGGAAAAAACGGTGCGTCACCCGCGCCGCGTGCGATGCCTTCGGCACCCTCGCCCACGGCGATGACACGGAGACCGCGGCTGGCGGCGAGTTCGCCCGTCTTGAGGTGGGCGGCGGGCGCGTGGCTGCCGAGTTCGCCCATGCGGCCGAGCACGATGAAGCGCCGCGCGCCGTTGTTCACGGGCATGTCGGCCAGCGTTTCGATCGCGGCTGCCATCGACTCTGGATTGGCGTTGTAGGTATCGTCGATCACGGCAACGCCTTTTGATTCATAACGTGCGAGCCGCCCGCCTGTCAGACCGGCTTGCGCCAGTCCCGCGGCGATTTCTTCGACGGGTACGCCGAGTTTCCAGCCCGCGCCCGCGGCGAGCAGCGCGTTGGTGACCATGTGTTTTCCGGGGACCGGCAGCATGACTTCCGCTGATCCGCAGTCTTCGATAACCAGGGTGAACGATGTGTTGTTTGTGCCGAAGCGCAGGTTTTCCGCGCGCACCAGACCGCGGCCGTTGCCGACGGGGACGATCTGCGCCCTGGTGCGCTGGCGCAGGTATTCGTGATACTCGCAGCCCGCGGGTATGAACAAAACGCCGTCCGCAGGCAGCGCGCGTGCGAGCATGCCCTTCTCCTCGGCAATCGCGTCGCGCGATCCGAGAAACTCGATGTGCGCGGTGCCGATGTTGGTGATGATGCCGAACTTCGGCCGCGCGATCTCGCACAAGGGGGCGATTTCGCCGCTGTGGTTCATGCCCATCTCCCACACGGCGGCGGTGTGCTCCGGCGTGGCCGCCAGAACTGTTAGAGGGACGCCGATGTGGTTGTTCAGGTTGCCGCGCGTGGCGGAAACGCGGAACTTGCGGGCAAGCACGGCGGCGGTGAAGTCCTTGGTGCTGGTCTTGCCGTTGGAACCGGTGATGCCCACCACCGGGAGGTCGAGTTGTTTGCGCCACCAGTGCGCGAGTTTCTGCAGGGCGAGCAGGGTGTCGGAAACGACGATGACCGCGGCTTGTGGGGGAACTTGTCCATTCCACGAGTGAACGACGACAACCGCGGCCCCCTTCCCGAGCGCGCCGGCGGCGAAGGAATCGCCATCGAAGTTTTCACCACGCAGGGCGAAGAAGACGGCCCCTGCGGCGAGCGTGCGCGTGTCGGTGGAAACGCCGCCATCCGCTAGCGCGTCGGAATTTCCCGCGGACACCTGCGTGCCGAGGATTTCCGCGATCTGTCTGGCGGTGAGGGGTTTCATCGGTTCTGGGCAATGAACTGGGCGCGGTCGCGCAGGGCTTTGGAGGCATGCTTGCGGTCGTCGAAGTCGATGGTGTGATCCGCGAATGTCTGGGTGGACTCGTGGCCCTTGCCCGCGATCAATATGATATCTCCCGAGAGCGCGTTCTTGACGGCGTGTGCGATGGCTTCGGCGCGATCGGGCATGCTGAGGTGTCCTCTGCCACCCATGCCGGATTCGATATCGCGGATGATGGCGAGCGGGTCTTCAGAGCGCGGGTTGTCGGAGGTGACGATGCAGGCGTCGCTCAGGCGCGCGGCGGCGGCACCCATCAGCGGACGCTTGCCGGTATCGCGGTCGCCCCCGCAACCGAAGACCGTGATGAGTCGGCGCGGATCGAGTTCCTTGAGTGTGCGGCAGGCGTTTTCCAGCGCGTCGGGCGTGTGGGCGTAATCGACAAACACGGTCGCGCCGCCCGCGTTGCCGACGTTTTCCATGCGGCCGGGAACCTGCGGCGCCTTTGCAAGCGCGGCGATGGACTCGCGCGGACGGATGCCGCAGGCGTTGGCTGCGGCGATCGCTGCCAGCAGGTTGTGGACATTGAAGCGGCCGATGAGCGGAGCGCGGACAAGGAAGGTCCGGCCCTTGGCGGAAAGCTCGAACTCCATGCCACGCGGGTTCTGGCGGAAGTTGTTGGCGCGGTAATCGCAATGAACGTTGAAACCGAAGCGGACGACCTGCATCGCGCCATCCAGTGCGGCGGCGAGTTCCGCGCCGTGCGCGTCGTCGGTATTGATCACCGCCACCGGTTTCTTGCCACGCGGATCGGCGGCGAGCTCGTGAAACCAGGCGGCCTTGGCTTTGAAATAGTTTTCAAGCGTGCCGTGATAGTCGAGGTGGTCCTGCGTCAGGTTGGTGAAGACACAGGCGTCGAATCCGATGGCGGACACGCGTTTCTGGTGGATGCCGTGCGAGGAAACCTCCATCGCCGCTCCGCGGCAGCCGTTGTCGCGCATGCGGCCCAACAGCACGGCAAGCTCGACCGGGCCGGGTGTCGTGTGTTGCGCCGTTCGCGCGGTGCCGCCATCGTCCACGAGGATGGTTCCCATCAGACCGGCGCGGTGCCACGCGGTCTTCATGATGTGATGGATGAGATATGTGGTGGTGGTTTTGCCATTGGTGCCGGTGACGCCGGCCATGGCCATCTCGCGCCATGGATCGCTCTGCATGGCGGAGGCCAGGCGTGCGAGCGCCTCGCGGCTGTCCGGCACATGCAGCCATGCGATGGCGGAGTCGAGATTCACAGGCGGCGCGGTTTCCGCGAGAATGGCGGATGCTCCCGCGGCGAGCGCGTCGTTGATGAAACGATGTCCGTCGCCACGGTTGCCGCGGATGGCTGCGAACAACATGCCGGGCGCGGCCTCCAACGAAGAGGCCGTTAGAGCGCCGATCTCCGTGTCCATCGGGCCGGAAGCCGTGACGCGGGAAAGGCGGGAGATGATATCGCGCAGGATCATCTTTGTGCGTCGGCGAGCGGGGTTGGCAACGGCTCGGTGGCGGGAATGTTCAGATAGGCGGCTGCACGCGCGCCGATGCGGCCGAAGGCGGGAGCGGCGATGGTGCCGCCGTAGCGCTTGACCTTGTCGGTGCGCGGATCGTCGATGACCACGATGCCGACGAACGCGGGGTCCTGTGCGGGCAGCATCCCTGCGAAGGAAACGGTGTAGCTGTTGGCAAGGTAACCGCGGCCGTTTGGATTGTGCTTGAGGGCGGTTCCGGTTTTTCCTGCGACCTTGTATCCCGGCACGGCGGCGAGTGTGGCGGTGCCTCCGGTCATTGTGACCTTGGCAAGTGCGTCACGCATCTTGCGCGCGGTATCGGCTTTGAGAACACGCGAAACCGTCTCGGTGGGGAAGTTCTCGACGACGGTGCCGTCGTTGGCGACGAGCGATTTGACGATGCGCGGCTTGAGCAGGCGTCCGTCGCCGCCGATCACCGCATAAGCGGCGGCCATTTGCAGCGGCGTGACACTGAGCGCATAGCCATAACTCGCGCGGGAGAAGTCCACGGCGTTGCCGGTATTGCGGCAGATGCCGGCGCTCTCGCCGCTGAGCAGAATGCCGGTCTTTCGACCGAAACCCCAGCGGGACGAGTAGTCGAAAAATCGATTCACGCCGAGTTGGCGCGCGAACTTGTAAGCGCCGATGTTGCTGGATTTCACCAACACGCCTTCAAGCGTGAGCATGCCGTAGGGATGATGATCGGGAACCCGGATGCTGCCTTCGTTGTATTCGCCGTTGTGACAATAAACGGATGTCATCGTTGTGGCGAGGCCCTCGTTCACCACTCCGGCGGTCGGGACGATCTTGAAGGTGGAACCCGGCTCATAGATCGCCTGAATGGCGAAATTGAATCCATTGGAGGCGATGTCCTGGCGGTGGTTGAGATCGAAGTGCGGACGGCTCGCCATCGCGAGGATGTCGCCGGTTTTGGGGTCCATCAGGATGACCGTGCCTCTAACAGACTCGTATTCGGTGAGGCAGGCGTCGAGTTCCTCCTCGACGATCGATTGCAGGCCCATGTCGAGGGTGAGCTGGACGTTGAGTCCCGCGCGCGGCGGCAGCAGGCTCGACTCGTTGCCGGGAACCACCAGCCCGCGCGAGTCGCGGCAGTGCTCGCGCCAGCCATCGCGGCCAGTGAGGTATTCCTCCATCGAGGACTCGATTCCGAAGCGGCCGACGACGCGGGTTTCGGTTTTGCCCTCGTCATTGGTTTCCTCGATTTCACCGGTGAAACCAATCAGGTGCGTGGCGAGATTGGGTGCCGTGTACCAGCGCTTGATGGTGTTCTGGAACTCGAATCCCTGGATCCAGTTCTTGTCCACCGCATCGCGGAGTTTGTCGGCCACATCCTCCGGCAGGTCTTTGGCGACGGGCACCCATTTGCCGCGGCTGTCTTCGATTTTCGCACGGAGTTCCTCGCGGCGCATGCCGAGCGGGCGGGCAAGCACGCCAATGGCATAGGCGAGATGTTTGCTCACGATGGCATCGGCGGATTCGCGATTGAGGATGTCGCCGCGCAGCACCTGGACGCGGCGGCGGCGCGCGGCATCGTCGAGCTGGTTCCAGCCGTCCTCACTACTAGCCTCCTCGTAGGCGAGCCCGAATGCGGCGAGCTTGGGATCATGCAGGTGGTTCTTGTCCACGAAGACCGTGGAAACCGGAATGCTTTTGGCGAGCGGCTCCTCGCGGCGATCGACAATCATGCCGCGCAGCGCGGGAAGTTTCTCGATGCGGTGATAAGCCTTGCGGGAGCTTTCCGCGTAGCGCTGGCGGTCCACCAATTGGATCTGCACCAGCCTCCCCGAAAGCACACTGAGCCCGATCACCAGTATCGAGCACAGGATGAAGCAGCGGGTTTGAAACGAGGAATTGTTCACTGGCTAGGGCACGGCGGACGCCACACTGCGGCGGTGCGGCGGCGCGGGATCAATCTCTTCAACGACGGCGAGCGGGATCGGACGCAGACTCGATCCGTTCTCCTCGAGTTGCTTGCGGATGACGAATCGGTTGAGGAGTTGATCCATCCGCATTTCCAGCGTGCGGATCTCCAGGCGGCAGTGTTCGACGCGGCGGTCGATCGCATCGATTTCCCGCCGGACCTGGATCTGACGGTTCTTGAAATACACGTGAAGCACCCCGCCGGCGGCCATGATGGCGAAGGCGAGGATCACGGAAAAGATCACGGATGCGGGCGTGCGTGGCTGGTCGCGGCGGCGGTTCATGACGTTGGGTCCAAAAGGCGCGCGACCCGCAGTTTGGCGCTGCGGGCTCGCGGGTTTCGGGAGATTTCATCCGCGCTCGGCACGATGGCCTTGCGGGCGAGTAGTTCGAATTGGAAATCGGGATTGGGTCTTGGCTCGGGCCAGCCGGGTTCGTCGATGAATGCCGTGGAGCGGTGGCGCAGGAAACGTTTCACCATCCGGTCCTCCAGGCTGTGGAAGGTGATGACCAGCAGGCGTCCGCCGGGCTTGAGCACTTCGTGAGCTGCGGCAAGCGCGGCGGCGAGCGATTCGAGTTCCTCGTTCACGGCCATGCGGATCGCTTGGAAGGCGCGCGTCGCGGGATGCGTGCGGCCGTGGCGGCCGATTGCGGATTCGATGCATGAGGCGAGTTCGAGTGTGCTGTCGAATTTTCTAACAGCCCTTTGCCTGACGATCGCGGCGGCGATGCGGCGGGCTTTAGGCTCCTCGCCGAATTCAAAGAAGATGCGCGCCAGATCCGCCTCGTCCCAGCCATTGACGACATCGGCCGCGGTGCGCGGGCTGGACGGACCCATCCGCATGTCGAGCGGACCTTCCCGCATGAACGAAAATCCCCGCGCCGCAGAATCGAGCTGGCGCGATGACACTCCGAGATCCAGCAACAGCCCGTCGGCCTTGCGTCCCTCGCGGATCGCCGGGATGTCACGCACTTGCGAAAAATTTCCCTCCCAAGTCGAAAAACGTGCGCCAAACGGAGCCAGCCTCTCGCGCGCGTGCGCGAGAGCCTCCGGATCGCGGTCGATGCCGAGCACGCTTGCGCCCGCCTGTAAAAGCATCTCGCTGTGACCGCCGCCGCCGAGCGTGCCGTCGATGATGAAACTTCCCTCGCCGGCCTGCATCCACGCGGCCACTTCCAACGGAAAAACCGGCAGGTGGTAGCCGCCGGTTCCGTCCACGATTGGGGAAAAGGCGTCGGGTGCCCGCGCCGACAACCAGCCGGAAGAGGCGCGGGCACCCGCATGTGCTTCAGCCCGCCGTGCTGTCCCTAACGCGGCGTGCGTTGCGTTGGAAAATTCCGACGGCCGCGCCCACAACACACCCGAAGCGGCGCGGACCATCGTTTCAAAGCGCGGAAAAAAACCCGTCCCGGGGGAAACTCCGCGCCCAGCCATTAAAGTCACCGGACGCCGCACCGACAACCAGCCAGAAGCGGTGCGGACGTCCGTGGATTCGACAGAACACCGCACTGTCCCGAGAGCGGCGTTCTGTTTTTGGGGAAAAATTCGCGATGGCCGCGCGGACAACCAGCCAGAAGCCGCGCGGACCATCGTATCAAATGGCGAAAGAAGCACTGTCCCGAGCGACTTCTTCCGACCAGCCATGAAAGTCACCGGACGCCGCGCCAGCAACCAGCCAGAAGCGGCGCGGACGTCCGTGTTTCCAACGGCCTGCCGCGCTGTCCCGAGAGCGGCCTGCCGTGTTGAAGAAAATGTTCCCAACCCTGGCACTTGGGCGAGGGCGGCCGGAGCCACCGATGGGTGGACCGCCTCAAGTGCCGGGGTTGGTAGGGTGAACAACATTGCTGCTGTTGGGTGTGGTGGTGGGTGAGTGATGGAAAATCCTAGAAAATGCCGAGATCGTCTTCTTCTTCCTCGCCGGTCTCGATTTCGAGCAAGCGGTCGAAATTCGCTTTGCTCCAGATTTCAAAATGCATGCCGCGGCCCGCGAGCATCACGTCGGACTCCGCTGCGATGCCGGCCTTCTCGCTGAGATCCTTCGGGACGAGCAACTTGCCCTGCTCGTTGAGCGAGGCCTCGCGGCAAAGCATCGAAAGCTTGCCGAGCAGCTTGTCCTTTTCAGCCGGGGTCTTGTCGCTGGTGACGATGCGGCTCACCTTCTCGTCGAAGGCTTCCTGGCTCAGCACCTTGACCACCGGCATTTCGCGCTCCTTGGAAAACTGCATGAAAAGCAGGGCTCCCGCCTCCGGACGCCACAGCGTGGGGATGGAAACACGGAACTTCGGGTCCATCTTGAAGGGCTTGAATCCCTTGTATCGCTGGAGGCTGCTGCTCATGTGAAAACGCCGACGGTCGCGTCAGCGTTTGAGAAGTACACTGAAACACACTTAGGCAGCAAGGATAAATTGAGGAAATCTTAATAAAATTTTAAATAGCTTGTTATCAATGGATTAAATTAAAATTTGTGCACCCTTCTTGGACCGGAATGCCCTGTTGATCTTCCCTGGGTAGATTGTTTTTGAAGAAATTCGACAGCCAGATGAGGCATTTTTTGAGAATTTTCGAGTCGGTGTACCGGAAATTCGCTTTTGGCCAATACGGTGTATCAGGGGAGGGAGAAGGCTTGGCTGCCACATCTGATGGTCTTGGCAACCATCCGCCACTTCCCCGGGCGTCCAATCGTATAGGCCTCGCAAGACCCAATCCGTTTCCGCGAGAACGAGATCGCACACGAAGAAATGCATGCGCTTCCGGTTGAGCAATAGCAGCACCTTCCGGAA
>Ga0315904_10009763_pt1 | contig 12503 bp, 10 predicted proteins | sample LakEriMetagenome_6_FD_203529 | JGI IMG/M metagenome (GOLD analysis project Ga0315904, IMG submission 203529) | Freshwater fungal communities from buoy surface, Lake Erie, Ohio, United States - Buoy 12 MA120 | ecosystem: Environmental > Aquatic > Freshwater > Lake | place: USA: Lake Erie, Ohio...
TTTCCTACTCACTGCGTCGCTATGCTACCACGTGCCGCAGTCCAGCTTCTGTGAGGGCGGCTTCGACCTCGATACGATGGGCACGACTGAGGAAGTGCTCCCAGCCACGGTCGGTGTAGAGCTGGCGTAGCAATACGCGCAGCCAAACAAACAGCCACGGTAAGGATTGATCGTCACATCAAAGGGAATCCGCCCCGGATTTTTCTGTTGCGTGACCACAGAGCGCACCTCGATCTCGGTGATAAGCACGCTGAGAGTATATCAAACTTGCGTTTGTACTGCCGGGATAACGTAGGGGCCCTTGGGAATGACGGCAATCGTGGCCTCGGGCGAGATTCGGGTGAGGGCTTCGTCCATGCTTCCCACTGCGTCAACATGGCAGCCGCGTAGCTCGGCGGCGCGCTCGGGCTCGGTGACGACGATAATTTTATGGTTTCGGCAGGCGCGGGCGAGCATCTCGACCTGCCACTGGTCGGGGAGGGGTTTCCAGCCAGGTGCGCTCATCTGCGCGACAAGAGCATCTAAATCTGAGTGGGCTTCGAGAACCTCGCGGAAGTGTGCGCTCCCGATTCCTTCCTGCATCTGCGCGGCGATAATCACGGTGCCACCGGGTTTCACGATGGGATAGGCTCCGACGATTCCCTTGACAACTTGGTAGAAAGTCGCATCTAAAGGGTAGCCGCCGCCGCTGGTGAGACAGACATCTACGGCCTCAGGGATGAGGGGGCGGGCTTGCTGGGCGATGAACTCCGTGCCGCGCCGCCAGTCGGTGATCCAGTGGCCACAAAAAACGCCGGTGACACGCCGCTGCTCATCGAGCGTGACATCGCAGATCAGATCGGCGGGAGCAAATGCAGCAATTGCGGTGTTTTCTTCATGAACCGGGTTGGCATCCAGCACGCCGTTTCTTGCGTTGTCGTGCTCCAGAAACTGCGGCGAGTGCCATGCCTGAATCGTCTCCCGGCCCGCGACACCTGGCATCACGAGCTTGCGCCCGCCCGAGTAGCCTGCCATAAAGTGTGGCTCAATCAGCCCGACCGTAATTTTTAGCTCAGCATCCAGCCAGCGGGTGTCCAAATAAATCGGTAAGTTTCCCGGACTGGTGCCGATAAACCGATTGGTGCTGGGATCGTCGCAGTCGTGGTCAATGACGCGCACGCCGCTGTGCAAGATCTTTTCACCCAGCAAGTCCAAGAGCTCAGCGGGGGTGCTAGCGCGGTGGGTTCCTGTGGCGATAAGAATCGTGATGTGCTCGGGCGCAAGGCCCAGTAGTGGCAGAATCTCTCCTAAAATAAGCGGGTTGGGCACGGGGCGGGTGAAGTCACAGATGACGATGCAGGCATTGTGCTTACCTTGGGCAAGGCGCGGCAGCTCGGCGGCCAGCAGAGCATCACGCACGGAAACTGAGGGAGAAGTGAGCGGTGGTGCTGGGGTGAGCCCCAGAACATGGTGTACGTCGTGGCCCGTCAAATCAACCATCAGGCCCGTGCGGCCATAGTCCAGGGAGAGTCTCATGGAGCTATTGTAGCGGCTAAGCGTAGCAGGCTACAATACTAACCTGTCCAGATTTATCGTCTTCCTGCCAATAATACGAGGGAACCGAAAAAGTGGGTGGAGGTAGGTGTTGTAGGAATGCGAATACCGGGGTTTCGTGGGAAGCGTTTGGAGAGTGCCGAGAGGGCAAAAAAAGAGCTGGGGCTAGCTGTCCTGGGAGAGCTGCCACGTCCTACGGCAGGGGCACCAAAGCTAGAGGCGGCCTACGGACATCTCTTTCAGGAGACGCTCTTACGCCTCTCGCAGGGAGAGCTACACCGCACGACCCTTGCCGTGACTTCCACACGTGAGCAGGAGGGGCGAACCTCCGTTGCCGCGAACTTGGCAATCGCTGCCGCACGTCAGGGGCGAAGTGTCTTACTGGTAGACATGGAGGCGCGCAATCCCTTACTGCACCGAATTTTTGGAGGGGACTTTGCGTCCGCCACGCCAGGGCTAGTGGATCTTCTCTCCATGGCCATCACTTCACCCTCAGAGGTAATCCTAGAGACAAGTGTCCCGCGTCTACGCCTTCTTCCTGTGGGGGACACGGAGCGCCACGATCCCGCCATACAGTTTAGCTCATCCCGGTTGGAGCACTTTGTGCGCAAGCACGCGCCTCGCCTCGCCGATATTGTGATCTTTGATGCCCCCAATGTCTTGAGCAGTGAGGCTGGTCGCCATGTACTGAGTCATGTGGATGGTTGTATCTTTGTGGTGGGACTTGGTGAGCTAGAGGCAAGTAGTGCCCGGAAGGCTCTGGAGAGGTTGGAGCACCATCAGGCGCGGGTTTTAGGGGGGGCATTTTTATCCCTGGGGAGCTTTCCCATGACCCAAGCTGTGCCTCTGCCAGGAGTCACCCTTCAGAAATCTGTCAAAACTACCGAAACACTTCATGTGGTATCTCCAACGCCATTGGAAGAACCTATCAATGTCACACCGCCCGCTCTGTCTGATCAGACGAGTGAGGTGGTAACTAAAAATGAATCGGATGGAATGTCCATGAATGCAGCACAGAAACGAGATGACGATCAGACTCCTATCCCTGAGGGTGGCTTTGGTGTCGAAGACCTAGAAGCCGTTCTCCAGGGCTGGCGACGGCGCGATACGGGAGCGTCAACCGAAGTTGTAGCACCTGCCGAAGACCAGGGAAACGTCGCGATCTCTTTGCCACCTCTCTTTAATGTTCCAACGGAAGCAAGTGATGCGATCGAAGCAAACGCGGAGGAGCCTCAGGAGGCGAGTGAGCCGGTGAGCGAGGCCGTTCCTATCGGGATTCCCATTAGCTTCCCCTTCCTTAGTGTCGCGACAAACGACGATGCCTCTGACAAGAGCGAGCCCTCCGAGAAGCCTATCTTGACCCTCGTTGAGGAAGAAGTCGCAGACGTCGTAGAAGAAGCTGAACCCGAGGTAGTGGCTGAGGCTCTAGTCGCCGAGGCCGAAGAAGAAAAAATTATTGAGCCTGAGCCTGTTGTTGTGGCAGCAGAGCCTGATGTGGAGGAACCCGTGAGCGCATTCGAGAGTGAGACAGATAGTACCTTTATGCCGGTGATCCCAGCCTTCCCCGTGCCTGTGATGACGAGCGAGGCCCCAGAGCCTGTAAAGCCTGTTGTTGTAGAGCCCGTCGCTGTAGCCCCCGAGCCAATCATCATCCCTGAGCCTGTTGTGGCAGCTGCACCGACTCCTGAGCCTGCTCCCTATATCCCGCCTGCACCACCTGCACCGCCTGCACCATCGTGGCCAGTTGTGGCTCCCGTGGTGACTGCAGCACCCGTGATGGCGGCTCCTGCTTTTGCTCCTGTGGCCTCTGCTCCTGCGCCAGCCCGAGCAGCGCTCGACATGCAGATTGACATATTCCAGACCGGCCCTGGTGAGATGACCATGCGAGCGGCGAGTAGCAACTCCCCAGCGACGGGTGTGCCTCCTGTCTCTCTGGAGCTTGCCATGTCCATGAACTCCATGCGAGGGATGCGTGCCATCACGCCCTCCTCAAGTGGCGGCCCCGATCAGCCTCGGATTGCCCTTGAGGCAGTCTCGACCGATGCTCCTGAAGCGACACGAATGCGCCTGGTCGTTGGAAGCACCCACGAGCCTGCTCTGGAAGTGGTTGTTCACAATGGCGCAGGAATCAGTGTCCGCACCGGCACCAGCCACGAGCAGCCCGCGGTCAAGCTAGATTCTCAGAACCTCCCCGATGGCGGCTCCGTGACGCGTGCCACTCTCTTCCCAGCCCGTGGTGGCCAGGAGATGGTGCTAGAGCTGCGCCGTGAGCCCGTCAACGATGGCTTCACCGATGCCCGCTGGAAGAACCGCCTCTCGCTGTTTGCTTAAGCGAAAATAGTGGAAAGCCCTCTCCTGCCTAAGTGGTGGGCGAGGGCTTTTCTTTTTTGGGGGCAGGAAATTCGCTTGCCCTGCCCGAACCACTCGGCATGAGTACGCAATATGTGGAACAGTGCGATGCGTGGGGGGCACGCGTGACCGAGGCCGAGGAGGCAAGCGCCGTCAGCCTGCCCAATACCTCGAATCGTCGCTGCTGTGGCCTGACGCTGCGCTACATTCCCACCGAAGTGCACCAGAGCACTCTCAACTCGCACGGCAAGCGCAGGAAGCCGATCTTGGTACGCGGCACAGATCGCTACCGACACTGGATCGAGGAGTGAAAAACCACCATGAGCCCTCCAACTACCTGTTTGACCGTTGCCTTCCTGGCTGAACTCGAAGAGCAATCGGGCTTCGATTGGTTTCACGCCGCTCTCCGCCATGAGATTCCTCTGGTTTCAAGCAGGCGATCCTATACTGCAGAAAAAGAGCTCAAACTTCGGGAGCGCCAGCTTCTCAAACTTAGTCCGACTCTTCAAAGACGGTTTCTAAAACTGTACGCATGGGTCTCCGAGCAACGTGGGAACTTTGAGAAGGCAGCAATACTCCAGCGGAAGCTAGGCAATGCCAAAGAAGCCGGCTGGCTAGCGTTTCAAGCTACTGTGGCGACCCGCGTAACTGCCTTGCTCCAACCAGGGCATTGTGTGAGGGCAATTCAGCCTCTAGAGCTAGCTCAAGGGATCTGGGCTGTTTTTGCTGTCAAGGGAAATGCACCCGGCGAAGTTCTTGTGGTGCAGAAAACCTCAAACGGTTGGCGGCGGCTGGATTCAGTGTCGCTGAGTGAAGAAACTGAGGGTGTTGTGCTTGTCTGCCTGGGCAAGGAGCTACTGGTGATCGAGGATCAGATAGGAGGCTCGTGGCAGCCTACGCAGGTCACAAGCTACCAGCTCCGAATGGGAAAGCTCCACCCGACCAAAGAGTTCTTCAGCGAGCATGGCGTTCGGCTCCGAAAGTTTGACGGTCGCTGGACCCTTAGTATCTTTCACTGCATTGGTTATCGCCTCTGCCATGGGGAGCAGCCACGCTGGCTGGAGGTCTTTCAGCAGGGCAAAAACGGTTGGCAGCTTGCTAGTGTAAAGTACCCTGAGCTGTTCAAAGACTACCCGCACCAGATCCGAAGCCTCCTGAAGCGCTACCCAAAAGACGATGTGCTCCCTGTCTACCTGCACTGGGCCGAGCGACTTCTCCAAGGAAAACCAGTGGGGCCGCCGCCTCAGAAACACGCACAAAAGATCGACACTTAGCTCAGGAGGCCCATTCATGGGTCTTGCCGCAACAGCGGGCTGGTTTACCCGCCCGTTCCCGAAGGGAAAAATAGATGCCCGAGTATCTTGCACACAAGACGGTCAGCGATGACCAGATCAATGAATGGGTGGAGCAGTTTCACCGCGATGGGTTTTTGGTGCTCCAGGATGTTCTGACACCCGAGATGTGCGCCGCCCTGCGCGACGATTTAGACGAGGCGCTCAAAGAGAATAACGAAGAAGGCGACGGGATTATTCAGCTTCATCATCGGATGTTCGAGGTCAGCCCCACCAACCTCTCGCTCTTTGACCTAGAGCCCATCGTCACATTTGCCGAGAAGCTGATCGCCGAGACGACGCACTGTATCCACAACAATAGCTTCCGCGTGCAACCGGGGCCGGGCAAGGGCATCACCACGTGGCACCAGGACGACTCCCCGCACTTTCTGGTGACCGAAGGGGAGGCTCCCAAGAACATCAAGCTGCCCGTCTTGCTCTTCACCGCCAACTACTACCTCACCGATGTCGAGACCCCCGAGTACGGCCCGACCCAGCTCATTCCCGGCTCGCATCTCTACGGCAAGCGCTGCCCGCCGGTGATTGAGGGGACGGAGTGGGAGGACAAGACAGTCTACGCTTGTGGCAAGGCGGGGAGTGTGGTGATGTTCAACAACCAAGTCTGGCACCGGGGCGCACCCAACCTCTCGGATCGGGTGCGCTACATCACCCAAGTGAGCTACGCCCGGCGGCTCGTGGGGCACAAGTACAGCCCCTTCATGAACTACCAGATGCCCGAGCACGTTTATGCAGATGCCAGCCCCCGCCTCAAGCGCCTGCTGGGCTTCCTGCCCAATGGCGCGTACGGTTAGGAGCCTCTCATGCAAAACTATCGCTCCAGCAATCCCCCCAAGACACTCCTCGATGCAGCGGCGTGGGGCAACCTCACCGCCGTGCAGAAATTTCTTGCGCAAGGAGCTAAACCCGACCAGCGTGACACCAACGGCTGGACGGCGTTGCACCATGCCGTGGGGTATGGGCAACTAGCGGGTGCAGATGTACTCACAGATCGCAGACCCAACGAGGCGGTAGTGCGTCTTCTGGCGAAATCCGGAGCTCCGCTGAACCTAAAGGATCAGCAAGGGTACACACCACTGATGCTGGCGGTCGTTACCTTGCATGCTGAGGCTGCTACCTGGTTGGTCTCCCTGGGCGCAGACGTCAAAGTGAAAAATGACCTTGGGGCAACAGCGCTTACCTATGCCCTTAGTATGGAAGCGCCGCCACCGCTGATTACACTTCTCCGGTCAAAAGGGACTCCCCTGAGCCTGTGGGATGCGCTCTGGCTACGCGACACGCCGCTGGCGCTACGGCTGTTAGAATCGGCCCGCCTGACAGATCGTGGCCTGTGGAACTATACGTACCTACATCTGGCCGCTTACATGGGAAACTTGGTCGCTGTGGAGCGTTTGTTGGCACGCAAAGCAAATGTCAACGCAAGAGCCGATAATAGCTGGGCTGTTCTCCATCTTGCTCTCGGACAGTTTCCTCTTCGTGGTCAGATGGGAGTCTATTGGCATCGTTATCCCCTGCCGGGGCCACGTGAGCTACTCATTCAGAAGCTCATCGCGGCAGGGGCAGATGTAGCGGTAAAAGATTCAGAACAACGCACCCCTGTGGCCTGGGCGATTGGGATGAAGCAAGCACCACTGGTGCGTCGCTTGCTCAAAGCAGGCTCTGATCCCAACCAGCGATCGGACGAGTATGGCGAGTTCCTACTCTCCACTGCCCTAGAAACCAAGAATGTGGAGGTTGTCCGGGCGGTTCTGGAAGGGGGAGCCCGTCCTAACAACCGTGATGAGTATCATGATCCTGCGCTCTTCGCTGCAATTAGCACCAACGAACCTACGTTGGTAAGGCTCGTGCTGGAGGCTGGTGGTGACCCTCACGCCAAGAGTATCTACAAGAAAACCGCCTTGTCCGAAGCAAAGGCGAGTAACAACCCGCAGATTCTTGCGCTGGTGAAGGCCGCACTCCAAAAGCCGATCAAAAGTAAGAAGAAATGAATGAACGCGACGCGGAGCTACGAGGCGCGGCCTACAACAATCGCCTGAACCGAACCAAGGCCCTGCTCAAGCTGGGAGCGAATCCCAACGCCACTGATGAGGACGGCCAGACCGCGCTTCATAGTGCCGTCGCCTGGTTTCAGCCTTTCATGAGCGACATGATCTCGCGCTGGTACACCAAGCCCGAGGTTCTGGAGGCACTGATCGAGGGAGGAGCGCGGCTCGATATTCAGGACAACGAGGGGGTGACACCCCTGTCGCTGGCGTGTCGCAATGGTAACGAAGCCTGTGCTCAGTTTTTACTGGAGCGTGGAGCCGACCCGAACCAACGAGACCACCACGGCTGGAGCGCTTTGACCTGGCACCTCTGGAAGAACATGTACCTCGGGAAGTTCGCTCTGCGGGAGCGGTTTTTGACCAAGAAGACCGTGCAAACCCTCTGGGATGCGCTCTTGGTCTTCGACAACCGGCTGGCGGAGCGGCTGGTCGAGGGGGCACCGCTGACACCGCTCGGGCCGTACCAGCTCACACTTCTCCATCTGGCGGCACGGGCGGACTCGGTGCGGGTGACGGAGCGCTTACTGGCACGCGGTGCGGATGTTCGGGCGCTGGATAGCGACCACGCGACGCCGCTTCACTTCGCGATGGGCGGTCACTCGTGGATATCGAACTCGGGGATGGGAGGCTGGAAGCGGTGGGGGCCACAGAAAGACCGGGAGCGGCTTGCGACTCTGCTCCTCAAGGCCGGAGCGCGGGTGGATGTCCAGGCATCATGGTACGGCTACGACCCCGAGTTCCCCGAGGGCGAGACGCCGCTGGAGTGGGCGATTGGGCTGAAGAGCGTTGGGCTTGTGCGGGTTCTGCTCCGGGGCGGGGCCGATCCCAACCAGAAGAACCAGTACGGAGAGCCCGTGCTGATGGATGCGATTGATACGAAAAATGCTGATGTTGTGAAAGTCTTGCTGGAAGCGGGAGCGAATCCCGAGGTTCGCGACACGGTCTGGAGTGCGTGGAAAGCTGCTGAGAAGCTGCCCCGGGTTCGGCGGCTCCTACAAGAGGCGATAAAAAAGAAAAATACCCCCTCTCCCGTTATCGGGAGAGGGGGCTAGCGGTGCGGGGGCTTACTTGAGCTTCTTGGCCTCGCCGATCACTTTCTTCGCCGCCTTGATCGCCTCTTCTGCCTCGCGCTTGTAGCCGGGGCTAAGCGGCTCGGAGAGGGCATCTATGTTCTGGGAGACGCGGGAAAGGCGGGTGGTGAGGAGATTGGGGTTGATCTGCGGGCGTGGGGTCGGTTGGCCTTCTGCCGCAGACTCTCCGCTCCTCTCCGCCGGGGCGACTGTGGGAGGTGTGGCTGTCGGGGGACGGTTGCCTGCCTGGGGATCGCCCCCACGAAGCGTCGCGGGAGTACGTCGGTTGGCAGGCGCGTTTCCACCTGCACCGCCGCCGCGCTGGCCTTGACCCCCGCCGCCACCGCGTTGTCCCTGATTACCACCGCCTGCGGGCGCGATCTGTGCGAGTAGCTCCGTGATGGCCTTGATTTTTCCATCGCGCTTCGGGCTGGCAGGCTCTTTCTCCAGCGCAGTGCGCTTGGTTGTCAGGGAGGCACGGGCGGCATCGAGCTCGCCGTAGGTATCGCGCAGCTTTGCAAGCGTGTCGTGGACTTCCTTGCGCTCCTTGTCGGTTAGATTTACCCGAGGATCATCAAAGACCATGAGAGGCTGTGTCGAGGACTGATTCGCCACGGTCAGTGTCGCCGTGTAGCTGCCGGGAAGCAAGCGGGGGGCGGTGGCTCCCCCAAAGCCGCCGCCTTGACCGGGTGTCGCTGAATTTTCGCGGATGTCCCAGCGCAGGAGGTTCCAGCCGGTTGCGGGCTCTGCCTGGCTCAGGGTACGAACCACTTTTCCCTTGCTGTCTTTGACGGTCAGAGTCGCCGCGCCCTTGATATTTTCGCCCAAGTAGAAGCGAAACGGACTACCCGTAGTGGGGTTGGGAGCGACATAGATCTTGTGCCCCGTGGTGGCTTTGCGGCTCGCAATTCGGTAGTGAACGGCGGGTTTTGGCGGTGCAAGCGTCACGGGAGCGAGGCTCAGGGCCTTGGCTTCCAGCGCCCCGATATCGTCCAGGATCCAGATACCGCGTGCGTGGGTCGCGAAGATCAGGTCGTTGTCGCGGGGGTGGATCTGGATATCGTCCACGGGGATCGAGGCGGGGAAGGGCTTGTCGAAGCGCTCCCAGCTCCCGCCCCGGTTGAAGGAGACATAGGCACCGCGCTCAGTTCCGAGAACGAGCAGGTTCGAGGCGCGGGGATGCTCTCGGATGACGCTGACCGTGGCTCCCTCGGGCAGGCTGCTGGTGAGTTTCTTCCAGGTCGCGCCAAAGTCCTCGGTCACAAAGGCGTAGGGTGTGAAGTCATCGCTGCGGTGACCATCGAAGCTAACATAGCAGCGACCTGCGGCATAAGAGCTGGCATGGACACGGCTGACATAGGTGCCTTTCGGGACGCCCGGAACCGTGCAGAGAGTCCAGGTCTTGCCATCGTCTTGGGAGACTTGCACATTGCCATCATCGGTTCCCGCCCAGATCACGCCCTCTTTAACGGGGGACTCTGTGACGGTGACAATATAGCCGAAGCCATCTTGCCCATCGTTGCCGGAGAGGGTCTTATCGCCTACAGGCTTGCCTAGGATCGGGAGCTTGGTGCGGTCGGGCTTGGTCGTGAGATCGTCGGTTCTGCGCCAGGTGTCGCCCCGATCCAGGGAGATAAAGAGCTTGTTGCCACCAAAGAAGAGCTTCTTATTGTTGTGCGGCGAGATAAGGATTGGGCTGTTCCAGTCGAACTGGAGCCGCTCGCCAGGCGTCTCCGCGCGGGGACGAATACTCTTGCTCTCACCCGTGGCTTGGTTGCGCCGTCCAACCGCGCCGCCCTGGCTCTCGGTGTAGATAATGCGCCAGTCGAGCGGATCGGCCTGTGCGTAGAAGCCATCACCGCCGCCCACATTGAGCCACTCGTCGTTGGTGACCCCGCGCACATCCAGTGTCCGGCTGGGTGCTTCCCAGGTGCCGTTGTCTTGCAGGCCGCCGTAGACATGGTAGGGCAGGCGCATGTCGTAGTGGACTTCGTAGAACTGACTAATGACGATGGTGTTGATAAAGTCCCAGGTCTTGCCTTGATCCCAGCTTACTTGGATACCGCCATCGCAGCCAAAGAGCAAGTGATCCGAGTCGGCGGGGTTGATCCAGAGTGCGTGGCCATCGGCGTGGACACGGGAGAAGGGCGAAGTGAAAGTCTTGGCACCGTCCACGGACATGTAGGTGTTCACGCCCGTCACGTAGACTGTATCCTCATCGTTGGGATCTACGCGAATCTGCGAGAAGTACATCGGGCGCGGGTTGGTCGCCGCACGCTTCTCCCAGTTCTCGCCGCCATCGTCCGTGCGCCAGACATTTCCATTGCCCTGTGCGGACTGCGTGCCGCCCTTGTTGTCGTTCTCCCACGTGACATAGACAATCTTCGGGTTCTTGGGATAGATCGCGATTCCGATGCGCCCGACTTCGCCGCCTGGCAAGCCGCCCGAGAGCTTCTTCCAGGTCTTGCCCGCGTCCGTGGTCTTGTAGAGCCCGCCGTCGCTACTGCCACCCACAAACCCGAACGCCGAGCGTCGCCGGGTGTAGGCCGCTGCGTAGAGCGTGTTCGGGTCTTTCGGGTCCATTGCGACATCGGTGACTCCTGTGTCTTCGTTGATGTAGAGAGACTTTGTCCAGCTCTTGCCACCGTCGGTGGACTTGTAGAGCCCGCGCTCCGGGTTTGCGCCCCAGAGCTTGCCCAGCGCCGCGACATAGAGCGTGTTGGGGTCTTTGGGGTGCACCACGACACGCCCAATGTGCTGGGTCTTCTCCAAACCTAAGTGCTTCCAGGTCTTGCCCGCATCGTCGGACTTGTACATGCCGTAGCCCCAGGAGCTGCTCTGGCGGTTGTTGGCCTCGCCACTGCCCACATAGACAATATTCGGGTCGCTAGGCGCAATGGCAATATCGCCGATACTGCTGGTCTCGTAGCCGTCGAAGATGCTCTCAAACGTGGTGCCGTTGTTGCTGGTCTTGAAAATACCGCCTGCCGCCGTGGCGACATAGTAGGTCTTGGGGTCGGACTCTACCACCGCAAGGTCATCAATGCGCCCGCCCATGATCGCGGGGCCAATGTTACGCCAGCTCAGATCCGTCAAGACAGGGTCGGTCTTGGTATCTTGTGCGAAGAGAGGGGAAGTAATGAGGCTTAAGCTAAGAATTGTCAAAGGGAGAATATGGCATTTCATGCCGCGATTTTACCTGAAATATCCCTTCTCCCCCTACCCCCTCCTCACAATCCTGGGAGGAGGGGGTATTATTTTTTGGATGCGCGTTAAAATTTGTGGAATTACGAACGTGGAAGATGCCTTGCTAGCCGCCGAGCTAGGAGCCGATGCGCTAGGCGTCATTGCCGTTCCGGAGACACCTCGCTATGTGTCTGCAATAATCGTCGCCCAAATCCGTGCCGTACTTCCGCCGTTCTTGCCGCTGGTGGTGGTGGCAAAAAATGCCCAGCAAGCCCAGGGCTACGAAAAAAGCGCGGATGCCTTCCAGCTCTACGACGGCCCGCTGATTCCCGGCGCTCGCTGCGTCCGTGTGGTTCGGGTGCGCGACGCCTCCAGCCTTGCCGCCGTCGCGCAGGCTGCCGCCGAGCTGGTAAGTGCGGTTCATCTCGATGCCTACCACGAGAAAGCCCTCGGCGGCGCGGGCGTCGCCTTCGACTGGAGCCTCGCCGTGGCCGCAAAAGCATCGCTTCAAGGTAAGCCGCTGATTCTCGCCGGTGGCCTCACCCCAGAGAATGTCGCGGAGGCGATTGCGCTGGTGCAGCCCTATGCCGTAGACATCTCATCGGGCGTGGAGGCGTTTCCGGGAAAGAAAGACCCGCAAAAGCTCCGCGACTTCATCGCGGCAGCGAAATCTGCCTCCCCCGGCCTCGTGGAACTCGGCCACCCCCTCCGGCTTCGCGAAGGGGGGCAATAATGCGTACTGCACCCTTTACCGAGTCTTGGTCAGATCCGCCGTATATCGAGCACCTGGGGCAGTTTGTACGCCTCGTGCCCACCAACCCAGCGCGCGACAGTCTGGAGCTCTTTACCGCCGCTCATACAGGTGATTTTGAGGCCGTCTGGCGCTACATGACACAGGGGCCATTTGCGAGCGAGGCGGCATTTCGGGGCTATCTGGAGTCGCTTCAGAGCCGCGCCGACTGGCAGCCGTA
>Ga0315904_10009768_pt1 | contig 12500 bp, 28 predicted proteins | sample LakEriMetagenome_6_FD_203529 | JGI IMG/M metagenome (GOLD analysis project Ga0315904, IMG submission 203529) | Freshwater fungal communities from buoy surface, Lake Erie, Ohio, United States - Buoy 12 MA120 | ecosystem: Environmental > Aquatic > Freshwater > Lake | place: USA: Lake Erie, Ohio...
TCCCATCCGACAGATACATTCGCTATTCAATAGCATATACTTGACGTTCGGTATTTTTGGATTCTCAATCTGCGCCGCCCGAATGGCAACGCCTCCTTGTAAAGTCGTAAGATTGAGGTACTCCAGTCCTTCGTTTTCTAGTTCCATCTCCCATGCTGACAACACTGTCTTCGGAGCAATGATCAAAACGAACCTTACATCTTGCGTTTGCATCCAACGAATAGAGGTTAGGGTTTTCCCAAGTCGCATCTCCATTGCAAAGAAAGCAGATGGTTTTCCACGGAATTTACTCAGTCCTTCTTCTTGATACCAACGCAAAGAGCGTAGTCCTAGACTACGCTCCACGCTCTGCTTTGGAAGGGGGGCCATTGCGCCTGATGAACGGATTACCAGTTTCGTCATAACGAAAAGCCTTTTCCCTTGGTTTCTCAGTTTGTCCTGGAAGAGAGCCAGTGTTGTATCGACCAATCCAGTAAGCTACGACCCTATGTCCTTCGGTTTGATAAGATCTTCCAAATTCTTGTTGGAGTATCTCTAGGATCTGACTATCGGTTCTTCGCTTACTGGACTGTTCCTTGCATACTCTGAGCATGAGTTGACCGACAGTCAACCCGCTCTTCCCGAACGAAGTTGGCTGTCGGTTGTTCATCTCACGCCTCCTCGGCTTGGACTTCTTCGACGGGGGTGTTGATCACTTCTTCTTCTTCTTCTTCAGCAGTGACGCCCTCATCTCCGCCTTTCTTGGCAGCTTTCTTGGCAGCCTTGCGAGCAGCCTTCTCTTCGTCGGTGAGTTTCTTACCACCGCGACCACCACCAGTCCGGACACCAGTGATGTCATGGATCTCTTTCTGCTTTTCCTTGATCAACCAAGAACGGGTCAGCACGATATGCTGACGCACTTTGGCTTCAGGAATGTCGTCGCGTTCGGTCATGAATTGGGCGACAAGTTCGCTCAGTTCGGTGGGGCCTTCCATCGCTTCCAGGACGCGGATGGAGATCTGGCGGGCACTATTGGCGCTGACCTTGAAGGGAGAAGCCTTCTTGGGCTTCAGATCAGCAGCGTTTTCTTGCACGACGCCATCACCTTCGACTTCTTGAACTTCGGCCTTTGCGACGGGCTTCGGGGCAGGCTTCGCAACGGGCTTCTGGACGGGCTTCTGGACGGGAGCAGCAACGGCTCCCTTCTTGGCAGCTTCGACCATCTGCTTAGGAGTCGTTTTCTTGACTTCCTCTTTAACGGTGGGAGCGGCGGCTTTCTTCACGGGTGCGACCATGTTAGGTCTCCTTTTTATTGTGTGATGAGCTTGTGTCGGCCATCACTGGGTTATGGGTGATAGTATATGGGCGAGTATGGCAATGCAAGGGGTAAGGTGCGTCGGAATTATCCTCTTGATGGTGGGTCGGGCACCGCGCCCGCCGTCTGATCTTGTGCGTTGGGCTCTATGTTTTTATTACCACTAAAATTTGGAACCATAGACAGTGGAACAATTGACTTAATATGAAGACGATTAATTTTTCGCACACAGCAAAGGCACGCACGGTGCTTACCTGCCGGAACTTCTGACCAATTATTAACGAGTCTATCTCTCGGCGAGTAAATACCACAGTACGATGCGCCTGAATTAAGATTGAATATATGGTAAATCATTATTTTTGTTTCTTGGTAAAAACCCGCCCAACAAGTCAATGGAATGAATCCTTCGGCCCGGTTATCTGGGCGTCGGTATCCCACGCTCTTGCGACGAACGGATATAATCATCTTTTGCTTTTGTTCTGATAACTTCATCAATCGCTAACTCTAATCTTCGCGAAATATCTTTCCCTTCTGCCGTATTCCTGGGAAGGAGGTCAATGGCGAGTCGGGCAGTAACTATGAGATGATCTATTTGGCGGTCCATAGCTTAAAGTCCTCCGTTGAGTTTTCTTCTTGATATGTTGCGACCTTCACCCCTTTCTTCTCCAGGAAAGCAAATAGTCGGTCAAGAGATGGCGCATTCACCTTGAACACTGATTTATTGTCAAATATCCAAGGCTTGATATACTTGTCAGATTGATGCTTTGATATAAATCCCATTGCATCTCTGGCGACCATATTATTCAGCTTGATGGCGGTTTGCAACCTGCTTGCCGCTGGCGTCGGTTCAGTCGGAATTATGTCAAAACACCAAGCAGCGAGACCATATCTTACAGCGACATATTCTTCCTGTGTCATGTAGATATTGTATGCACCCTTCATAGGATACAGACCCAATCCAAATATCTTATCTGTTTCTGCTCTGAACGATTTGTATGACTCAACAACTGTCTTGATAAACCGATGGTTCTGTGCGTCGTTCTTGAATTGATATAGTTTTATCGAATTCTTCCCAGCATACTTATAGAAATGTTCTTCGCTAAGCAATGGGAACGCCGCGCATCCATGATAGACATTCCTAGCTCTTCGTTGATGGACAGCATCTGTGATCCGCGTTACTATTCCACCGAGTCGGGGAAGGATAAGCCCGATATAAGTCTTTTTCTCTTCCTCAATTCCTGCTCTCTCCGGAGTCGGATTCGGGGCTGGTATAGCCCATGATTTTTGTGATAGTAGCATCTTGTCCTCCTGATGTGAGTAAGCATAGTAGGAACATATTCTTGAACTCAATAAACCTTGGATCCGTTACATCGGCATCGTCTGGACCTTTACCGAGCACTTCCTGGGCAAAGCATGTACGAAGCGCAATGTCAATCGTTGTTGAACAGATGCTGAGTAACTGCGTTGTCGTACCACAGACAGTCACATGCAATTCGATCTTACCATCTGTGTTTTGTACGGACGAACAAAATAGTATTGATGCAACGTCTCGATGCTCACTGGCAATCGCTTTTGAATTGTTCATTACTTTCAGTAATTGCTTACTGATAAAGTCTCTAGTCTCTTGTGGGACTACGTCATCACTCATGATTTTGTTCCATTCTTTGATACTAAGCGATATTTATCTTTCCACATAATACATAGTGTACGGACTCTGCACCAACAACTTGGATGCACTTCCTGTTCAACACGATTTCCCTCAGTCAGTAGCCAAGATGCTACTTCCTTGAAGTCATCTGCTGTCATGACTGTAATTTTTTTTATTACTTCATCACTCATGATAATCCTTTCCCCGTAGGGAGTTGGCGTTTATACGGTAGAGCGGCAGTATATGGGGTGGCCTAATCGGTGCAAGTTTTCATTTATTACTTAGACACCTGAGCATCACAACTGCTCCTGCTAAAAATGATCCGGCAGATGAGAAAAGTACTCCCATGATTATTGATAATTTTGGTGTGTCTGCGTATCCAGATAATCCCATAAAAACTCCAAACGCCCCCCAAAGAATAAGCCAAGCAGCAAAAATTGGTTCGTAAGTTGATTTTTTCATTAGTTTATCCCTCCAGGATTTCTTCTTCATCCGTTTGCTCCTTGTCAGCCATCTCGAACACCGTACCACAGACACAGGTCGGCAGACCTAACACGATCCATTTCTTTGTTGTCCGGATCGTATATCCGCAGGATGGGCATGCTGCCTTCAATTGACGGCACTTATCCTTGTCTTCGGTATCCTTGGTCTTCTCATCAATAGTGAGTTTCTCGTGTGGGTATGGGCCAAGGTCGGACAGGTCGAATATCTCAAAGAAGTCCGGTCCAGGTTCCGACGACTTTGCTTTCCCTACCAATCCAAAGACTTTCATCGCACACTTAAACTCAGCGCCGTGCTGTAGTTCTGGTCCAATGGCGGCATGAATTAGTTCGTGGATCAGAACCGGGGCGATCTCATCACTCTTCTCCAGGAAAGGAGAGATGAAGATTTCGGTGTTATCTCCCCTAGAGAGAGATCGTGCCCAGCATTGTCCGATGGCTTTCTTTTTACCGAATGCAAAACCACAGGAGATCTTGATCTTTTCCGGAAGAGTGTACTGATTAATATCAAATACATTCCGGACTCGTTCGACGGCTTTCATCAGCCATTCTTCTCTGTTCATTCTACCCCTCTGCTTTCGGTTGGATTGGTTGTTCTACGTTGATCACGAAATACTCGGTATCATACCCAGTCGTACTTACTGCCTTGATGATGAATGAATACTTTCCGTATTCGGTAGGTACTCCGGACAGGAAAATTTCGTTCTTATACTGCTGTGCTGTCATCCATGCTGGGGGATTTATCACAGATAATTGAACATTATCAACCTTCGCTCGAACTTTTACATCTTGAAACTTATCTTTCTGCCATCTCCATTGCCATCCAGTCGGCAATAGATCTTCTGTTTTCGTAGGCTCAGTTCCTGAAGAAGGGGGGGGAACGGTGGTAGTCGGATAGTCCTCTAAACTAGAGCATCCGAATAATACGATAAGAGGTAGTAAGCGGATCATTCATCCACCTCAATTTCTTTTTGCATCGGCCGCCAAGATTCTGATCCAAGCGGGGCCATCTCTTTGATGTCTTGAGATTGAAAATCACTGGCAAAAATTAAATATCTATTTCTTGTAGTTTCCCCTTTGTAGCGATACCACCACTTACCAATCAGCGGCCAGAAGTCTTCGGCGGCACGGTCAACCAGTTTCTTGACCTTCGGCGGCGCTGGCTTCTTCCATCGGTACTCCCTGCCGTTTTCTATGTGCGTAGCCAGATCCCAGACAACCGAAACCGCAAATCTTCCGTCTTTTTCTGACCTTACCAAACTCCGTTTGATCTCGAAATCACCACGAGAAATGGCATCAACGATTGTGCGCCATGCTTCCAGTGTGTTTGCGGTCAGGTACTCATATTCTTCCATGGTTTTCTCCTAGAGATTTGGTAAGACTTAATTGCCTTACCCTTTGTATTGTATAAACGGCGCACTCATTGCAAGTTTTCGCGATAATATTTCTCGGCGTATCTATTGATTTTGGAGTACCCCTCAAATTGTGTCACGATCGATTATGGCAACGACCTCAATACCATATTCTTTACAGAGAGATTTGCAGTTGTCACACTGATGATGGTTCCCGAAGATCCACATCTTTGATCCCTTGAGTTCCTTCTTTGAGTGATCAACGAGAGCAGCTTGAATAGCGACCTCTTCGGCATGCCCGAACGTACCACAAAGAGTCTTACAGTGATGATAGTCTTTTCCTGGTAGAGAGTTCTTACGAGGGCAAGAATGGGTCGCAATTCGTTTGAGATTCTGCCCGGTGTAGGTCATACCAGATCTAAGCATGATCACGGCACTGACGCTCTTCTTCATACAACTATACCCAGTTAGCTCGATTTTCTCACGGTCCATGACTTCTCTCCCAGGAAAGTCCCCAATAAGGAGACGTGTTTCGGTGTTCGTTCGGACGGAAGTATCACAGCATTCATCGGCTTTGTTCTGGCCATCGTACTATGGAGATAGAATATGATATATCCTTTATCATTCCAAGCGATGAATGTCTGTAATGTGTCTGTCTGATTATCTTTATTGAGTTTAATCTGTACATCTCGCGATGCCAATATCGCTTCTTCTCTTTCCTTAAATACTTTCATCAAAGACATAGGGAACTTGACGTCTAATTGACCGAATTTGTCAGTCTCAAATAGCGCCATGTCTTGCTCCTTTATGAACTTGTTTTATCTTTTCACACCAGAGATCTTTTACTTTTTCACCGATAGCATCTAGTCTGTCGACTGTTTGTCTATCTCCAGCGATATATCGCTTCATTGCTTCGTTAATAATAGACGTTGATAGGTCTGTCATAGCAGCAATAGATTCGCCAGTTGGAATCGTACGCCAGAGAAAAAGCACCGCACATGGCGGCAGGCTGGCAATGGCAGCCATGGCGTTACAATACTCGGGGCTGTCTGCGGCACTTCTGAACGGCTCGGTTGGGGGTGGGCGTGGTGGTTTGGCCATGGCTATTACCCTTCCTTGACAAGAGTACGGTTATCGAATGAAATATACGACTCACCTGTCTTTGTATTTGTGATACGAATCAGGTAAGAATTAGGGAAATCGAACCGTTCGAGAGTATATTCGCCAGATTTATGAATCTTGATCTCCGGTGGTTTTTCGGGAGACTGGTTATCTCTTTTGTTTGCTACTATACAGATCGCTCCCCACACAAGTCCGATAAATACAATCGCTACTACGGATAGTCTAAGCCCGATATGATCCATATATCCTCCTGGAAGAAAAAAGGAGGGGCCGAGGATTAGTCAGCCCCTCGGGTGGTTCTCAGTTCACATACATCCGAGACTTCTCGGGTGCCCAACGGATCCTCCATCCGAATCCATTGGCGATCTCAATTGAGAGACTCCAGATGTCAAGATTGTTTTCACGCATCGGAGTAAATCCAATCTCGGAGATATTGATCAACATACCGTTCGCCTCACCAGCCCGATGGTCTTTCAATTCGACGATCAGTTGTTGGGTCTTCATCAGTTCTTTCAGATGGAAAGTAGTGATGATTTCAAATCGGTTGCGCTTCATCTTCTCCAGGAGATGGATAGTCTCCTCGGTCAGAATAGCGTCAAAGAAGTGGGGGGTATTATCACGGGTGGACATTCTGTCCTCCTTAAATTAGATCGCGCCTATCTCGATCGGGTTGGGCTGGGAAGGGAGATATCGCTCTCCCCTCAATAGCGTCATCCGATCACCGATTTTAATAACCATCCCCAGATAAATCCGGCAAATAGGCTAAGTGTTATCGCGCACCAGAAAAGAATCGTTGCTTTCTTCTCTAGTTCTTTAAGTTGTTCGTCCGGGTTCATTTTTCTTCCTTCCATATAATAGATTGTTCATCTGGTCTATCAACTGAGACACAGTATGTCCCACCAATTCTATCGGCAATTCCTAGAGAATGTAGTTCGCATCCGCATGATTGTTCGAACGCGCATCCACCGCAGTTTCCAGGACGAGTTTTTTCCGCCTTGAACTTGCGTTCACCTATTACAAGCGAGTTCTTATCTAATGATATAGAGACTAACATGATCAGTCCTCCTTCCAGCAAGGCCCAATGTTCACGAAGTTAATCGCGAATTGGACACGGTTGTTTTCGGTCATAACATTGTACAGATCCTGCATCTTCTTTCCTGGGGGAGGGTGAACCTCGTAATCTCCCGGTTTGATCTTTGTCATAGTTTTGAATTCTGGTTCAATCATACACCATAGATCCATCATTAAATAGTCCCATGGTTGGCTCTGGGCGATATGAAGCAATTCGGTGAATTGTTCTTCAGTTAGATGGATTGTCTTCATTTGATATCTCCTACGATATTCCTAAGCGCGGTGTCAATGTGAGTATCGTTCGCGTATGGATAAATCTGCAATGTAATGAATGTTGTCCCGACAAACTCCCAAAGTAGATCCCATCGGTATCGCATATTCAGATCTTTTGTTCGTTCGGACCGAGGGAAGTCTCCTTTCAGGTATCTAGCCCGTCGTTCGGGAGTGTCGTGTTGTTTGATCGCTGTCTCTAAGATAGCGAAATGTTCTGGTTTAATCTTCATGACTTCTTCTCCACAAATCCGGTCTTCTGGAGCTTAGCAAATCGGACGCGATACTTTCCTGGGGGAAGTTCGCTCTTGGACACGTATGGTCCAGCAGCAGATGCAAAGTCCTTTCCGGCGTCGAAGTCCTTTTGGACTTCTTCTACGGTTTTGTAATCCCGACCATAAGCCGGGGAGAGTGGTTCTAGTCCGAAGCTCATGCTTCACCTCCGTGCATCATATTATGGGTTTGGTTTGAATTAATCCAGGAATACTCGTATAACAATCTTGCCTCAACATAGTCTTCCCATGAACGGGTTATCACGTCGAATTTTTTAGTATCTGTGTTCAATTGTTCGTATGTTTTGTATCTTGGTTTGGACTCGTCAGCAAAGTCATCCCGATAGTGGGAAAGTACTCTATTAACCCCATAAAGGAACAGTGGGGTCCACCGTGCTCTGATACAATTCTTTTTCTTTTTCGTGTACTCGATGAATCCGATATGGTCATAGCCACCACCGGGATTCTTCGACGTATTATTCCACACCGTGCATTCGTGGAGAATAATCTTGTCACTGAGAACTCTCGTCCAATATGGTTTCTTGATCTGGTACGCTGGCTTCTGAATAATCAATCCAGGATAAAGGGCGGGAATCATGCTTCACCTCCAAGATACTTAAAGAGTTCATCCATGGTACTAATCTTGGGCAGTTTGTTATTCTTGTCGCGATTATATCCCTTGCATCCTTTTTCTAGGATTCGGGCCATCACTCCGACGCTTCGAACAAATCGTGGATGCGCAAACACAAAGTCAGCGTCGAAGATTGGTGAGCAATACCGAACGTAGTCGTATCCTTCGCAATTAAAGTACACGATCTCTTTCGTGTCGCAATTAATCGCGCATTGTAATCGCTCGCGTTGTTCTTCCGGAACTGGTTTGCACCAGTCTTCGCAGATTTGGGTGAATAATGGATTAGTCGGCATATAGACTCCTTTGCGCCTTTGGCGCTGGTTGTTTGTTGATTCAGTCGATCCAATTTACTATTTTCCATTTTCCATTGATTCGTTCTTCAAATACTGTCACTCCTTTACGAACTCTTAAATCTTCATTCACACTTGCAATTACCGGAAATTCATATTCCATTTCGTCCCTGCATATTCTTCCTGATTCAAATAATTCCTTTAATGTTTTTGGGCAAATCAATCCTTTATTATTCAGGAAAAAGACTATTCTTTCTGCTGTCGTTAGCTTGACTAACTCGTTCTGTTGTTCAGCGGTAAGACTCATATATAGACTCCTTTGCGCTTTGTTGCGCGGTTTGGTGTGGTAGGGCCAAGTATATGGGGGCACGTATAAACGCAAGCCCCCCGCCCCCTTACTCGGTTGGCTTTTCGTGGAGGAATGCTTTGAGTCGGGCCTCTTCTAAAAGACTACCCAATCCTGTCAGATCTACTTTCGTCATATACTCTTCCAGGAAAGCCGTTTCACCATCGTGATCATCATGCGTATCAAACTCATAGATAGGTAACATACTCCACCAGATATGGGTCGGCCATACTTCCTGGAGTAACTTGGCCACAATTCCGGATGCAGTGAACTTTCCTTTCGATATTACTTTCAAAGGAATATCGTAGTATGCACTCCAACAGTAAAACTCTTGGATTCCAAGGCGGGTTGGGATAGTCTTCGTGACGTCCGTGAACTCGATCCGCCATTCCTCTTCAGGTGCTTGTTTGGCGAAACTCAGGAGTTCTTTCTGCAACATAGCCTTCATGGTCTTTGACCCAAGTGGTCGTCCATAGATAATCATATTGTTACTACCTTTTCGTTTCTGAGAAACTTAACGGCTTTCCGTAGTTCCTCTGAGTGGTTGAGTGTGTCGTTATTGCTTAGCCATACCTTGGCAAGCAGTTTCGGTGTGAGTTTTGTCAGCCGGAATACTTCGTACACTGTCACGGTTCGGAGTTTCCTTGTTTTCAGGATAATCATTTCTTCTTCCAATCCGACCTACAAGTCCAAGTGTCGTATTGTTGTTTATTCCTGAAAGAACCGGGTGTCGCTTTATGCTCGTACAGAGTACTCAACAGGTCGTCGAGTGCTGCGTCGTATTCTTCTCCCTTGAATTTCCTGGAGAAGTAGTACGGTCCGCAAGGTGGGAAAGTAAATCGGATAATAATCCGTCCAGATTGTACTCTGACATAAGCGATTGTTCCGTCGCTTCGCACAACAGTTTTCATCGTTTGTTTCCTCCGCCAAGAATGAAGCTCATTAGAATGGTAAGTAATCGAATCATTTCGTATCTCCATAAATCTTTGCTAATGTCTGGAAGTAAAGAACAGCAGCAAGATACGCATCTCGGTGCTTATTCCCGACTTCATAGGTTTTCTGGATCTTTTCAATCCATTCCTGCATTGTTCCTTTGAAACATCCGCACCAAATAATATCTTTCGTTGCATTCCATGTCGTCATCCTATTTTCACTACCAATCCGTGATATCTGGAAGCACAGGTCATCAGTTAATGCACCATTCAGATCTGCACCATTCAGATCTGCACCACTCAGATCTGCACCACTCAGATTTGCATGTCTCAGATTTGCACCACTCAGATCTGCATGTCTCAGATCTGCAAATTCGCCACCTTCTCCTCTTATCCAGGAAAGGTGCTTACTGAGTACTTCTTTGATTTGTTCGGGGTTCATATTCCCTCCAGGACTTGGATTGCCTCGATCAAGGCTTGTTGTTTGTGTCGGTAGAAGTTTCCGGTCAGTTGTCTGTGCTTCACAAATACCATGAATTTGTCTTCCATTGGGAAGTAAGTACAGGATGCTTCTGGATTACTCGCCTTCATCCTTTTCTCCAGAGCAACGGTGCGATCTGCTTCCCTTTGCATATCGGAACAATACGCTCCGTTATACACTCGGCGATCGCTGGCAAAGTACGTTTCCAGAGGGATATTCGTTGTTTTGTCGCTCATTCGACATCTCCCGTTCTGTCGGCTGCGAAATCCACCACTCGTTGGGCTAGTTCGCGGACTGCTGGGGTGATCCGTCCTACAATCTCCATCTCTAATTCAATCAGAGCATTCTGAAAATCGAGAGCCTTCATACAGGTCTCAAAGTCTTCCGGACGCACATCCGGATCTTGCTCTGCGATCTCCTCGATCAGAGCCTGGGTGCAGGCAGATACGTCGTCGTATCCATTATCCTGCAAAACTCTTAATTTCGGGAAGTTATCCATGATTCTCTCCTTGCGCCTTTGGCGCGGTTTGGTTTGCGAATTTTTCTTCCATCGTTTGGTCGTCGTACTTATGCAGGAACTTATGAACTGCATTCTTCAGTTCGTTAAGGTTGTCGATATCTTCCTGCTCCGCGTCTTTACGATACCGGATCTGCTCGGTAATGGCGTTTATCGCGATGTCTAAATCGCATTTTACTGCTATCGCAGTATCCATGAATTGCTGCTCTAGATCGCTCATGACTTGTACTCCTTTGCCCCGTTTGGGTGTTTATACGCTGGGGCTTGGCGTATGGTGGTACTATAGGGGGGGGTTTGGCAATGCAAGGGCCAAGGCGCGTTGAATGCCAAAAATCAACCCCCGACAACAGGCCGAGGGTCGTGCATCATCCTGGAGGAAACTGGATATCAGCCGCGCATTACCTTGTCGTTACCCTGTCCGCACGAGCAGGCAGCAGCAATCGCGGCGAGCAATTGGTTGGTCTGCTGAGTCTGGGTAGCATTAAGAATCGTAGAGAAGTTACCAGTCTGTTGACAGTTACTCAGAGCAGCTTTGGTGTCGGCCAGTTCTTGGCGCAGACGATCAGTCTCAATCGATTGGATCAAGGCACGAGTGGCTTGTCCATCAGCGGTGATCGTTTGTTTGATATCACAGGTCTGCTTAGCAAATTCGTTCAGAACAGCAGCCTGATTCATTACTCCCTGGGTGAGGAGAGCAGCGGTCTTCGCCTCGATCAGAGCATTTTGGTTAGCATTGGCGAGTTGGTTCGCACAGCAACATTCCTGGAGCTTCTGAATGACAGCGGCAGAGCTAGTATTGACTAGGTTCTGCGTTTGGCACTCGGCCAGAGCGTTTGCAGCAGACAGATTATCGACGCTTTTCTCCAAGGAAGCAAAGCCTGAGGTCATTTCATGCGTAAGGCTGGAGAATTGTTGGAACATCTGTGGGGTCAGAGCATTGACGGAAGCAATAACATCTCTAGTAGAACAGCAGATGGACTTATCGATACCACAAATAGACTGAGCGAGTTGGCTAGCATTGGTTGATGCCCATGTCTGGAAGGTGTTGAGTTGGTTCATCACATCCTTAGAAGATGTGACCGCTTCGGTAGCGACTGCGCCGCCCATTCCGAAGCCGCCTCTATTGAACATAGAGAGCAGGAGCAACAGGAGTAATCCGCCGTCCTGTCCTCCGCCCAATCCATTGCCGCCTCGTCCAGCGAGTAAAGCGGTGAGCATTGGATCGGTCTTGTTCTCTCCGATCTCGAGTTTTCCAATCGTAGGGGTTCCGTTCATATCAGCCATGATCTTTCTCCTGGAAAGAATTGTGGGGTGGATGATGCAGTTCTGAAGTATATTGGGGCTTGTGACGTGTGCAAGTAGTTTTTATCTGGTAACGGATTATTTCTCGACCGAATATTTCTCGGCGGAGTAGGTCAAAATGGAGTACCCCAAAATGGAGTTACGTCTGATAGAGGATAGAGCGACTATAGATCGACTATAGATCGAGGATAGATCGAGGATAGATCGACAGAATATTTCTCGGCCGATAGAGTCAAAATGGAGTACCCCAAAATTAGGTATGTCAAAATGACACGTTGCAAAATTATACACGTCAAAATGACACGTTGCAAAATTAGACACTGTAACAAGACTATAACTGTAACAAGACTACAACTGTAACAAGACTACAACTGTAACAGGACTACAACTGTAACAAGACTACAACTATAACAAGACTACAACTATAACAAGACTACAACTAGAACAAGACTACAACTAGAACAAGGCTACA
>Ga0315904_10009769_pt1 | contig 12499 bp, 10 predicted proteins | sample LakEriMetagenome_6_FD_203529 | JGI IMG/M metagenome (GOLD analysis project Ga0315904, IMG submission 203529) | Freshwater fungal communities from buoy surface, Lake Erie, Ohio, United States - Buoy 12 MA120 | ecosystem: Environmental > Aquatic > Freshwater > Lake | place: USA: Lake Erie, Ohio...
ACCAGCAGGATCATTATTCCCAGCGCATAGATGACCGACCGGAGCTGCATGCGCGGGCATCTTACGCTGCAAACCCTGCAAAGATGTCAATGCGGCGCCGGCGCAGCCTCCTCCTCTAGGTTGACCCAGCGCAAGCCTCGCGGCTACAGCGGCGCAATCCGTTTCATTTGAAACCCTGCTTTCGAGTCGCGCAGATGTTCGATCACCCCTCTTTCGACGCCCACGAGGCTGTGCATGCTTTCCACGACGCCGCTACAGGCCTGAAGTGTGTGATTGCGGTGCATTCCACGGCGCTCGGCCCCGCAGCGGGCGGCTGCCGCATGTGGAACTATCCCACGGGCGAGGCGATGCTGACCGATGTCCTGCGTCTCTCGCAGGGCATGAGCTACAAGAACGCCATGGCTGGTATTCCGCTCGGCGGCGGCAAGGCAGTGATCTGGGGCGATCCCAAGTCAGGCAAATCGCCTGAACTTTTCCTCGCATTTGGCCGTGCTGTGGAAAGCCTGCAGGGCAGATACTACACTGCCGAGGATGTCGGCGTGGATGTCTCCGACATGGCGACTGTGCGTGAAGAGACGCGTTTTGTGGCGGGCCTCGATGAGGGCGCTGCCGCGAGTGGTGATCCCTCCCCGGTCACCGCGAAGGGTGTCTATCTCGGGATCCGCGAAGTAGCCAGGCGCCTGTTCGGCACGGACGATCTGAACGGCCGCGCCATTGCCGTACAGGGCGTCGGTTCGGTCGGCGGCTACACCTGCGAGCTCCTCGCGAAGGCGGGCGCCCATCTCGTCATCACAGACATCGACCAGGATGCGCTTGACACGGTCGCGAAGAAAACCGGTGCGAAGATCGTCTCGCCAAACGATATCTATGACGTGGAGGCGGACATCTTTTCGCCGAACGCGCTCGGCGCGATCATCAACGAGAAAACCCTGGCGCGGCTGAAGGTCAAGGGGGTGGCGGGCGGCGCGAACAACCAGCTGGTCGTGCCGGAGATGGGCGAGTTCCTCCGCCGCAAGGGCATTCTCTATGCCCCTGACTATGTGATAAACGGCGGCGGCATCATCAATGTGGCCGCCGAAATCTCGGGCAGCTATTCGCGCGACTGGGTAGAGGCTAAGCTGTCCCGCCTGATCGTCACGCTGGGCGAGGTGCTGGATGAAGCGATTGAAACCAGTCAGCCCACGAACTATGTGGCCGACCGCATTGCCCGGGCGCGCATTGCTTCGGCCCGGAAGACTACGTAGTTTCCACAGGTACGGCTGAGGCCGCTGAATGGTATGGGCTTGAAAGCGGCCTGACGTGGGCCGCAAGGAGGCTGCCATGTCGATCGTCGCCATGCTTCAGGGATCTTCCGGAACCGACGCGCTGACCGCCCAGTCCGCCCTGGCAATCGCGCGTCAGCTCAATCTGCCGCTCATCGGCCTGTGCGCGCTGCCGGATCCCCAATCCGCGCTGATGCTGGTCTCTACACCTGAGGCCGCCGGGCTGTCGGCTGCAGCCACCAATAGCCTGATTGAAATGCAGAAGGACATGCTCGCCGCCGCCGAAGCCGCCTTCCGCGGCGCCGTGACCCAAGAAGCCCCCGGGTTCGAGACGACGTTCATGCATCAAGTGGCCACCGCTGAGGCCGCCGCTGCCAGCGCAGCCACCCTGGCCGACGCCATTGTCTTCCCGCGCAGCGCGGCCAAGAGCGGCGAGCCACTCTCGGTGGCGTTCGATCATGTGATGATGGACGCGCGCCTGCCGGTTGTCCTCGCCAGCGAAAAGCCTTTCAGACCCGGACCGGTGATCATCGGATGGGACGGATCGAACGGCGCCTCTCGCGCGGTGCGGTTCCATGCCCCGCTGATTGCCGCGTTCGGCGAAGTTATCATCGCACAGAACCATAAGGACGCGGAACGCGATGGTGCCCGCCCGGACATAGCCCCCGGCTCGCTTGCTGACTGGCTGAAGCGCAAGGGTGTGTCGCCCCGCACGGAAAGTCTGGATGGTGAAGTGGCCGGCGCCCTCCTTGCGCTGGCCGAAAGGTCCCGCGCGTCGATGATTGTCGCCGGGGCTTACGGACATTCACGCCTTGGCGAGCGGTTGTTTGGCGGCACCAGCCGCCGCCTCCTCGAATCGGGCAGCGGATCTGCCCTGGCGCTGGCCCGATAATTCATCCGGAGACTGATCATGCCCCTTCGCCGCATCACGCTTCAACTCGCACGCAATCCCGGCCTTCCGGCCGGTGACCCGGAACAGGGCTACATGATTATCGCGCCGCTGGACGATGCGGGTCAACTTGACGTCCAGGCCTGGCGCACGCATCGGAAAGCCTGCCGCGTGTTCCGGTTTCATCCCGACCCGGCCGAAAAGGCCGACGGATGGCTGACGCATCGCGGCCAGAACTGGTTTTTCCACTATGATGAAGACGCCGAGGGTGATGACGAGGGCATTTTCCGCTTCGGCGCGCATAACTTCCGCGAAGGCGAGTACCTGACGATAAATCATGCGGCCCACGAAGCGCAGACCTACAAGGTGACCGACATCTCGCCGGTCTGATCTGTTGCGCATTGGTAAATCCGGTGCCTTGAATTGCACGGACGGACGACAGCGGATGTTTTATTTACTGGTGTAGTAGAACCCGTATGGAGAAACTTGCCGCCCCCATCATCGCTATCATCATCGTGTTCCTTTATTTCACACACGATGCCGGCTTCAATTTCCAGGAAGCTGAGCCAGAGAAGCGCATCGAGTTTGTCGAGCGCCAGTCGACCAGGGCGGCTCGGCTTGGCGGCTTTGCCATTCGCTCCAGCCCCGACGCCGTTTTCGTTTCCAACGACCAGCGACTTGTGCGCCTGAAACTGCGCTCGGAGGAAATGGCCAGCTTCAGCGCCCGCCGCGCGCAAATTCTCAAACACGCCTGCAGAGGGTATTCCGGATCCTATCTCGGAAAGCACGATATCGTTCTGAGATTTGAGTTCTACCGCGATACCGGCGTCATGACCGGCAGCTTGTCCGTGTCACCCGGTATTTGTGCGCGGCGGACTGCCTAGATCCGCTGATCTCAGAAATCCCAGATAAGCTGAACACCGTAAGTGCGCGGTTCATTGACGAAGCCGGTCAGGTTGTTGAAATCGATGCCGCCTTCAAGGGCTTCTTCATCAAGAATGTTGCGTACAAAGAAGGATGCGTCATAGCCGCGATCTGACTTGAAGCCCGCCTTCAGGCCACCTTCCCAGTATCCCTGCTGGCCAAACTCGATGCTGTTATACAGGAAGAAGTTTGTTTCGCCCTTGAAGGCCCAGTCGGTGTAACCGTAGATCTCGCCGCCGGGTACGGGCACGCCGTAGCGTGCCGTGGCGTTGGCGATCCACTCGGGCGCGTTCGGGAAAGAGTTCCCGGAAATATTGTAGCCGAGCAATGTCACGCCATCGGAAGCAAACACTGCCGGATCAAGGATGGTGCACGGCGCGCCGCAGCCTGGCGCGATGATCACGTCGTCCTTGAACTCGGTCTTGTTATAGGAAAGACCGGCGGTCATCAGGATGTTCTTTGCAGGCGCCGCTTCAATGTCGGCTTCGAAGCCATAGCCCTCGCTCTTGTCGGCATTGAACAGCGACACATCGTTGGTAAGCCCGCCCACGATCGTCAGCTGCTGGCCTTCGAGTTCGAAGGCATAGACGCTGACGTTCGCGCGCACACGGTCATCGAACAATTCGGTCTTGGCGCCGGCTTCGTAAGACAGAACGGTTTCGCTGTCGGCCTGTGACGGCGCGCCGAACCGCTGCTGGACCGTGGGCCCGCGAAAGCCCTTGGCGATGCGGGCGTAGAGGTTGATGTCGTCGGTCGCGGTATAGGCAGCGGACACATCCCAGCTGACCTGCTCGTCGCCGAGTTCGCGTTGGTCGCCCGCTGCGCTGAATTGCTTTTCGTCTTGCGTCCAGCGCGCGCCGCCGGACACCACGAGGCGTTCGGTCAGGTCATAGCTGAGCGACGCGAACACGGCCTTGCTGTTGGTATCGAGTTCGCGCTGCGCCACTCTCGTCTGGGGCTGGCCGGGCGTGAGCGAGGCGAAGGCGCGAGAGGTGATCGCCACTTCTTCCTGGAACAGGAACACGCCGGCCTGCGCGCGCAGCGCCCCGCCCTCATCGAAGGTGAAGCGCACTTCGTGCGTCGACTGGTCGAGCGAGTCGACGGCGCCGCTGGTTTCCACAGGGAACGGGATAAGCCCGGGGCCGAAATTGCCGGCGCCGAGGAAAGCGGCGCCGAAGCCGCCATCAATATCACCGCGGCTTTCGATCTCGGCATTCTCGTAACCGAAGACATAGGTGGCCGTGATCGCTTCCGTCAGCGGCTTGTCGAGACGCAGGGTCACACCGGATGTGTCCTGCGTCAGGAAGTTCTGGCCGTCATAGAATACCGTGTCGCGATCAAAGCCCGAGCCCAATCCTTTGTTGCCAACATCTATGATGTTGGCGCGAAACAGGCGTGCATTGCCGTCATTGGAGCGGGTATGCAGGTTGAGCAGGGCCGAGAAGTCCGTCCCTTTCGGCGTGAACAGGAATTGCGCGCGTCCGGCAACTTCCTTGAAGCCTTCGTAGACATCCTCTTCGCCGGTGAAGGCATTGTCGACATAGCCATCGCGCTCCTGATAGAGGCCGGAAACCCTCACGGCGAGCACATCCTGAACCACTGGCAGGTTCACCGCGCCTTCAAGGTCGCGCGTATTGTAGTTGCCGTAGGCGGCGCGGACATACGCTTCGAACTCGTCCTGCGGCTTGCGCGAGTCGAACTTGATGATGCCGCCCGGCGTATTTCGGCCGAACAGTGTGCCCTGCGGTCCGCGCAGCACTTCGATCTGCTCAAGATCGAACACCGGAAAGCCTTTCAGGATGGGGCTTTCATAGGGCACATCATCATAGACCAGGCTGACGGGCTGTGAGGCGTTGAGATCGAAATCGGTGTTGCCGATGCCGCGAATGTAGAATCGCGGAAAGGCGCGGCCGAATGAGCTTTCGGCGATCACGCTCGGCACGCGGGCCGAGAGAAACCTCACGTCTGCGCCGGAGGATTTCAAGGTATCCAGTTTCTCGTCCGACAGGGTCGAGATCGAGATCGGCACTTCCTGAAGGTTTTCTTCGACGCGCTGGGCGGTCACTGTGACCGTGCCGAGCCGGGCGGTGGCCTCTTCTTCTGCGGTCTGGGCGAATGCCGGCACGCCGCTGGCCGCGAGGGCGATCAGGCTGACGCTGGCAACAAGTCGGCGAAGATCAATCTGGGAGGGCATGGGGTCACCTTTGCGCGGCAGGCTGGAAGCTCGCATCGATGCAGCCTCGTCCGGCGGGGGTGTCTCACACCGCAGGGCCAAGGGAAACGCTGGTCGCCTGCCGCGCGAGTGGTTGGGCTTCGAAGGAAACGCGAGCGTGCTTCCAGGGCCACAGGTGCCTGAAGTTCAGGCTAGTTCCAGGGATTGAACCGGCGCGTCGTTCCAGGCTCGGGCACCGGCGGCGCGCTTTCACCAGGCAGTTCCAGCGGATCGGTTTGCGGCATCAGCGGCGGATAGGCATCTGCCTCGGCGATTTCATCAAACTCTCCGGGTGACATATCCGGAAGGTCGAGCGTTCCATCGATCACGAGGCGTGCCGGTGCATCCGCGGAGACAAGCGGTGCCGGCTCAGGAGGCGTAGTCGAGGGGTGGGAAGGCACGCCGGCACGTTGGGCGGCGCCCAAACCAAAGCCGAACGGGATGGAGGACAGCGAGATCGGCTGGCTCAGGGTCGGAACGGGCGGCGTGGGTGCCGGTTCCGGAATGGGCTCCGATTCCGGTTCAGGTGCGCGGTCCGCAACCATCAACTCAGGCGCGGCCTCGGCTGCAGGCGCTATTTCTGAAACAACCCATTCAGCTTCCGGTTCTGGGGCCGGCAAGATTTCCGGCTCTGGCTCGGCAACCGTCTGCACAGGTGTGTGCTCGAAAGTACCGAATGTCCCAAACGATCCGGGTTCCTCGACCAGCGGAGCGACTTCGACGGACGGCGCAGGCGCCTCGACGGGGGCTTGCGCAACAGGCCTGAAGAGGGCGATGGGCTCAGGAACCGGTGCCGGCGCGGGCGTTTGCGCAACGATCACCGGTTCGGGGGCGGCTTCAGGTTCCGGTTCAGGTTCAGGTTCAGGTTCAGGTTTAGGTTCAGGTTGCGGTTCAGGCGCCGCGACGACCTCGGCTTCGGCGGTGGGCGGCGTACCGTTGATCTGGTCCGCCAGGACCGCGACCGCCGCTGTGATTTCTGTTTCGCTTTCGATCGGCGCGGTCTCGTCTGTTGTGGCGTCCGGTGCATCCACGAGATGCAGGACCGGCCCTGCGGCAACAACGGCGGCCGGCGGCTCGGCTTCAGCCGAATCGAGGCCGGCGAGCAAAGTGCGGATGGCCTTCTCCGTGCCGCGCGCATGCCGGGCCGCCTCGCGATAAAGTTCGGCGATGAACTTGGCGTAGGGCCGGCCATGCGGGTCCAGATCGTCGGCAAATTCTTCCGGCGTGCAGGTTTCGATCTCGCGGCCCAGCGCATCCGTGAGCAGCACAGAGTGAGGTTCCGGCGTGATGACGACACGGTAGCCTTCTGTGTCATGAACGACCGTAGCATTCTCGCCTTCGGTCCAGGTGACCCGCTGCTTGCGCGTCATCTCGCTCAGCTTGTCGATGAGGCGCTTGGTAGAGGGATGCAGCATTGCGGCGTACCTTCCTGATGGGGCCGAATATAATTTCAGCGTCAGGTTAGCCCTCCCTGCGCCAAGATTCAAACCTCAGAGCCAGATTCCTCTCAGGTATCCCGATTTGGAAGCCCATGCAGGCCGGATGCCGCTATCCGAGCGCGTCAGCGGGCGGGCGCAACATACCGAAGCTCGGCGAGAATGGCGGCCGGATCAGAGGCATCTCCGCCGTCCATCTTGTAGACCCGGGCAAAGGCGCCCGCCGAGACCGGATCAGGGCAGACAAGCCAGCCAGGCTCCGATGGGCTGCACAGAGCTCGGTTGTCCTCAGACAGGTCGCCAAGGCGGGCCTGCCCGATCACTTCGCCTTTGGGGCCGCGCACGGCGGGGTCACGGCTGCGCACGCTCGCCACATAGCCGCGGCTCCAGTCGGGTTCGACGATGAAGCGCGCCGCCTCGCTACCCTTGGCGCGCACTTCAAAGCGGACTGTTCCTGTGGCGTCATCGGTTACTGGAATCACCATGTGCCCGGGCAACGCCTTTTCGACTGCAGCGACGGTAAACGGCGTGTCCGGTCCGAGGCCGCCGGCCCCGGCCGGCGACATGACCAGCGTCGCGGCGTCCCGCACCTCGCCGCGCAGACGCGCGATGTCCTTGATGAACGTCTTGACCGGCTGGTCCTTGTCGACCGAAAGGTCCGTGCGGAAACTGCGAACAATACCGTCCGGCGAGACGACCAGGTAGGTCGGCGTCCAGCTGATCTTCAACGCGTCGCGCAGCTTGGCATCCGTGTCGAGGATTACCGGCAAGGTATAGCCAACCGACTCGAAATAAGCGTCCAGCGAGCCATGCTTGCCGAACATGTCCTCCGGCGTGGCGCGTTCTGCGTTCTGCGGCACGTGGAGCGTCACGAAATCCAGATCCGGGTCTGCCGCAACCGCGCGCGACAGCGCTCTGGCATAAGGCCCATCCGCGCGGGAGTCGCCGCACCAGGCGCCCCAGACGGCGATCACCGTCCAACGGTTCAGGGTGGCGGAATCAAATGTAGCGCCGTCCGCCATGGGCGCCGTGAAGGCGGGCAGCTTCTGCCCGATCAGGGCATACTCGGTTGGGCGGCTTTCGGCTTCGGGCGCGGATGCCGGGTCATTTGCTGCGGCGAACGCCGTTGCGACCTCCGGCGTTTCGGCGCCGTTGCTGCAGGCAGCTGTCAGGGCGAGGGCAGCCAAGGCGGCAAACAGTTGTTTCATCGCATGGGTGCTCCGGAGGCCATGCCAGCCATGTTGCATGTTCACGCGGCATGATGAAGGCACGCCCTTGCCGCGCAAAAGAAAAGGGCGGCCTCGAGGGCCGCCCTGTCCGTTCTGCGAATATGGGTGTTCGATATCAGTTGTAGAATTCGAACAGGCCGGCTGCGCCCATGCCGCCGCCGATGCACATCGTGACGATGCCCCATTTGGCTTTCCGGCGCTGGCCTTCGAGCAGGATGGAGCCGGTGCAGCGCGCGCCCGTCATGCCGAACGGGTGACCGATCGAGATGGCGCCGCCGTTGACGTTATACTTCTCGGGGTCAATGCCGAGACGATCGCGCGAGTAGAGGCACTGCGAGGCAAAGGCTTCGTTCAGTTCCCAGAGGTCGATATCGCTGACTTTCAAGCCATGACGCTCAAGCAGGCGCGGCACAGCGAAGACGGGGCCGATACCCATTTCGTCGGGATCGCAACCGGCGACGTTGAAACCAGCGAAACGGCCGAGCGGTTTCAGGCCGCGCTTTGCAGCTTCCTTGGCTTCCATGACAACCACGGCAGCAGCGCCGTCCGACAGCTGCGAGGCGTTGCCGGCGGTGACATACTTGCCTTCCTTGACAACCATGCCGCCCGAGAAGACCGGCTTCAGGCCGGAGACCATTTCATAGGTCGTGCCGGGGCGGTTGCAGTCGTCCTTGTCGGCAACAACGTCCTGGAAGGTTTCTTCCCTGGTGTCCTTGTTGATAAGTTTCATGCGGGTTTTCAGCGGCACGATTTCCTGCGCCATGTAGCCCTTCTGCTGGAACTCCGCCGTGCGGCGCTGGCTCTCGACAGAATACTCGTCCTGGTATTCGCGGCTGACCTTGTAGCGATCGGCAACGATCTCGGCTGTCTCGATCATCGTCATCCAGATGGCCGGCCAGGTCTTGGCGAGTTCCGGCTCGAAATACTTGTGGCGGTTCGACTGGCCCGATGCCTGAACGAGGCTGATGCTTTCCACGCCGCCGCCTACAGTAACGGCTGCGCCTTCGTTGATCACTGTGTGCGCCGCATTGGCGATGGCCTGCAGGCCCGAGGAGCAGAAGCGGTTGATGGTGGCGCCCGACGTGGTCGACGGGCAACCGGCAGCGAGGGCTGCGTTGCGCGCCACGTTGTGGCCTGTGGCGCCTTCCGGCGCGGCGCAGCCAAGGAACACATCCTCCACCGCGGCGGCTTCGACTCCGGCGCGCTCGAGGGCGCCCTTGATCGCGTGCCCGGCCATGGTGATTCCGTGAGTATCATTGAGGGCGCCGCGGCCCGCTTTGGTCAGGGCAGTACGGGCAGTAGAGACGATAACGGCTTCGCGCATGGCTTCCTCCGGAATGTTTGGCGTCGAGTTGCGGCGCACCGTAACGATTGCCACCGGCTCGCGCCAGACTTCCCTTTACGTCAAGGGAGGCTTTCCCATGAAAAAACCCGCCCGGCGGAACCGGGCGGGTTTCTGTCTGGCGTATTTTCCCTGGTATCAGGCGGTAATCTTTGCCTTCGGAGCCGCCGCTTTCACGGCGTCGTCCACATAGGCTTCGAATTTCTTGAAGTTCTCGACGAACATCTCGGCGAGCTTCGCGGCCTGCGCGTCGTAGGCGGCCGGATCAGCCCAGGTCGAGCGCGGGTCGAGGATCTTGGAATCGACGCCGGGAACGGCGGCCGGAACCATGAACCCGAACGTCTCGTCCTTGCGGAACTGGACGGTATTCAGCGAGCCATCCAGCGCCGCATTCAGCAGCGCGCGGGTGGCCTTGATCGGCATGCGGTTGCCCTGGCCATACGGGCCGCCTGTCCAGCCGGTGGAGACCAGCCAGCAATCGACATCATACTTCGCGATGAGGCGGCGGAGCAGATTTCCGTACTCGGAGGGATGGCGGGGCATGAAGGGGCCGCCGAAGCAGGTGGAGAAAGTGGCCGAAGGCTCGGTTACGCCCTTCTCGGTGCCGGCGACGCGCGCCGTATAGCCCGAGAGGAAGTGGTACATCGCCTGCGCCGGGGTGAGTTTCGCGATCGGCGGCATGATGCCGTAGGCGTCCGCTGTCAGCATGATGAGGTTTTTCGGCTGGCCGCAGCGGCCTGCGAGCGAAGCATTGGGGATCGCTTCGATCGGATAGGCGCCGCGCGAGTTCTCGGCGAGCGCGGCAGAGTCGAGATCAAGTTCGCGCGTGAGGGGATCCATCACGACGTTCTCGAGCACAGTGCCCCATTGTTTCGTGGTTGCGTAAATTTCTGGCTCGGCTTCAGCCGAAAGCTTGATCATCTTGGCGTAGCAGCCGCCTTCGAAGTTGAAGAGGCCGTTCTCGGACCAGCCATGCTCATCATCGCCGATCAGCGTACGCGAAGCGTCTGCCGAGAGCGTGGTCTTGCCGGTGCCCGACAGGCCGAAGAAGATCGCCGCATCGTCCTTGTCGGACGTGTTGACCGAGCAGTGCATCGGCATCACGCCCTGGTCAGGCAGCAGGTAGTTGAGGATCGTGAAAACCGACTTCTTGGTTTCGCCGGCATAGGACGTGCCGCCGATGAGGATGACGCGTTTCGCGAAGTTGACGGCAATCACCGTCTCGGAGCGCGTTCCGTGCTTGGCCGGATCGGCGCGGAAGCTCGGACAGTTGATGATGGTGAAATCGGTGCGGAAGGATTTCGCTTCGTCCGTGGTCGGAAGACGCAGGAGATGGCGGATAAACAGCGAGTGCCAGGCATACTCCGTGACAACGGTCACCGGCACGCGGTAGTCAAGGTCCGCGCCGCCGAAGAGGTCCTGCGAATACATCTCCTGTTGCGCGAGGTGCGCTTTGAAGTCCGCCCACAGAGCATCGAAATGCGCGGGCGTCATCGCGGCATTGTTGTCCCACCAGACGGTGTTCTCGGTGAGCTCGTCGCGCACCGTGAACTTGTCCTTCGCTGAGCGGCCGGTGTGCTGCCCGGTCTCGACGACCAGCGCGCCACCCTTTGCGACGCGCGCTTCGCCATTGGCGACGGCGGTCTCGTAAAGGCGGGCTTCATTCCAGTTTTTGCGCACCGATTTCGGACGCACGCCGAGTTCGGAAAGGATTGCTACTGTGTCGCTCATTATCACCCTCGTAATCGCGATTCTGTCGGGCCGCCCCCGGCCTCTAGACCATGTGCCATTAGCGCCTGACGAGTGAATTTTGCAACATCCGTGCCGCTGAGGAGAGAGTAAATCGAAACATGACTTGTGCAGCGAAAATGCCGACAAATGAATGTCCGACGTTGTCAAATACGGGGCCGCGTCATTGGTTAGCGAACTGGATGCCGATTGCGGACAGATAGCTAACAGCTGCCATCGTCAGCGGCGAAGGCAGGGTGGCGCAGTCGAACCAGCCCCAGCATCCGTGCTTCTCGGGCTCGAGGATTTTCGGCTCACCGGATGTGATGCGGGCTGCATAGACAGGCGCGATCCAGTGCCGGCCGTCCCCCTGATTGATCGTCTCGGCAATGCAGGCGAGGCGAAGGATCTCGATCTCGATTCCCAGTTCTTCGGCAATCTCGCGGCGGGCTGTTTCCATAGCCGGTTCGCCGAAATCGATCTTGCCGCCGGGCAGGCCCCAGGCGCCGGCTTCCGGCTCACGCAAGCGCTGGATCAGGAGCAGGCGACCGGTGTCATCGCAGATCGCTGCGCCGCAGCCTGCTTCGGGTTTCTGCGCACTCATATGTCGCCGAACGCCTTCAACGCAGCCGGCGCAATGACGTCCCCCCATTCCTGGACGAAGTGGCCGCCGTCCGGAATGATCAACGGTTCGGGGCAGCCCTTGATCTGTTGCCGCAGGAGTTCCATCACGGGCGGCCCCAGAACCGGATCGGCCGCGCCCACAGCCATGAACGATTGGCCGTGCCAGTCATTGCGCCACCAGGCGGCTGCCCGGCGCGAGATATCTGCCCCCTCCATGTCAGGCTTGACCATGACGAGCTGCGGGAAGCGCCTGACGCCTGCCTTGTAGGAAATGTCCGGGTACGGCGCACTGTAGGCGGCGGCTTCGGCGTCCGACAGATTCGCACTCGCCCGCTTCATCAGGGCGGCAACATCCATGTCTGGCTGGCTTGCCGCAAATGCCTTCCACGCGTCGAAACCGGGGCTCGGGGATGCGCCCACGGCAAGCGTGGTATTCATGACGATCAGCCGGGAAAACCGGTCCGGCATCTCCAGGGGCAGCGTCAGCCCGAGCAGGCCGCCCCAGTCCTGAACCACCAGCGTAATATTGGTCAGATCGAGGTGGCGTATCAGGGCCAGCATCATGTTGCGGTGGAAATTGAAGCTGTAGGCGGCGTCATCGGCCGGCTTGTCCGAGCGCCCGAAGCCAAGCCAGTCCGGGGCAATGACCCGGGCCCCGCTGGCCGTGAAAGCCGGGATCATCTTGCGGTAGAGATAGCTCCAGCTTGGCTGGCCGTGCAGGCAGAGGAACGTCTGGGCGGCGTCCTTCGCCCCCTCGTCGATGTAGTGCACCCGCAAGCCTTCATAACCCGGCAGCGCCTCAACATAATGCGGCGCAAAGCCGTAGCCGGGCAGGTTGGCAAACCGGTCATCC
>Ga0315904_10009771_pt1 | contig 12498 bp, 11 predicted proteins | sample LakEriMetagenome_6_FD_203529 | JGI IMG/M metagenome (GOLD analysis project Ga0315904, IMG submission 203529) | Freshwater fungal communities from buoy surface, Lake Erie, Ohio, United States - Buoy 12 MA120 | ecosystem: Environmental > Aquatic > Freshwater > Lake | place: USA: Lake Erie, Ohio...
TCACGCCACACCAATGCCGATTCACCAACGCGTTTCTCTTTCAACCAATCCCAAAAAACTGCGCCGACCGCTGGCCCATACTGTCCTCCACTAGGTGGTCGGACATACCACGCAGCATTGGGGGCTTCCTCGATACATTTAGGAAAGGGGATTTCGCTTGGAGGAGGTGGAGGGCTGGCGGTACCGGTGGCTCCCGATGTTTGACCCTTTGAAGATACGGGGCGAGGTTCTCTCTCCTGAGATTTCATTCCCGTGTTGCTGGTGGAGTCACCGGAAACTAGTTTTGTAGCAGCGATGTTTTTGGCCCGGTCGTGTGCTTCAGTTGCTTCCTGAGGCGATTCTGTAGTACTAGGTACATCGTCAGTGCGAGCGACCGGTCGCGAGTATTCTTCTCCCTCTTCAGGGATTCGAATCGATTGGTTGCAATTCGGACACTTGCCACGTTTGCCTGCCAAAAAATTCTTGACATGCATCGGTTCGTTGCAGTGGTGGCAAAGAAACTTCAGTCCCATCGTTCAATTCAATTCTACGTTTACTTGAAGAGAGGCAAGGATTAACGGTAAGCGTTATGGCAATTGGTACACGAGGCACCAATCTGCGCAACTGCTTGGCGAGCACCATCGGCGTTGTCTGTCTTTACAGCTTGGGCTACTGCGATGGCATCTGCCAGCATCTTATCGGAGTGAGCGCGATAGTCGGGGTCATCTGCATCAGCCATGCCTTCTTTGTTGAGTACATCGGTGTATGCGGCGAGCAACTCGCTGAAACGCAGAACCTCCTCACTGTTTTCTTTGAAAGCGTTAGCGTTCGCAGTCATGGTCTGTAAGTTCTGTGTGTAAGCGACTTCGAATAGTTGCATCATCACCGCTCGATCAACCAAAGTCTCCCATCCCTTGGCCTCTTCCGATGCTTCACCGGCAAGCTCGGTGCCATTAAGAAGGTCGCCCAGTTCAGCCAGTCTAGTTTTCGCTTCGTTGTACGCTTGTGTCGATCCGACCTTCGCATTGGCGGCAATTTTGGCGAAGGCATCGCGAGCGAGCAACGCGGATTTTTGCCAACGTACTTGTGACGGGTAGTCGGCAATGATACCGAAGAGAATCGTTAGCTCTGTGAATTGCAATCGAGCCTCCGTAAATCCACCCCCAGCAAACTTGCTTGGTGTTGTCACGATTTGATCGAGACGCTGTTTCGCCTGCTTTACTTCATCTTCCAGTGTGGCAGCAGAAATCAATGCAGCCCAACCTTCAGCTTTGTCGCCCCCCGAGCTCGATTCCTCCGAAGCTGATGATGGACTGGAAGATTTCTGCATGGAGCTAGATGCAGCGGTTTTAGTTCCAGTGTTAGCAGGGCTCTTTCCCGCATTAGCCAAGTCGGCCGCAGAGGGTGCTTTGTCTGCAAAGGCATCTGCTAGGTTTTCGAAATAGAGATCGCTTTTCTCGCTGTTCAGTTTTGGCGCGGTGGCACGTCTTATCTTTTTGCCGAACTGCTGCGCAAAGATGGTGGACTGGAAAATTAAGAGAAGGAGAAGCCCAGACACACCTATCGCTTGGTATAATCGCCGGCATCTGTGCATCATTTCATCTCCAGAAAAATTTGCTTTCGATTCGCTTCCCAGATAGCGTTGAAACAACATGTTCGGCTTCGCCTCACACCCATTATTGTAACCTAAAACCCTCATGAAACTAAGAAGCAACCGATTTGTTTAGAGGGATGGTCAGCCACCATGGAGTTTCAACAAGATCGCTATCTTCTCCAGATTCAACGCCAAGCTATGGCTTGTCTTTGGGAGGTTCTTTTGCGTCAAGGGGAATCGTCAACAGCTCCCGAAATTGCAATCGAGGCTCTCGATTTGGTTTCAAGGTTGGAAGATGGTCTTTCGATTTTTAAGCCGGCGAGTGAGCTTTCTCGTTTGAACCGCGTCGAGCCGGGGCAAGTTTTCGAAGTGTCCCCCCAGTTGTTCGAGATGCTGCAAATCGCTTTAAAAGTCTATCAGGACACCCGGGGAGCCTTCGACATCACGGCTGCGAAGCTTACCGATGTTTGGGGTTTTTCCAGAAGAAATGGGAGAAAGCCTGAAACGGAGGAAATTGTTCAGGCCTTGGATTGCGTGGGATCCTGCTACCTGGAACTCAATCAGGAAAGACGGAGCGTTGTGCTTCGTCGCCAAGGTCTCACCTTAAACCCCGGCGGTATTGGCAAAGGCTTCGCCCTAGACCGGGCAGCTCAATGGTTGCTTGATTCAGGCGTTAGTGACTTTCTCATCCATGGAGGAAAAAGTAGTATTCGCGCCGCTGGCCATCGCAGACCTGACCAGGCTGCTGGTTGGCAAATCGCCATGCGAAACCCACAAAACCAAGAGCAACTTCTTGGCATCTTTCATTTGCAAAATCAATCGCTCGGAACCAGCGGACATGCCCACCAATTCTTTCACTATCAGGGGGAACGATTCGGCCACATCATCGATCCTCGGTCAGGTTGGCCCGTTCGGGGTGTCGAGTCGGTTACCGTCATCGCCCGCCACGCAGCGCTGGCAGATGCCTACGCGACGGGCATTTATGTCATGGGGCCGAAATATTGGGACGAGTTTGCCAAAAATAACCCGGAAATCGGGTTTTTAACGCTGCTTCCGAGCCGTAGAGCGGGTGCTGTCGAAGTGAAGACCTGGAATATAGGTCCTAGTACTTGGCGTCCCGTTTGACACGACTTTTTCCGCCACTAAAATGGAAGGAGGATTGGATTTCCGACGTGCTGGTTCCGGCGATATCCCCCTAGTCGGGAGGATGATTGACCTGCTTTCGCCAGCTGTTGGTGCATGCACGTGACTTTTCACGGCATGGTTCTCTTCAGCAACTCTTGCGAGAGGTCAACGATGTTAGGATTTATTGGATACCAAGAACTATTGATCATCATGGTCATCGTGCTGATTCTATTCGGCGGGGCCAGGCTCCCATCACTAATGCGCAATCTTGGCAAAAGTGCTGTCGAATTCAAGCGAGGCATGCGCGAGGAACCAGATGGCGATAACTCGTCATCTACTGACGATAAATAACTGTTCTGATTTTTAATCGCTCGATGCGAATCAGATTGGGTAAGAATCGGCGGCTAGAGGGTGTTCCAGCGCTTCTGAGTGTCGTTTACGAATTGGGATGAATCATGTTTAACTTGGGCCCCAGCGAGATGGTCGTTTTCGGCATCGTCGCCATTTTGCTTTTCGGAAGCAAACTTCCTGAAGTGGCAAGAAACCTCGGCGCAAGCTATCGCGATTTCAAAAAGAGTATCGGGGATTTTCAACGCGAATTTCAGAACTGGGATCGCATGGAACCGCCTCGAAAACCCGTCGTGCGCAGCATCGAGGAGCAAGCACCCTCAAGCGTCGGCAATATTCCTAAGTTCACTCCGCCTCCAGACGAAACCGACTCTACTTCCACATAAGAAGTCCGCTACGGAAGTTTGCTAACGTTCGAACGCAATGCCATAACGCAAATCGACCTTAACGTCACAGATCGACTTCGGACTCCATGCTCCCTGGTCTAGCAAGCCCTCGGCGATCGAACTTTCTGGGCTCGCCCTAATCAGTCGGGTTGATGGCTGGGCCTTCTTTCATTCCGAGTCGAATTGCAAGCAAAGTTTTTTTGGGGAGGAAGCCTCCTTATTGAATTCTCGGTGGTGGCGTCAAGGTCAATCTGGCAAGCTGTGACGATTCTACCGGATTTCCTGATTGTATCGATTCTTCCGCGCCGATGATGACCCTTGTACCGGCATGGAAAGCTGTTGCGTTTGATTCTTGAGGCATTAGTTCTCTTGAGTCATCTTCTTCGCTCTGCAGTGTGTCGGCTTAAAGCGATTTCGTAGCCAACTATGTTATGCGGGGGCATTCTATGTTGCGTTTGCAATGTTTTGCACTTTCGGGTTTCGTATTGCTGAGTATGTTCTCCGCAGGTTGCTGCTGCATCAAAACTCATTGTGGTTCATCAGGTTGTGGAGAGGTCTATGTAGATGAATGGTGGAATCATCCACCGACCGACGATCCATGCACAGCTTGTGGTGAATATGCTGGTTCCTGCGGTTGTGGTTCCAGTCATGTCGCCCATCATGGGGTTGGTGGTCACAGTTGTTTAAGTCACGGATGTTCCAGCCACGGATGTGCCCATGGTTCGTGTTTACCTCTTTTGAATCGACTCTGCGGTCTTTGGGGAATTCGATATGAAGGGCCCGGGCGAGTTGTTCATGGCGGCTGCAGTAGTTGTGGCGAGGTAGGCTGCAGCAGCTGTGGGAGCGGTGGCTCGGTGATGGCCCACGGTGGAGAGTATGTATCTTCCGGGAGCAGCTCTTATTGCCCATCCTGTGCGGCAGGGCATGCCGGTCATGGACATCAGAATGTGGGAGGAGAGACGGTAATAGAGCATGGTTCCGTACATCAGGATACGGGCCATCAAGATGCTGGACACCAAGATACTGGGCATCATGATGCTGGACATGGTTCCTCCCATGAGCCAACACCTGCCAAAGTAGAGCCGAAGGCCGAGGCCCATGCACCTGAAGCTGGCCACTCTGCTCGCTCGACCTCCCCTGCCCTTCGTAAGCGGTCAGCGGTTCAGCAGGCTTCGGCAGTGAAGCCACTGCGTAGACGCTAGGAAAGTGATGTAATAGACTTGGGACGGGTAGGATTGAACCCCTTAACAGCTCCAAATCATGACCAAGACCGCTTGACCAACCAGGCGGTCTGGTCTACTCTTTCATGACACTGGGGTGTGGTGTAATTGGTAGCACGACAGATTCTGACTCTGTTAGTTGGGGTTCGAGTCCCTACACCCCAATTCATAAAAAAAGGCTGGCGAAGTGCCAGCCTTTTTTCGTTGAATCATTTAGTTGTCTACAGCTATCGAAAGGTCGTTGCGTCCAGGTTTCTACGCCTAAGGGACCAATGCGAGCGATCAATCGTCTACATAAGTTTCTAAAAACCTAGCCAAGCGATAAAAGTCGCTATCGGTTTCAATGTAACGAACTTTGGTCACAAGCGTCTTGGGATCGACCAGATTCTCAAACGGAACGTAGTGGAGATTTAATTGTCCACCAACCGAAACCATGACTCCATTGAGCTTTTTCTCTACCAACGCCAAATAAGCTCCGACACCAATTTGCGATCCGAGCATCACGTCGAAGGCTTGAGGCTTTGCGCAACGTGATTCGTAGCCTAATTGTAAACCGGTGACTTTTCTGCTGTTTCCCGTTTTCGCCTTGTATGCTTCCGCAAGAAGCTTACTGACCATACGACCCAAGTTGACATTGGCGATTGAAATATGACCATGGTCGTCTCGGGTAACATCGTGGAGGTATTTTACTGGCAAGTACTCCGCGAGGCCTTCTGCAAGAACGATAACGCCGTAGTGGCGACCTTCTGCATCCCGCTTCTGCATGACTTTGACAATGCGTTCGAGAACCTTTTCGAGGTTCATGATAGGTCGGGTTACGGTTTTTCCCGTTGCAGGATCAGTGACCGCTTCCTCACTGCGCAGGGTACCATTGATATCTTCGACACTCAGCACCATGCATGCTTCGCCTGCAATCGCTGCACCGTAGGATAGCCAGCCCGCGCTGCGTCCCATTGTCTCAGCGATGTAATAAGCCCTTCCTGCTTCGGCATCGTAATTGAGATTACGGATTTCGCTAGCGAGTGTTTCAGCAGCGGTGAAGTAACCAAACGTGAAATCGATTCCCATGTAATCGTTGTCGATTGTTTTTGGGAGATGCACCACGGGCAACTTCTTGGAGCCAGCTGGTAGCGTGTCTTGAAACATCTTAATCTTGTTAGCCGTTTTGAGCGTATCGTCGCCACCTATCGAGATCAATGCATCTGCTCCGATCGAGCACAAGCCTTCGTATACTCGACGAATGGGGGCAGATTTCTCAGGATCGGTAAGATGCTCCGGAGCCGAGACGCTTTTTCCGGGGTTGGTGCGAGCTGTGCCAATCACGATACCTTGAGAGGTTCGTGAATGATGAAGCATCGAGTGCTGGAACTTGAAATAATCTTGCCCTTCGACCAGCGGTTTGTCGGGGGTGTAATCGATTAGCTTGCTATAGCCATGTTTGATGCCGACGACTTCGATACCGGCGTTGAGAAAAGAAAAAGCGGCCGTGGAAATTACCGCATTGGCAGCAGGCGCAGGTCCCCCTGCGAACAGCATGGCAACTCTCTTGATACCGGAAGTTTTTGCAGCAGTCATGGATCCCTCTTTACCTGCGACAATGATGTGCTATTTAGATAACAATTCGCGTTCGACCCATTTGGTGTCGACTGTCCCTTGAACAAAGTCGGCATGGGAGAGAACTCGCTTGTGGAAATCAGCCGTTGTGCGAATGCCTTGAATCTCGAGTTCGGATAAGCAACGAAGCATGGATTGAATTGCGTCGTTTCGATTCTCTTTAAGTACGATCAATTTACCAATCATCGAATCGTAGTAAGGTGGGACAACATATCCGGCCGAAACATGCGAGTCGAAACGAACACCGTAACCTCCAGGGACAAAGATCTTTTCAATCTTTCCTGGGCAGGGCTGGAAGTTTCGACTTGGATCTTCCGCATTGATGCGGCATTCAATCGCGTGACCGCGTGGAACTATATCCGCTTGTGTAAACGGAAGTGGTTTACCTGAAGCCACTGCGATCTGGGTTTTGATCAAGTCGATCCCGGTAACCATTTCCGTTACAGGGTGTTCGACCTGGATTCGGGCGTTGACTTCGATGAAATAGAAACGGTTCTCTTGATCTACGATAAATTCGACGGTGCCGGCGTTGGTGTATCCGGCAGCTTTGATCAATCTAACGGCAGCTTCGCATAGTTCTTTGCGAGCCTGCTCAGGCAATCGCGGAGATGGGCTCTCTTCGATCAATTTCTGATGTCGGCGCTGAACCGAACAATCTCGTTCATGTAGATGGCAGACGTTTCCAAAATGGTCGGCGATAATCTGGACTTCAACATGTCGAGGCTTATCGATGAATCGTTCTAAGTAGACGCCACCATTTCCAAACGCAGCCTTCGCTTCATTCTGGGCTTGTTCGAGTGCTGCCTTGAGTGCTAACTCGTTGGCCGCAACACGCATCCCTTTGCCACCACCACCTGCGGTTGCTTTGATCAAGACCGGATAGCCAATAAGGCGTGCAACTTTAATTGCATCCTCTTCGTTTTCGATCAATCCATCACTACCGGGGACGACCGGCACGTTAGCTATTTTCGCCATTTGTCGCGCTTGATTTTTGTCTCCCAATTTCTCCATCGCTTCAGGAGTTGGGCCAATAAAATCGATATTGCAAGAGCGACAAACTTCGTTGAAGTGGCTGTTCTCGCTAAGGAAACCATAGCCTGGGTGAATCGCATCGACGTTGCCAATCTCAGCTGCGCTGATGATTTGGTCGATCTTTAAATAACTATCGATGGAACGCGAAGGTCCAATACAAAAGGCCTGATCTGCGAACCGAACATACGGCGCATCACGATCCGCCTCGCTGTAAACCACTACCGTTTCGATCCCAAGTTCGCGGCAGGCGCGTTGGACTCGCAGCGCGATTTCGCCACGGTTTGCAATTAGAATTCTGTTATACATGAATCGTGTTTATCCACGGGTGTCGATTTTGAACAGTGGCTTCCCGAAATCAACCGGCTCTTCATTGCCACATAGAATCTCGACCACTTTCCCACGAATTTCGGCAGGGATCTCATTGAAGACTTTCATCGCTTCGATGATACACACCGTCGTTTCCGGGGTGATCGACTGGCCGACTTTTACAAACGCCTCGGCTTTAGGATTGGGGCGTAAATATAAAGTTCCAACCATTGGGGATTTGATCGTGACGATGTGAGGCCCATCAACGGCGGCTGCTGGTTTCTCGGCCGCAGCACTCGGGGCCGGGGCTGGCTGTGCAGCAGCAGGTGCCGGTGCGTAGGTAGCAGGCATCATAGCGGGCGCCTGCATCACAGGTACTTCCTCAACGCCGCGGCAAAGCCGAATGCGTTGACGCGAATGTCGCAAATCGATTTCACGCAGGTCATGTTCTTTCATCAGTTCGACAAGTCGCCGAATGCGATCGACGCTGAAAACATCTTCAGCGCCACCTTCTTGACCTTGATTTTCTTCTGAATTTGCCATTCTTGTCGCTCCCAATTCTATAGGCAGCCCCGTCATCGGCGGTATCTCACACACCCCTAACGGTTACTGCCAACATGGTGTCGTCATTGATTCTAAATCTTTTGGCAAGGTCGAGAGAACTCGATTGCCATCTTTGGTGACCAAAACATCATCTTCAATTCGCACTCCGCCCCAGCCTGGAATATAAATCCCAGGCTCGACGGTGACTACCATACCTGCCTGCAACGGTCTCTTCTGTTCGGCTCCCATACGGGGGGATTCGTGGACTTGGAGCCCAATTCCGTGCCCCAAAGCATGCCCAAAATACTTTCCAAAACCAGCCTTTTCGATAACGCTCCGGCCAGCTCGATCCACCTCGCAAACTGGTACTCCAGGGGCAATTGCCTCAATTGCAGCCCGATTTGCCTCAAGTACCGTCTGGTAGACTCTCTCAAATTTGGGGGGGATTTTATCGGTGACCAGTACTCGGGTCAAGTCGCTGATGTAGAGCCCTTCCTGTGCCCCCCAGTCGATCAAAACAAACGGTTCGCTCCCGATTTTGGCCATGGTTGGAGTTCCATGAGGCAAGGCAGCCCTGGGGCCTACACCCACAATCGGCTTAAAGCTGCAACCCGTCCCACCCATGGCCCTGATCTGGTTTTCCAGCTGATGGGCAACGTCTCGCTCGGTATGTTCACCCCGAAGTCCTGCTTGAACGACCATGAAGGCTCGTTCAGCCATCATAACGGCTCGTTCCAAGCGACCTATTTCTTCCTTGTCCTTGATTTCCCTCAGCCCCTCGACCAAGCCATGGCAACCCGTCACTGAACTTTTCGCAAGTCGAGATTGCAGAAGCTCATACGCAAACATCGCCAAATGATGGGACTCGACAAATAAATTGTGGCATTTAAACTTCGCTGCGGCATCGGCGGTCGCTTCCAGCAGCGTCACATGCGGTGGACGAATAAAGACATTGACGCCCGTGCACTCCGACTGAATCTGCTCCTCGTAACGTGGGTCGCTCAGAAGCAAGCATTCCCCGCGGTGCAGTAGCAGGTAGGTGCTATCACCCGTGAAACCCGTAAGATAGGTCACGTTGGGGGCGTGCGAAACGAGAAATGTCTCAATTTGGTTTTGTTTCAATAGACGAATCAGTCTTTGACGACGTCGAGCGAAATCAAAACTCATCAGCAATTCCCTCCAATTAATAATAAGCAATCCAAGTTGTAATGCGCGTCCGGAGAATTAACAACCGCGTTCGCATCCTTGTACCGGGAGTATCATCAAATGTCCGCTTCGCAAAACTATCGGGAAACAATCCCGGATACGTTCGATCAAGATGTTTTTGAAGCGAGTCTTGATAAAATTGTCATCGTTGATTTCTATGCGGATTGGTGCCAGCCTTGCCGAATGCTCGATCCGATTCTGAAAGAAGTTATCTCCGAAAACGCAAGAGATTTTACGCTCGTCAAAGCGAACACAGAAACTCTGCAAAACCATGCCGAAGCGTTTTCTGTCAGTTCCATTCCGGTTCTCTTTGCGATTTCCAAGAAATCGGTCATCGACCGCGTAGAAGGCCTATTAACCAAAGCCGATCTACAACAATGGCTTCAAAGCTTGCTTATTGGTAAAACTCTACAGCATGCCTTCGAGCTAGAAGAAAGTGATCCAATCGAAGCGATCAAGATTTATGAAAAGTTGCTCGGAGAAAATCCCCGCGCAAACGAGATCAAGTTGGCTCTGATCAGGGCGCAGTATAAAGCTGGCTGGTTCGACAAAGTTGAAGAGCAACTTAGCGAATTGGAAAAAAGAGGATTCTTAGAACCAGAAGCACAGAGAATAAAATCGCAGTTGAATTTAGCCAAAGCAGGTAGCGCCGATCCCGCAGAACTTAAACAGCAGATATCCAATAATCCCAAAGATTTCGATGCACGAATAAAGCTCGCTCGCCTCTACGCTCAAATGACAGACTACGAGTCCGCTTTGGCCACGGCGTTGGAAGTGGTACAAATGGATCGATCCCAGTACCGCAAAGAAGCACAAGAGTTAATGCTGGATATTTTTCGCGTTTTGCCGGCGGAAAGCGAATTGCTCGGGGGATATCGCCGCAAGCTAGCTTCAGCTTTATGGTAAACGACGTTCAATTTCAGAAGACAGCTAGGTAGCGGATTGATCATTCGAAGTTGAAGCTCTGGCATGCCTGTCGGCTACCCAGTCGACACTGCACAGCGTACAACGCATCAAAAACAACAGCCGCTTTTCGAGATAGGATCAATCAAATCCTGTAGCGAGCAAGGCTTTGGTCGCAGCAACGATATCGGCTTGACGCATCAACGACTCTCCAACCAGCATAGCGGCGATCCCATGCTGATACAGCATCGCTGCTTCGCTGCTCGAAGCGATACCACTTTCAGCAACCACGATTCGATCCGCAGGGATATTCTTTCTCAATCGCACCACATGCTGCAGATCAACTTCGAAGGTGCGAAGATCTCTGTTGTTAACACCGATCAATTCGCATCCCGTATCCAGCACATGATTAAGATTCTCTTCATCATACAACTCGATGAGAACGTGCAATCCCAACGATCTTGCATACTGATAAAGATCCTTCAGCTCACTGGGCGTGAGACATTCGGCAATCAACAAAACGGCATCCGCTCCAGCAACGCGAGCTTCCAAAACCTGATAGCGATCGAGAATGAATTCTTTTCTAAGGATAGGGATCCCTACTGCTTGTCGAACCGCAGAAAGATAGGTGAGACTCCCTTGGAAGTACTGTTCATCGGTCAATACGCTTAGGCAACTCGCCCCCGCTTCCTGATAAGCCATGGCAATCGCTACAGGATTGAAGTCTTCGCGAATGAGACCTTTCGATGGACTCGCTTTTTTTACTTCAGCAATGAGACGTATGTTGCCAGGTTGCCGCAGTGGCGCCAAGAAACTGCGAAGCGCCGGTGCATCCGGCAGTCTAGCTTGGAGATTTTCAAAGCTGCAATGGCTTATTGCTGCCGCAATTTCTTGTCGCTTAGTCGCTACGATTTTATCGAGAATGGTTGCCGCCATAGGATACCGCTTTTAATGCTTGAAATGGCGTCGTCCCGTGAAAATCATCGGGATACGATAGCGGTTGCATGCGGCGATAACTTCGTCATCACGTTTTGATCCACCCGGCTGAATAATCGCAACAATTCCTGCCGAAGCAGCACGTTCGATCGAGTCGGGAAAAGGAAAAAATGCATCCGACGCCAAGATGCTGCCTGCAACTCGATCGCCCGCTTTATCAATCGCAATCTCGACACTGTCCACGCGGCTCATTTGCCCAGCACCCACACCGATCAGGGCGGTATCTTTAGCCAGGACAATGGCATTGGATTTTACATGCCGAACCATTTCCCATCCAAACGCGATATCGTCCCACAATTCATCAGCTACTGGAACATCGGTTACTGTGTTCCACTGCAATGGCGAAGGCGGAAGGACATCAGCTTCCTGCACCAAAACGCCACCGTTAACAAAACGGAAAGAGAGTTCGCGTTCTAGCGGGGAAAGGAAACCCACCTGCATCAGCCGTATGCTGTCACGCCATTTGGGTTTCGATGTTAGGATACCAACGGCACTTGCTTCAAAGTCCGGGGCCACAATCGCTTCGATGAAGCGGCCTGGTTCAACGAGTACTTCGGCTGTTTCCTCGTCGACTGTGGTATTGAAGCCAAGAACAGCGCCGAATGCGCTGACAGGATCACCATCCAATGCTTTGCGAGTCGCCAAGGATTGTCGATGCGATGCAGCTGCCCCGCATGGGTTATTGTGTTTGATCACCGCGCAAGCAGGTTGCGAAAACGCTCGAACGATCGAAAGAGCAGAGTCGAGATCAAGTAGGTTGTTGTAGGAAAGCTCTTTGCCGCTAACTTGTCGAGCATTGACCAGACCAGCTCCCCGGCTCTTGGATAGCTGATAGACGGCAGCTTTTTGATGCGGATTTTCTCCGTAGCGCAACTGAGACTTGCGTTCCATGGAAATCGTAATGGATGAAGGGAAATCTCCCGTCCAGGTATCACCTCGCAGATACTCTGTAATCGCGCTGTCGTAACTGCTGGTCATCGCAAAAGCATCGATCGCCAAACGTTTACGCGTCGCAATGGTTGTGCAGCCGTTGATGTCGATTTCGTCAAGCACCGCTGCATATTGTTCTGGATTCGTTACCACGGTGATGAATTCGTGGTTCTTCGCAGCGGCTCGTATCAAGCTGGGGCCACCAATATCGATTTGCTCGATTGCTTCTTGCCTCGTGGTGCCACGTTTAGCTACGGTCGCTTCGAAGGGATAGAGATTTACGACCACCATTTCGATGCTGGAAATATCCAACGAT
>Ga0315904_10009772_pt1 | contig 12498 bp, 19 predicted proteins | sample LakEriMetagenome_6_FD_203529 | JGI IMG/M metagenome (GOLD analysis project Ga0315904, IMG submission 203529) | Freshwater fungal communities from buoy surface, Lake Erie, Ohio, United States - Buoy 12 MA120 | ecosystem: Environmental > Aquatic > Freshwater > Lake | place: USA: Lake Erie, Ohio...
AGAAATGTATATAGATGTACCATCGTTATTTATATCCTCTTCAATTAATTCACCTATTGGCTTATTTGAAGAAATAGTGCTTTGTCCATTTCTTATTATAATAAGAGGTGATTTATCTCCATTTTTAAAGTTTTGAGATATTCTTATAGAAGAACCAAGACGACCGGTTATTATTGTATCTCCTATGTAAGGTTTTAAATATTTTATTTTCTCATCTGCTTTATATTGCTTTTGAGCGGCACTTGTCTCTTCACTTCTAAAGTTTCTATTTGTTGTACCCGTTTCTCTAGTTTCTTTATAATCCGTGGTAGTTAAAGTGTTTCCACTATCCGTGTACTCTCTTTGTTTTGATTTCTTTAAAGTTATGTAGTCTTGTCTATAATTGGGGTATTGAGTACGACTATATGGTAACCAATAATAAACCTCATCTATTTTTAAAATAGTTACTGTTTCACCTTCTATGGGATATGTGATATTATTTTTATCAAATGGAAAAGCATAGTTTGGTTTTTTTATTGAATAATCAACATTCCAAATTATAGAACCTAAGTAAGATGTATTTTTTTCTTTACCAGTTTCATCTTTAAAGAATGAAGAATTATTATTATACAATAAAATATAGTCATCATTCTTTTTAAGTTCTTCAAAATCTTTTGGCTCTGTAAGAACTTTTACCGCTGTCGCAAGGAACGATTCTATATTTGAACCAGTAATCATAATTTGGTTTTTATCTCCTCAATATCAATTTGAATATCGGATAACCTTTCTTCACTCTTAGCGGCAATTTGGTCAACTACTTCTTCCATATCTTGTAGTAATTGCTTTTTTTCACTTTCACTTAACCAGCCATCTTCTCCTACATTTTTACTTTCTGCTAGGGACAACCTTTGTGCAATTGTAGCTAACTTAACAAGTTGTTCATCATTTTTTACGGATATCTCAATAAGGTCTTTGATAATTGGTGCAATGACCGCTGCTTCTCCGACATTCTTAATTAATTTTCGGAGATTTTCAATCATATCAGAAATATTCTTTTTCTTATTTACTTGGTTGTCGTAAATATCTTTAAATAAAGAAGAAAGATTTTTTCCATCAAAAAGTACATAGTCTGCCGCCATATATAGTTATATTATACTAATAATTATAATGTTGGTGAATAATCCGAGCCAGTATTAATATCACCATATTCCATAAATTCATTAAATAACTCTAATTGTTTGGATTTCATCCTATTAACAACCTTTGTTATGTAATGCGTGGGATGGCCTGTCATTTCTCTAATTAGTAAGTATAAACCTTTTTTATTGAAATTTTCTATGTACTCAGCACGTCTAAATAATTCTAATACAGCATCTGCTATTTGTAGGTCTCTCTTTTTTGTAAAGAATGATTCAAGATTTACATCCCAATATTCTAACATTCTTTTATTAAAGATTTTATATTCGGAATTAACAACTTCTTCTTCCCAATTATTTTCTTTGTCCCAATTTTCAGGCATAGATGACATAACATCGGTATCTTTGTACCTCTTATAGTTAGAGTTATTGTTTAATATAAGATAATTTCTAGCAACTATGGTAAAATATGAGAATGCTTTTCCCTTACCTTCACGAAACATATGCATTTTTTCAACCATAAATGCAACGACTTCTGCCATTACATCCTCTGGTTCATCATCAAAATAACTAAATTTCCATTTATTGTAAACTATTTCAGCTAGCTTTTCAAAAGACTTTTGAATCTTTTCTTTATATATACGGTCTTTATCTACTTTAGAGGTAGTCTTATTATAAAGTATAATCGCTTGCTCAGTTTCCGATGTAAAATACTCTTTAGGTTGTTTTTTCCTTGGCATTTTTGAATTGTTTGAATCTGATGATTGTTTGTTTTACTAGTTCGAATAAACTACCTACTTCATCATCTTTCTCAAACATTTGCTTATTATCTATTTTACGCAATGTCTCCAGTAATGTTTCGTTATTTTTTAATTCTGAGTCTATGAAGTCTTCATATGCTTCCACTTTTAAAAGCATATTAGCAGTGGTAAATCCGAGTAATACCACTGCTATTGATAATATGATTAATGCTATTATTTCCATATTAAACTATTTCATATCCTTTTAAGAAATAGTCATTAGCTTTTTTGAATTTAACTTCTACCAAATCTCCACTAGGAGCTTTCATTATTATTTTGTCATTTCTCCCGTAATTATTCGTTTTATGTTGAGTCCAATTTAGACTATTTCTATCCTTAATTGTTATTCCATCTAAATGGTCTATTTCATGTTGTACAACTGATGTTTGTAATGTTGCTAGTGATACTTTCCATGGAGCAGGTGCGTCTGCATCAGCGGCTGGGTCTATTTTAAATGTCAATTCACCCAAATTATCGGTTTTTATTGTAACTTCGGTATGTCTATAAGTTCTAATAGGTTTTCTTAAAGTTTTATGTAAAGAAAGACAAGATTCCCAAAATATAAAAAATTCATCTGACTTTTTTGTTATCACTGGATTTAACAAAAATAAATATTCGTCACCTTCTTTATTTAAATCAAGAGTGTTTACGATTAAACACGCTCTTTTATTAATACCTAATTGATTAGCTGCTATACCTAATCCGGGATACATTTTTATACCCTCTAATAGTTGATTATGTAGTTCATCAACTTCAGATTGTGTCATAGTAGATGTTTCTACTTTTTTTGTTAGTAATTTGTAAAAGTCTGAATTTATCAGACCATTTGACATTCTTTTATCTGTAATCAGTTTCATATTAATATGTAGTTAGTGACCGTAACCCACTATACTCACAGGTTACATCTTGTATAAAAGGTAATATTGCTTTTTCCTTTGCTTTAGCTTCTACCATTACATCAATAAGCAAACCATAATGGTTTGGTAGTGATTCAATATAGTCGGCGTGAGCTTGTGGTTTGTTTCCTGGTCTTGGTTCTGAATAATGTACAACTGGTATAATACCTTTGGGCCAAGTAGACGCTGCTAATTTTAGTGCTTCTTCTTCGGTTAGTCCACCTGTACAAAATTTATGATGGTGGTAGTCAAACACAATCGGAATACCAATTTGTTCATGTATGTACATAAGGTCTTTAACACTATACATACTTGCTTTGTCATCGTTTTCAACAGTTAGTCTAGTCTGAACACTCTTTGAGAGTCTCTTAAAGTTTTTACAAAACCTATCCATTGCTGATTTCTTATCACCATATACACCATTACAATGAATATTAATTTTATTGTAAGGTGTTTGTGACAATCCCATCATGTCAAATATTTTACCATGCAATTCCAAATCAGAAATAGTCTTTTCAACTACAGAGTCGTTTGGTGATACCAATACGTTGAATGGGCCAGGATGAGTACCAATACGAATACCATGCTTTGTAGCATAGTCACCTGCTTTTTTCAATTCTGCTTTAATTTCTTCATAGTCTTTAAGTTGAGTTAAGTCTAACTTATCGCCCCAAGGAACAATAGCAGATGACAGACGAAATAAAAATATTCCGTTTTGTACATTCCATTCGAGTATTTTGATAATATCTCGCGCATTTGCAAGAGTTAGTTCGGACACATAATCCAAACCACGTGCTTCAAATGTGCGTTTTATCATTGACCGATTGGTCGTAACTTTTTTACCCATTGAAAGGTTAATACATGCGTATCCTAATTTTCTCATAGTATAACAAATATAGGAAATAAATTTGAATAATACAAACCTTTAGTAGGTTTTGATATTATCATTAGCGTTCTCTTGCTCTCTTCTTTTATATTTTAACCAATAATTAACAGCGTTTTGGTCATTAATCCATTTGTTTTTATCAGACCAATCAAATCCAGGTCTAGCGTAATATGGTTTTTTATCTGCAATTTCTCTAGCGTGTATAGATGACCTTCCATAAGGTTCGTCTACAAGTCCATCACCATCGGTATCATATCCCAATAACTTTCCATCTACTACTATTTCCGATTTTGTACCCAAAGGGGAAGCCTTCAATGATTCTAATGTATTATCCATATCCGGCATCTCTGTATTTTGTAATTCTTCCTTGTAGTCGTTTACCGCTTCGGTTAATTTTTCATTTGGTAATGGTGGATTTGCCAATGCATCAAAAAACACTTTATAATCATTTTCTGATTTTAGAATTTCTTCTTCTTTTTTGTCACCATATACTTCATATAACTCTTTTTTTTGAGTTTCTTGAGAAACCGAATTAACTATTTGACTTTTGTTCTTTTTAGAATCGTTTAATTGATTAAATGCTATAACAAGTGCTAATGCGAGTGGGTCAAAAACGAAAACTATCAAAAATATGAACAATTTTACAACATAATTTAAGTCTAAACCAAATGCATCAGCTACAAATCGGAATCCACCTACTTCTCTTTCAATTTCCAAATTGTCATTTTTTATTTTGTTTATTTCTTCGTAGGATTTCGCGTTACTTTCGTTTAATTCGGTTATTTTATTAGAAATTCTTGTGATTTCACCATCTGCTCTTTTGACCATTTCACTATAACGAGAAACTCCCCTACCTGCGGATGTAGATGTTCTTATATTTTCCTCTTGTGACTCACGAATTTTGATTTGACCTTCCAATTGTTTGTTATATCGGTCAATTTCTTTGTCATTTTGTTCAATTTTCTGTTGCCAAACTGCTATTTCACGAGAAACTTGGTCAATTTTTAGATTTTGTTGTTGGAATGCGTTAGAAAGGTAACCAAAAATACCTGCGGAAGTGATTACCATTAAAATAACTACTGCGGTAGTAAGGTATATCTTAAACAATATCTGTATTTCATCCCATTTTTGCTTCAAATAAGATGCTGTTACGAGTTTAGCAAACTCTAACGAACCTGCCATGACCATAACAGCTACGGAGGCACCACTAAAAAGTACACCTAAACCCGTTACCGAGAAATAAGCAGCACATCCAGCGACTAATACCGCAGAAAATGCTACTAACACTTTCAGCCAGTTCATATTATCTATCGTTTTCTACTAAATTAGCTATTCTTTCGGATAACTGTTTAATTTCTGCTAATAATCTAGACACATCTACTCTTGAAAGATTTAGAGTACCATTGTGGAACTTCTCCACCGCTTCAATCTTGGTGTTTAAAGCTTCCAGCAATTGTTGTATTCTATCCTTGTACATCATTTTTTATATTTGGTTATGTAAATAAGTATTTAATTAAAATAAAAAAGGGTAGAGTCCGAAAACTCCACCCTTTGAATATACAACAAAAATATAACAATTAGAACTTTATTGTCAGCTTTTTAGGTTTAGCTTCGTCCTTTTTATCAACTACAATAAGAAGAATTCCGTTCTCAATAGTTGCTTTCGCTGACAATCCGTTGTAATCTCTTGACAGTTTCAAGACCTCATCAATATCACCTATAAGCGCGGATGTTACTGATTTATTTTCTTTATCCACTGCTGATTTGATAAAAATTCTATCTTCTGTCAGTTCCACATTAACCTTTTTAGGGTCGTGCCCAAGTACAGAGACTGCAATTTCTAATTTGCCATCTTGAACTTTAGATACAACACGGTTGGAAAGATACTGAATTTCATTGTTGATTAACGAGTCAACAAAAATAGAAAAGGGATCGTTTTTTAGTAAAATACTCATAAGTTTTTTGTTTTGGTTGAACATAAGTTTTTTGTTAAGTGACCTAATATGTTCAACTACTGTACCAATCATCTTTATCGGAAATATTGTCAGTATATATTTGTCACTTTGACACTTTATATTGAGTATATTCTTGCCGGCAACTCATGTGGTCAGCCCAATGTATAATATGAGGAAGATTTGTTTTAAGAGAAAAGTCTTCGGAATATGATATGAAGTATTTTTTAGTTCCTTCATTATATAAACCATCTGCTAACATAATACCAAGCATCTCCTTTTCTGTATATGTAATTCCATACTTGTTTAGTAGGTATAATGCACGATGTGTTACATCAAAATACTGAAGATTAGGATTATGTACAAAATACTCTTGTTTCTTTTCCTGTGCCCAACTATCATGCTGCGGCAAATAGTATGGTTGTTCACCATTACCAAGTTTTCCTAAATCATGATGAAAGGCTGCAAAAAATAATTCTTCATCCGTAAAATCTGCTTTAGCCCCTCCTTCTTCAAATACTTTCTTCAGTTTGTAAGCATTACGTGCCACATTCATAACATGGTCAATATAACCACCGACATAAGCAGAATGAAAATTTAATTTCCCACTAGCAGGTGCAACTGCCAGCTCTCTACCCAACTCATTCTCGGAGTACATATGGAGTAACTTTTCTAATCGTTCATTTTTGAAGACTTTTTTTAGAGCTTCTATGAATCCGTTGTAACTTTCCAGCAGTTGTTTTTCTGTTTTTTGCTTCATTGTTTTATGTTTGATAGTTTAGTTGTTAAAAGACACCACGAATATACGAAAATTTTTTTTATTTTCCAAGTACTAAATTCTTTTTTGTTAAAATACTATACAACAATTCAACTTGCTGTTCAGTTGTGATGTCAGGCAATTGAGTATCAAATCGTATTGTATAAACGGTGTTACCTTTGTCATCCATGAATTCATCATTGTAACTACTATAGAGTGCCGGTATGGTTTCTAAAGATTCTACATTAAATTTATCAACTTCTACCAAAGGAATTACATAATATGAATATTGTTCTCCTTCTTCTTCGGCATCAACTTTATGAGCTTTCCATTTTTCAAAGCTCTTTTCGGTTATAGGGGTTTCATTTACTATAATCATAACGTATTAAATTTATTTGATGACATAATTCATATTTTTCTTCTTGTGTAAATTTTGACAAAAGATAATCCAATAATTCTTGAACTTTGTCACGCTTTATCACAATGTATATTGGCGTATTTTTATAGTTAGCAAGAACTATATCTTTAACCGATTTCTTTTTTTCAAAATCTATTAATGTAATCATTATAGTTTCCAAATCAAAATCTGTGAGTTGTATGGAGTCAAATATCTCATCACTCCATTCCACACGGACACAATTTTTGTTTTTCTTTTTTAGAATATTAAAATTCATTTTCTTAAATCATAAGTGTATATGTACTTTGGTAGAGTCTCAATCAATTTAACACCTTCATCACCTTCCTTATATCGCCTATTTATTTCAACACCATATGGTCGGTCTGTCATAGATAATGTACGAGCATGAAACAATTTACCGTCTACTTCTAATCGTTTGCCGGGCTTAGTTTGTCCAACGTATTTAAAGTTGCTAGCACGATATATAACGCCTGTATGCCCGTGTTCCGCATCAGCATATGAAATAACAAATTCCCAATCGGTGTTTTTCCGTAACCATTTAAGTGTACGGCTTACAAAATAAGACTCGGAATTCTTTGGTGTTTCGTCTATAAGACATAATCTCCGTAATTCTAATACCTTGTCTGGCGCATCTGGATGATAGGTTTGACCTGCGGTTGGCCCCGCCGGGCGAGTGTATATGCAAACTCCAATCATCTCCGGTATTCCAAACTTACCAGAACGAAAAAGACAAAAAGTATGTTTTGCTTGAATATTTACATAATCGGAATAGTGCCACCGCCGTAAGAAATCACGAACGGTACTATTGAATGTTGTTTCCTCAACTATGTAACTTTTTACTTCACTCATTTTATTAGAGCCCCCTGCCGGATTCGAACCAGCGTGTTCCTAAGAATCTTGATTACAAATCAAGCGCAATCGTCCACTATGCGAAGGGGGCTTATGTAGTCGGTACGGGAATCGAACCCGTGTTACCAGAATGAAAATCTGATGTCCTAACCCCTAGACGAACCGACCATAGGTCACTAATATACATAAAATATATGTAAAAAACAAAAAGACACCTTTTGAGTGTCTTTTATATTTTGTCTAACATACTTTTAGATTATATCTTCTAATCTATTATATGTTTCACGACCATACTTTTTCTCAAATTCTTTCCTTAACGCAATACGTAGTTCGGACTGATACATACGAACTTCCGTAGGTAACTTGTCAACTTGGTCAGCTATAGAATCAACTTTTTTTAGAATTTTCTCTGCTTTAGTATTTTTTAGAAACTTAGCAAGTTCAATAAGTGCTTTAGTATGTTCTAATTTTTTGTTATAATCTTCAATCTTTTTTAGAAGATTGTTAATTTCTTCTTCATCTATTTTTTTGACTTCAATTAATGATTTTAATTTCATGTCTTTATTTTTTAGCTGTTAGGTCTTTTCTAAGATTAGAGAGTCTCTGTAATGCTCTTGCTAATCTACCCTGTACATCCGCCTTTTTTGCTGGTGAGCTTGTTTTACCTAATTGATTTTTTAGTTTGTCTACTCTTTTTAAGAGATTTTCTAATCGTTTTTGAACATCCGTTTTTACTTCATTTAGAGTTGTTTTTTGAATTTCTTCTCTAATAATTTGTTTTAATTGTTCTTTTGTGATTTTCATAATTTTATGATTTTAAAATGCTATGGTAATAGTATCACCATCTGCTTCTATCCAACGAATTTTTAATGCCAATAATTTTTTAAGATGGTCTGCACCAAAACGATAGCCAGAACCAAAATTACCACTAGCCTCTATATCAACTATTACACCATGAATACCTGACCAAATTTGTTTATGTTTTCCGTCAAGTATTTTTTCAAATTCTTTAACCTGCTTTTGTTGTTGTGGTTTTAAAGTATTTAATTGTACTTCTTCCGCTTCGTTAAGAGGTTTCTTTTTATTTATTAGGTTAGTTAATCTCATATTTTAAATTTAGACTTGATTATAAATATCATTTACATAGGAATAAATATAAGAAAAATTGGAAACAATTATCGTTTATTCTTTTTAGACTTTTTCATCAATGGTTCACTTAAATAGTCTTCAAACCGATAAAAATGCATCATAATATAAACTGGGTTTGAAAATGTTTTACCATTATGTAATACCTCTCGTTCATTATCACCAAATACAATCCGCATAGTCTTATTACTAAAATAGAAATTGTTATCTTGTTTTGTTACAAGAGTTGCATCACTACCGAAGTTTTTAGCTATAGATTTGCTATAACTCCAACTTTGCCAATCACGGTGTGGTGAATACTTTATGGGCTTTGTACATATCATATATTCACCTTTTCGTTTCCAATCTTCGTATTTGGTTTTCTCAACCAACGACTTAATTAACTTTTTACTAATCTGGTCAAGACCTCTATATACTTCCGTACCATTACTTTGGCTGGGTGCAAATATTTCAGGGAATCTTTTCTTAGCCGTCTTAATCTGTGGCAAGAATTTAGTTAGACTATTTGCGATATAGTCGGCTGAACCATCTGCCCAATCAATTAATGCATTAAGTATTTTTCTTTCTATTGTTGTATTTTCTTCTTCGTCTTTTACCGATTTACCTTGCATCCTTAAAAAGGCCGGAAATCCTTTATCTTGGTCGGAGTCACCAAAAGCAACCGCACCAAAGTCTTTATCTTCTTTTTCGTTAAGTATATCCGTCAATTTAATCATACAAATAAATATACGAAAAATCAGAAAGGGGGTTGGGGGTCACAAAAACGAAGTGTCGTTACTCCGAAATTTTTCCCGTAAAGGTTATGCCAACTTGATAGTTTTAATTAGAAGCCGGTCTCGGTGGTATATTAACAGTTGAAACCTCACGTCCATCTACAAATACAGCGCCCGTAGGCCCACCACTTACAACACCTATGTTAGGACGAGGTTGTACATATGCCGTATCAAAACGTACTTCACGCCGAGGTTGTTGATTGATACGTACATTACCACCCAATATTTGTAGACCACGGATGATGTTTGAGTCGGCGTTTATACGATTTACGATGTCGGTAATCTCACGCAAGAATCCCTCGGTTCGTTTACGATTCTGCGCCAACGGGTCTTCACCCACAAGGTCGGCACTCGGTTGTTGCCATTTCGCCAGCGAAGCCGATACATCGGAACGATAAGCATTGTAGTCAACCGCCGTGTAAGGCCAAGGCCATTCAACCCAAGAACCGGAAACCGCCGGAACACCCGGTGTGAGTGTCCAATTCAATTGACTATATAAGTCGGACTTACGGAAGCCCGTGGGCCCAAACATCCAATCCATTCGTTCTATGCCCGCACGCCATAACGGATTTGCCTGCTCACGATAAACTCGGTCAAGTCCGTCCACACTCACCGGAATCTTCGGTATCGTGCAGCCCACGACAGGTTGACCACTACCCGTTACAGGGAATCGCCCGTTGCCAACGGGGGAAAAATGCGGATTACGAGTACGGGCTGCCCCGATGCGCTCTATAAGGTCGGGACTCGCGGCGGTTTCCGAAACGAATTCCTCTCCACCTTCGGTAGAACCGGATACCGAAATCACGGCCTCAAGTACTCCGACATTCAATTCCGGAACCAATTCAAGAGGACGGCCGGCATCTAATCGTATCGGTGTGGGACGAACTCGGCGGCCCGGAACGGTTGAAGACCCGGAAATGGAAACAAACCATCGCCCCCATAGACCGCCCGCAGTAACACCGGCTTCGGGCCCACGCCAATTGTAAGCCGAAAGGTCAAGTCCGGCAACCACTCGTTCGGCCGGAGTAACAGGAGGTCGGTTCGGGTCACCCGGCGGCGGGACATCGGGCGGCCGAACTACACGGGCTTGGTCGGGGTCTCGCGTAATGTCAGCACGAGTTTCGGCCGGTGTGGCCGGATAAATGACGGTATCACACTGCTCCGTGCTCATGTTTCGGTTTGGTTTTAGTTCGTTTCTTACGGCCGGTTACGTCACCCCATGCCGTTACATATATCTTACGTTCAGACCAATCGGAGTGAGTTCCCCTTAGTGCCCAAACGCGTCGGGTGAGCTGGGGATAACGACCTCGGGCTACGGCTTCCGCGATAACACGATTAATACGCCACTCGTCCTGCGCAATCCGATAACGAATCCGGTCTTCTCGTGACCTCTCCACTTGCGGGTCTCTAACCACTTCCGTAACTCGAAATGTGGTTGCTACTCCCACGCCCGTACAGAACTCACGTGATATGGAACGATATACTTCTTCCTTATACATTTTATTAGCCGGGGTTACACTTTTCCGCGCCTGTCCTGCAGTTACACTTAGCACATTTAGTCCGACCCTTCTCCACTTCCCCTTTAGAGAATGCCGTGAGCAGTGTCCAAACTGCTGCCGTGAATATCAGACCAACTACTAACTCTTGCCCTTTCATATGGTTTTGGTTTTTTCATTTACAACTATTCCGGCGAGGGGAGATAGTACTGCGATTCCGGCTTCACTTAATTCGTGTAGTCCGGCTGTCGGTATTTCAGCGAGAGCTGTGGTTATTTCCCTTAGACGAGACTCGGTTAACTCCTTCTTATCAAGAGAGCTGTACTCCCTCCTTAAATTTTCTAATTGGGCGACTGAGAATTGTCCTCCCAACCCTCCTTCCATTATCTTTTTAACCTCGTCCGGATACTTTTTCTTTAACATCTTTATAGTTTCTGGTGTATTTCTTGCTATTGCTTTTGCCATGTTACCTATTGTAATACTTTTTAATTTTTTTGCATCTTTGTCATCTACACCCTCCTCTTTACAAAACTCTTCAAATGCTTTGTCAAACTCGGGTAGTTTTGTTATCATTCTTGATATATCAAAGAGTGAACCACCGGACATTTTACTCATTCCACCCTTTTCTCCAACAGCGTTCATGAATTGTTTGTTGAATTTATCGTTATCCTCCAATCCTTTCAAGAACTTTATATATTTTGGTGGTGCCACAATGTTTCTTACATCAACTGCCGTATTGATTAACCCTTTTATTAATTTACCTATAAAGTAAATAACTATCGGGCCACCGATATATCCTAATAGGGTTATGAGTACATCAACTAATGGTGATTCGTTTAACGATTCATTTAGATGTTTAGGGTCTGTACTCTTTTCTATCTTTAAAATTTCTAAACCTCTTTGTTTAATATCTTCTACCACATCATCAATAACTGCTTTAGTGTACCATCCGGTTATTCCAACCTTATTGTTACCTATGTCTGCGTGAACACGATATACCTCAGTAGGTTTGTGTCCACTTATTGCTTTAAGAAAATCGTTTTTTAGATTTGCTTCTTTCATCGTAGGTTTAGTTCGTTCCATTTGATAATCAATTCACCAAGGACTTCCATCTCACCTAATAGTCTCTGAAAGTGTATTTGTTCTATATGTATCGGCCCCGATAGAAGTCCCACTTGTTCTATTTTATCTTTCAGTTTATCTTTAGTTAATAACACATCAAACTTTCCACTCTTAGCGTCTTCGTAATAAGGTAGTTTCACATCAAAATGATGGTAAGTAAGGAGTGCGTCACCTCCCTTCTTCTTCGCGTCCTTAGCGATTTTCTCAGCTCCCTTCAATCTATTACTAGCGAATTCAATAAAGTCGGTCATAACTGCTTTCGTTTTATCACCGTCTTCTTCTTTTATT
>Ga0315904_10009775_pt1 | contig 12495 bp, 12 predicted proteins | sample LakEriMetagenome_6_FD_203529 | JGI IMG/M metagenome (GOLD analysis project Ga0315904, IMG submission 203529) | Freshwater fungal communities from buoy surface, Lake Erie, Ohio, United States - Buoy 12 MA120 | ecosystem: Environmental > Aquatic > Freshwater > Lake | place: USA: Lake Erie, Ohio...
ACTTGAAGTAATACTAATAGTTGTAGTGCCGGTGGTTGTAACAATTTCACCAGAACTTAAACTATTAATCCGAGACCAAACTATTGTATTACTACAAGACATATTTTACTTTCAATACTATAAATAATCAGTCGATGGTTTTTTTCATCTCCTGAATGTATTTGTAAGTGCTAGATTGTTTATCCACATAATCAAAAAAATTAGGGTTTTTTCTCAATAATTCCATAGGATTTATTTCAATATAATCTCCCTTATAAAATTTGTTGTTTTTTGATTCTTCAGTTACACCTGCCATATGAAGAATTGGTTTTGAGTTTGATTGTTCGATTGTATCAGTAGCCCAAGAAAACTCCAACTCTGAAGTGATTTCTGTCTTTTGTTCATACCACCATAAATTCCATAAAACCGCCCACATTTCAGCAGTCCAAAACTGTATCTCACCAGGATGGATTGGATACTTCCTTTGGAATCTCATGAGTTTGTCGTATAAACCTGTGGAGTCTTTATAAATTTTGTACCATAGAAATGGATTTTGATTTTTGAAAACGTACTGCGCTCCTCCTGAATTCTTTTCATATGATTTGACTTCCGCAGGGTCTACTCCCACTATATCACACATTTCTCTCAATAACTGACCTGAGTCTAATGACGGATGTGATTCTTTATATCGTTTATCACAATCCATAATGTAGTTGAAATCCAAATACCCACGAGTGTCTGAAAGATAAATTTGTTCTCCTTGAATTAGGGATTCAAAATCGGGTAGAAAGTTGAAGATAATATCAGAATCATGAAGAAAGAATAGTTCACCTCGGGTTTCATCTTCTTTCAACCATTGATGAATTAAATAAGGTTTGATTGAGGGTATGTAATGTTTCTTAATTCTATTGTCCTGATAAAAATGAATATTGTTTGTATACTTACATAAATTTTGAGCACCATCCGACAGTTCTGAGGACCCTTTAACCAAAGCAAAAATCACATGAATATTTTCAGATGGAATACCCAAAGAAATAAAATTCTTCAAATAAATCTCACATTGCCAATGAAAATACGGTACATCAGGTTGTGCCGAAACAAATAACAAACGATTTTTCCATTCCATATCTTCGAAATAATATAATAGTTTGGAGATATTTATATAGTGATGAAACTAATCACAACTATACAAAAATTAATAACCGAAGCTGAGGAAGAATATAACAAAGTGTTAGAATCCTCAACTAACCCTAAAGAAATCGAAAGGGCTGAAAAAAACTATTCCGATAGTCTAAAAGTTTTGAAAAAGTTTAACGAATTACACTCTTATACGAGGAAATAATTTAATTAATGGTTTATCCTCACAGCTTTATTTAAGAAGTATTTCAGATTATTATTTTGATATTGCAAACTTTTGTAATAGTCAAAATTTATGAAAGAAATTTATTACATAATTCATAGTTTCAGTTTCGGAGATACTCTTGCCGCAACTCCAACTTTGAGGTACCTATCAACAAGTCACAATCAAAAGATTAATGTGGTCTCAAAAAGACCTGACATTTTCAAAAACAATCATTATGTTGAAAACATTTTTAGTTTTGATGATTTAGATTCCATACCAACTGAAGACGTTACAAAATACGAATCTTTCATATTCCCTGGTAAAAAAGATGGTAACGGTATTGAGAAAAAATTTTCTCACATTGACATTCGTCAAGTTCATGCGATGGACTTAGGGTTTCAACTTTTACCACATCAAATGAGTTACGATTATAATCCAGATTTTGTTGAGTTAGATTATGAACTACCAGAAAAATATGTTGTTTGTCACATAACCCAAAATTGGCCAAACAGAACTTGGAACACTGAAAACTGGCAATCACTCATTGATTGGTTATCAAAAGAAAAAATTTTCACTGTGTTGATTGGTAATGACCACAAAGAGCAAGTTCACAAGTCAATCAGTGACGAACCAATTGTTAAATCTTGTCCAAAATTGGAAAATCTTTATGGATTAGATTTAACAAACAAGATTGAATTGGAAGAAATGTATCAACTTATTGATAAATGTTCTGTGATTGTGACGATGGATTCGGGTCCTTTACATATCGCTGGTTGTACCGATGCTCACATCCTTCAACTTGGAAGCGCAACCCATCCTTTACTTAGGATTCCATACAGGAACAACACTCAAAATTATAAATATGATTTTGTTGGTGGTACTTGTAATTTATTTTGTAATAGTGATTTGAAATACAATGTAAAAGAGTGGGGACATATCAATGCTGTTGCACCTTTAACCGAATGCTCTGAAAACAAACCTACTTTCGAGTGTCATCCATCTGTTGAAAAGGTTATAGGTAAGTTGACAGAAATTTTGGAAGTTCAAAAGAACAGTGAGTTTGAAAAATACATTGAGTTTTTACCTGACAAAGGTGAAGATAAAATTTTGTATAACCACAAACAAACTTCGGAGGATATTTTAACTATTACCATACAAGACGTAAAAACAGGTCTATACCGAGATACAATTTCACAAAAACTAAATAGACTCACCGAGGGTAATTATTGGTGGGCACCAATGCCTGGTAAGGTAAAAAATTTAGGAGACATAGATTTGTTTTTTTATCTTAACGATAGGTTTGTAGGAACAAAACGATTATTCTATAGCGGTGGGAAAGATTTTATAATCAATCAAGAAAAATTTTACTTCAATATTGAGGGGCATAACTACCCAACCTTTTGGGAAATTTTTATCAGAGGAGAATACGAAAAAGAATCAGACTGTATGGTTTTACCTGGTGATGTAGTTTTGGATATTGGTGCAAATTATGGGTTCTTTACATTGAACTCGATTCAAAAAGGGGCTAAAAAGATTTATTCTCTAGAACCTTTCGTGAAAGCTTACAATCATTTGGAAGAGTTATCGAAAAAATTTGAACAAATAATACCAATACAAAAGGCAATTTCCAAAGAAAATGGTGTAACATCCATGTTTATTGACAATAATAATTCTGCGGTCAATTGTGTTACCAAATATGGTGAAATATTCAACAATACGTCTAACGAAACACAAGTAGAAACTATTAATATCAATAGTTTAATATCTACCATCGAGGAGAAAATTAACTTTCTTAAGGTTGATTGTGAGGGTTCTGAATATGATTTATTTCAAACAATCACATCACCCAACTTACAAAAAATAGAACGTTGTGTTATCGAGACCCATGGTGAAGAAATTGACAACTTTGTTTACAAGACTTTAGTTGAAAATCATTTCGAAGTAAAAAAATACAAAAATATATTGTATGCGATTAACAAAAATTGGTAATTATGAAATTCGGAATTTATACATCATTTTATAATAATGAACGGTTCATCGAAAGAATTTTTCAAAACATTGAAAGAATTAACTATGAAGATTTTGAATGGCATATCACCGATGACTTTTCAACCGATAATACAAAGGAACTTTTATTAAATAGAATTGAATTAAGTCCTATAAAAGATAAAATTAAGTTCATTTCTCAATCTGAAAAAAAAGAAATGTATTGGAAACCAAATCTTTTTTTTGACAATTCTTTTGAATGGATTGTTTTGATTGATTCCGATGATGAAGTAGATTCAGATTTTCTAACCATTTATAACAACATTCTTTTGGATAAACCGAAGGTTGTTTTAGTATCATCAGATGCTCACAAAATAAATGAAGAAAGTGGTAGTTTACACTCAATATTATATGTTTTGAATGATGATGTGATTTCAAAAAAAATTGAACGTTATCATCCTAAATGTGATTACTTGAACAATGTCAGTTATAGTTGTTTTGGTCATCTCCGAGCGTTCAGAAATGTGATAGATGAATTCAAAATCACAAATAGTTTAGCTTGTGCTGAGGATAGTTACCATGTTTTTTGGTCAAACTCATTTGGTGAATATTTACACATCCCAAGACCTCTTTATAAATGGTATTTGAGGAATGATTCTGAATCACACGGTTCCAACATTCCAACTTACTTTAACGACAATTTTGATATTGCACTAAATAAACTCAAGCAAAGTGATTACGGTGTTGACATCAGTTATAACGATGTTTACATCGAAACTTGTTCTTTGGGTTCTTATGAAATCGGTCAACTCAAAAATAGAAACGTATCTCTTTGGACAAGAGTATTATCCACATCACAAAAAGAAAAATTAAAAGTTTTATATTTTGACGTTAATTTAACTTTTAACGATGAATTTGCCGATATTCATATAATATCACTGAATTTTTTTAACGAACAAAATCTGAACAAAATTTTACAAAAAATTAAAGGAAAAAAAATGTTGTTCTATTATCAAAATCAAAATTTCCATGAAACCAATGAAGAAAAAGATTTTGAACTATCAACTCAACTAAACAAATATAAATCCGTAATTTCTAATTACACCGGTTATTCTTGGTGGTTATATATTCGCCATTTTATCATCAAAAATTAAAATGAAAAAAATTTTATTAGATTTATCTGATTGTCATGCCATCGGTGATATCTTATCGTCAACACCAACCATCAAAAAACTTTACGAAAGTTACGGTAAAAAAATTTTAATATCCACACACATACCTGAAATTTTTGACGATAATCCATTTGTTGAAAAAACTTATTTTGCAAATTCAATTAATTTGGAGTACATGAAGAACACTCATATTGTCCACTCCACATTCGATATATTAGGAAAAAAAACGGAACGTGGGGTAGAATACAAACATAGTCGGATTGATATACGTCAATATCACGCAATCAGTTTAGGTTTTATGTTGACAAGAGATGAAATGACTTGTGAGTTCTATCCCAAAGAATTTCAAGAGATTGAAGGTTTACCTGAAAACTATGTTTTGATTCATCCCGTACAAACTTGGTCCAATCGAACGTGGCCTTCAAGAAACTGGATGGATTTAACTAAAAAATTAAACGAAGTAGGTATTTCGGTTGTATCTATTGGAAAGGACGCTTCAGAGAAGGGATTTTTCAATATAGAAAAACCAACATTTAATTTTGAAATTGATTTGGGACTCAATCTAATGAATCAAACTTCATTGTCACAAGCTTGGCATTTAATTAATAAGTCTATGTGTTTTATCACGATGGATTCAGGTTTATTACATTTAGCAGGTACAACTGACACTGAAATTTTGATGCTCGGCAGTTCAATTAATCCTGAGTTCAGATTACCCTATAGAAATGGTAGTCAAGAATACAAAACAAATTATCTCAGAGGTAGTTGTGATTTGTTATGTTCTTCAAACATGAAACATGGAGTTTCCGAGTGGGGCGATATTCAAGGTGTACCACCTTTAATTGGATGTTTAGAAAATAAAAAAACATTCGAGTGTCATCCTGATATTGATTCCGTTTATAATCTTGTAAAAAAGTTAGTAAGTTTTGAAAAATGAACCCTTAAATATAGTTTGTTACGGTACTGAAAATTGTGAAAAAGACTTAGAATTTTTTTACGATAACTTGGTTTTATTTTGTCCTGAGAATTTCAATTTGCATTATTTTTCAATCAATTACAACTCAAACATTGAGAGACCAAATTTGCAACAACACAATTTTTTTACAAACAAAAAATTCAAACGAGCTTTTTTCTACAAACCGTTTGTTATTTTGAAGTCGATGACTGAAATTAGTTCAGATAATTTCATATACATGGATTTGGACATTATGTTAACAAATAAATTTGATTCTTCTTATCTATTCGATTTGATTTCGGAAAGTATTACCCCCCTTTCTCCAAACCATTTTTGGGAAAATCCATTCAAATTTTATGATGATATCAAAGTTAATCTGGGTGAAAAATTATCTGAGATAACAAACACAGTTAGGTGTAATAAGTATGTTCAAGCATGTTTGGTGGTATACAATCGCAATCATTTTGAATTTTTAACTGATTGGATTTCACTCATAAACAACACGGAGATTTTGGATATTGCATATGACGACGAAGAAATTTATAATACATTACTTTGGAAAAACAATCAAATTAAGACTTTGGGATATGTTTGTGTTTCGAGTGGAGCAATACAAATTGACAATATGGATGATATTCAAAGTATTGTTAAATCCCACGAAAAATTTGAGAAGTGTGAATTCAACAAATCTTTTTTTACAATTCAAAATAATTTCTACAAAAATTTGGAGATTAATAATATAATGTTATTTCATGGTATAAAATTATGAGTAGAATCTGTATAATAACTTCTTTCACCGACAACATTAGATGGAATAATTATGGTAAATGTGATTATGGTGATTTTGCATCCATTAACCACCATGAATATGCAAATTTACATGGATACTCATACATCAAAGAAATTGTTAAAAACGAGGACTACTTGGATTGGCATCCTACGTGGATTAAAATCGATGTGTTAAGAAAACATATCAACAATTATGATTATGTAGTTTGGATTGACGCCGACGCTGTTTTTGTGAACAAAGAAATTTCGATTGAAAGTTTCATAAAAGACGATGTGGATTTGATTTTACCTAAATTAGAGGTTGATAAACAAAGTGGAAACATGTGGACTCATACTACTACAGGATTTATGATTCTAAAAAATTCTGTTTGGACAAAAAATTTGTTGGATGAACTTTGGGAAAAACCAAATTCATACAGATTTCAATTTTTCCATGAGCAATCAAGATTAGATGAATTACTACACGAGAACTATTCGTTAATTGGTGGTGAAAACATTTTACATAAATTAATACCGGATTTAGAGGAACCATTACAACTCGGTAATATTTTGGTATTACCATATTCATATCACAGATGTTGGGAGGATGGTGATATAAAATATATTTATCACGCTGGCGGGGACACTCCTTCTAAGTTAAGGAGAATACAAAATGTTATTAATCAATAATTTAGGTAATTTGATGAAAAATTTACTCATAATAACCCCACACATGTCTACTGGTGGTTGTCCTCAAATTGTTTTGAAAAAGGTACAGTTACTTAGAAAATATTACAATATAAAAGTTATAGAATATAATTGTATCGCTTGGACTTTTGTGGTACAAAGAAATGAAGTTTCAAATATTTTAGGAAATGATTTTGTAACCCTCTGGGATTCTAATAAGGAATATGACCTTTTTAATGTAATTGAGAATTTTAGTCCTGATTACATAATGATTGAGGAACTTTCTGAAACTTTTATGTCTAACAAAGTTATGCAAAGACTTTATGATAAAAATAGAAAGTATAAAATTTTTGAAACTACACATAGTTCACACACACAACCAACTTGGAAAAGGTTTTTTCCCGACAAATTTATTTTTGTTGCCCCTTACTCAGTGGAAATGTTTAAGGACTTGGGAGTGCCGATGGATTTGATTGAATACCCGATAAATTTTCAAGAACCTCAAAAGGACTTTTATACAAACTTGTTGGGGTTAAACCCAGAATACAAACATGTAATAAATATTGGTCTATTCACACCAGGTAAGAATCAAGGATATGCTTTTGAGATTGCAAAATTATTACAAGACTATAAAATTCAATTTCATTTCTTGGGTAATCAAGCATCAAATTTTGTAAATTATTGGAAACCATTAATGGAATCAAAAACAGATAATTGTCTTGTTTGGGGTGAAAGAAATGATGTGAACAGTTTTATCCAAGCAAGTGATTTACACTTATTCACATCCAACTTGGAACTGAACCCCCTCTCTGTCAAGGAATCATTGGAGTATTCTATTCCGACAATGATTTTCAATCTTAATACATACATGGGTAAGTATGATGAAACAAAAAATATCCATTTCTTGACAGGTTCGCCACTAAAAGATTCCAACAAACTGATTGAAATATTAGGTTTATAATCATACAAAAATTTATTAGTCCTTATATATTTTGGAGATGGAAGAAATTTTCAAGAATATAGAAGAACAACGTAGATGGAATGATGAAAGCATGTGGACTCAAGAAGGTCACGAATGGTCTAAATCATTTGGTAATACAGAAAACCTTTGGAATAAACATATTTTCGAAGATGTAAAAAAATTCCGTGGAGGAAAAATTTTAGAAATCGCACCTGGTCATGGTAGAATTACACAATTTTTATCAATTTTAGCATCGGAACTATTAGTTGTTGATTTGAATCAAACATGTATTGATAAGACTAAGGAGAAACTTGGTGACCATGTTTTAGGATATTTTGTAAACAACGGAAATGACTTACCAAGAATTCGTGATAACAGTCAAGACTTAGTATTTTCTTTTGACAGCTTTGTTCACATACACCAAAATGTTATCGATGATTATTTGTCTGAAATATATAGAGTTCTTAAGCCAAATGGTTATGGTTATATACACCACTCTTGGTTAATGGGTGGTGAAGATTTCTCTTTTATGAACTACGCGGGTAGAGCAAATATGACACCCACCATTTTTGAAAGTTTAGTGGTGAAACATAATATGAAAGTGGTTCAACAAAAAACAATAAATTTTGAACCTGTTGGTGCTTGGAATGGCACCGATTGTATAACAATTTTCCAAAAATAATATGGCACATCAAGCACAACAAGATTTTTTTGCAAGAGTCAAAGAACAATTTCCTAACTATTTTACAGATGTAAGAGTTTTAGATATTGGTTCTTTAGATATCAACGGAAGTAACAGAAAATTACTGAAACAACCTTACTACTATATAGGTTTGGATTTAGACAAAGGGAAAAATGTTGATGTAGTTTGTCCCGCTCATTTATACGACGCAGGTTTTCAATTCGACACAATAATTTCAGGGGAATGTTTTGAACACGATATGTTTTATCCCGATTCACTGAAAAATATTGTAAGGTTACTGAAACCAAACGGTTTATTTCTTTTCTCTTGTGCATCAACCGGCAGACCAGAACATGGAACATTAAAAACCTCACCTGAAAACGCACCTTTTTTGAAAGAGTACGGAGAGGAATGGTGCAATTATTATAAAAATCTTACGGAAAAAGATATAAGAGATGTTTTGGATATAGAATCTATTTTTGATGAATTTTATTTTCAAGAATCGTTTTCAGGATATATAGGAAACGATTTATATTTTTGGGGTATCAAAAAATCCAATTAACATGAATGTCAGAGTATCAATACTTTTAATAAATTTGAACACTTTGGAATACACCAAACAGTGTTTTTTCGATTTATTAAACCAAACGGTACCTTTCAATTTAACAATAGTTGACCAAAATAGTTCAGAAAACGGTACTCGAGTATTTTTGGAGACACTCCAAAAAGAATATGAACTTGGAAAATTTTTCAATAAAATTAATGTTCTAAAAATTTTTGATACAGGATATAACAAACCAATCAATCATATTTGGAATAAATTTGTTGAATCATCAAATACAGAGTTTATATGTCTTTTGAACAACGATGTACGAATTGCACCAAACTTTTTGGAATCATCTTATTTAGTTTTAGATAAAGAACCATCAGTGGGATTTGTTAACCACACCACAAACACTAAAAAATATTCCGAATGGTCAAACAATCTTCAATATGTCATAAAAGAAAATCCATATAGACAAGGTTGGGACCCAATTTTTAGAAAAGAAAGTTTTACACCGATTCCCGAAAATTTGGAATTTTATTATGGGGATGATTTTCTATACTCAAATTTATACTCAAAGGGAAAAAAAGGTGCATATGTACTTAATTCTCCAATAATTCATTTCTTATCAAAAACCACATCAGAAAAAAGTGGTGTATTGAGGGGTAATATAGATAAAGAAAATTTTAATGAATTACAACTACCGATTCAAGACTTATCTTTTGATTTTGAATTTAGTAAATGGTCTCCGGAATTTTTTGAAATTAAGAAAAAAAATATGAACACACTAAAAATAAACAATGTCGAATATGATATGTCTTCACCAATTGATGATGAATATATCAAAAAAAATATGATTTCATTTGGTGATAATTTTTTTATCACACCTGAAAATCTTAAAACATCTTGGTATCACATAGATGGTTTTGAGCTTCATCTTAACTGTGATGAAGGTCAAGAATTCGACGTGAAAATTTTTGATAACGATGATAATCTACTCTATGAAACCAAGTTGAAAAATAACATGTTTTGTAAACTGAGTAGGAAATATTTCAACGGGATAAAATACCAAATTTATTCTAACTCGACTTTATTAAAAGAAGAAATTATTTCATTCAGCAACAAACGAGTTTATATATCATTTGATTCATCATCTTTGGGTGATACAATTTCTTGGGTTCCTTACTGTGAACAATTCCGTCAAGAACATAATTGTGAGGTTATAGTTTCTACTTATCACAACCATTTATTTGAACAATCCTACAAAAATTTAACTTTCGTAAAACCTGGAGAAGTCGTAAAAAACATTCATGGTATGTTTAGTTTGGGTTGGTTTTATGACAAAAACAAAGAACCAATTTATCCACCATCAGTTCCTTTACAAAAATCTGCTTGTAATATTCTTGGGTTGAAGTATACTGAAATACAAACAAAAATTAACTTTGAACCAAAGTCAAATCCTTTTAGTCAAAAATATATTTGTATTGCAACAAACTCCACAGCAGGTTGTAAACTTTGGAATTATCCCAACGCTTGGGAAATTTTGAGTTCTGAACTTATAAACCTTGGTTATAAAGTTGTAAATATTTCAAAAAATGGTGATAAAATAAAAGGGGTAACAAATCTCAAAGATGATTCGATGTCAAACACTATGAACGTAATTTATCACAGTGAATTTGTCATAGGACTTTCAAGTGGTCTATCTTGGTTGAGTTGGGGATTAGATAAACACGTGGTAATGATTTCCAACTTCACCGAACCAAATCATGAATTCAACATAAATTGTACGCGAATTACAAATTCTGAAGTTTGTAATGGATGTTGGAATAATCCTCAATTCAAATTTGACAAAGGCGATTGGAATTGGTGTCCTGAACACAAAGGAACCCAAAGACAATTTGAGTGTCACAAATCAATAACACCTCACATGGTATTAACAAAAATAAAAAAATGGTTATGAAAATAGAAGTTTCGGTTGGAGAAATTGTTGATAAATTATCCATTCTTCAAATCAAAACAGGTTTGATAACAGACCAAGAAAAATTAAACAATGTAAAAAAAGAACACGAATACCTTTACAGAATCGTATTTGATGAGATGAAAATTGAATCATCGGATTTTTTTGATATGGTTGTAGTCAATCAAAAGTTATGGAAAATCGAGGACGATATTCGGGATAAAGAACGTGATAAAGTTTTTGATAAAGAATTTATAGAATTGGCTAGGTCCGTTTACTACACAAACGATGAACGAGCCGAAATAAAGAAAAGAATCAATCTTAAATATGGTTCTTACTTCACCGAAGAAAAATCATATTCTGATTACAAATAAAAAAGGGGGTTAATAACCCCCTTTCTTTTTTTACTCCCTGATGTATTCCAACTTAGGTGGTTCAACATCTTTACGAGTTGCAAATATCGTGTAGTAACAATTTGGTTTATCATCTTGACAATTGATATACACTTTATTGTTTTCAACTTTCTCAACATAATGAACACATGGAGTTCCGATTGGAGTAAGTTGTACTGTGACACTTTCTCTGTGAACTAATTCTGTCCAATAGTCCGGAAGTTCGATTACTTTGTCGTTTGTAAAACCTCTCAAGTATACTGAATGTTCAGGACCCTCGACAACACCATATTGAAGTCTCCATGGTTCACCTTTTACAGGGTGAGTAATGTCGAAGTTTTTGGTATTAGCATTAATTGTATCGAAGTTTTCAATGTTACAAGTACCTAGTCCATCAATTTTAACAGATACTTTAATGTCACTACCAGTTATTTCGGTACCTGTACCTACTATAAGAGTACTTCCATCGAAGGTCAAATTAGCCTCACCATTAATTGTACCTGCGGTTCCTGTAGCGGTAAGAAGGTAATTGTTAACATTGTTGTTAATTGTTCCTAAACCTGATGAACCACTTGAGCCAGACGTTCCTGAAGAACCACTCGAACCTGAAGAACCTGATGTACCAGATGAACCACTTGAACCACTAGTTCCCGATGAACCACTTGACCCTGAAGAACCTGATGTACCAGAAGAACCACTTGAACCACTAGTTCCCGATGAACCACTTGACCCTGAAGTTCCTGAAGAACCACTCGAACCTGAAGTACCCGATGAACCACTTGAACCAGATGTTCCTGATGAACCAGATGAGCCACTTGTCCCACTTGAACCTGAAGACCCACTAGTCCCACTTGAACCAGATGTACCTGACGAGCCACTTGTTCCTGATGAACCTGACGAGCCACTTGTTCCTGATGAACCACTTGACCCTGAAGTCCCCGATGAACCACTTGAACCTGAAGTACCCGATGAACCACTTGAACCCGAAGTCCCCGAAGAACCACTTGAACCTGAAGTACCTGAAGAACCACTTGAACCTGAAGTACCTGAAGAACCACTTGTTCCTGAAG
>Ga0315904_10009781_pt1 | contig 12492 bp, 7 predicted proteins | sample LakEriMetagenome_6_FD_203529 | JGI IMG/M metagenome (GOLD analysis project Ga0315904, IMG submission 203529) | Freshwater fungal communities from buoy surface, Lake Erie, Ohio, United States - Buoy 12 MA120 | ecosystem: Environmental > Aquatic > Freshwater > Lake | place: USA: Lake Erie, Ohio...
CGCTTCATGGCCAAGGTGCCTGCGCATGTCGTCGTGGTGTTTGACGAGGCTTATTATGAGTTCCTCGACAATCCGCCGGACACCGTCAAATACGTCCGCGAGGGCCGCAATGTGGTCATCCTGCGCACCTTCTCGAAGATCCAGGGCCTCGCAGGCACGCGCGTTGGCTACGGCATCGCAAACAAAGAGCTCATCGACGTGCTCCAGCGCACGCGTCAGCCCTTCAACCTCAATTCCATCGCTCAGGCGGGTGCCTTGGCCGGCTTGCTCGATGAAGAGCATCAGGCGAAGACCAAGCGCATCACCGATGAAGGCCGCGACTACCTGCAAAAGCAGTTTGGCGCGATGGGCCTCGAATACATCCCGAGCTTCGCGAACTTCGTGCTCGTGAAGGTCGGCGACGGCAACGCGGTCTTCAAAGCCATGATGGACAATGGTGTCATCGTCCGCGCCATGGCCGCCTACAAACTGCCGGAGTGGGTGCGCATCAGCGTGGGTACCATGCCGCAGAATGAGACATGCATTGCTGTGTTGAAGCAGGTGCTCGGGAAGTAATCTCGATCACAGACCCATCACCCCGATCATCGCCAGGCAGTCGAGGATCACGATTTCACCGCGCTCCATGAGCGCGCGCACCTCCGCGCGGGGGTGAAATTCGACCACAAGCTCCTCGGTGTCGTCCACGGCGGCATCTTGGGTTTTCGTGAGGCCTTTGGCGTGAATGAAGTGCGCGTGACCGCAGCCGTAGTTCGCGTGGACGACGGATTTGGCCATCACGCGCCATTCGCGGGCGGTGTAGCCGGTTTCTTCGAGCAACTCGCGTTTCGCAGCCTCCAGCGCGTCTTCATTTTCACCGATGCAGCCGCCGGGAAAGATCAGCGTGGTGTCCTTCACACCCTGCTTGTAGATGCGGGCCAGCAGTATGCGGCCGTCATCCGTCTCCGCGCACAGGATCGCGTAGTCGCTCATCCAGATGCGGTGAAAATCTGGGATCACGCGACCGCTCGGCAGCAGGATCTCATCCAGCGAGACCTCCAAAAACGGACGGGCGGCGTAGGCGATGGCGGATGATTGGGTGATCCAAGGGAGCATGGGAAGAAATGATGAATGACGAATTCAGAATGACGAATTAGAGCCAAACCCGTCGTTCAACAACCACCATGCTTCTCCGTCTTCTCACCCTCTCTTTGCCCTTCGCCCTTGGCTCCTCCCTGCTGGCTGAAAACTGGCCGCAGTGGCGCGGGCCGCGTTTGGATGGCACCTCGCAGGACACAGGCTTTCCGACCACCGCGGATCAAAACGTGACGTGGAAGGTGGAACTGCCCGGCAGCGGCCATGCATCGCCCATCGTGTGGGAAGACCGCATCTTCAATGTCGCAGCACTCGCGGAGAATGAGGAGCGCGTGCTGCTGTGTCATGAGCGCAGCAGTGGAAAGCTGCTGTGGCGGTCCACCGTGCTCAAAGCGCCGCCGGAGGGCATTCACAAGCTCAACAGCCTCGCCTCCAGCACACCGGCGACCGATGGCGAGCTCATCTTCACTGCCTTCCTCGACAACACGCCCACCGAAGCCACACGCAAGGCCAACGAAGGCCGCACCATCCCGAAAGGCGAAGTGCCCAAAGGCACCGTGGTCATCTCCGCGCACGATTTCAGTGGCAAAGCGCTCTGGCAGGTGCGCCCGGGCCTTTTCTCCAGCAAACACGGCTTTTGTTCCAGCCCCATCGTGTTTGAAGACAAGGTCATCGTGAACTGCGATCACGACGGCGACGGCTACATCGTTGCGTTGGCCAAAACGGACGGCAAAGAGCTCTGGCGCATCGACCGGCCAAATAAAACGCGCAGCTACTGTGTGCCGCTCATTCGCGAGATCGGTGGTCGCACCCAGATGGTGCTCAGCGGCACGATGTGCGTCACCAGCTACGACCCGCGCACTGGCAAGCTCCTGTGGATCATCGACGGCCCGACGGAGCAGTTCGTAGCCTCCATTGTGCACAGCGAAAAAACGGGCCTGCTCTACATGACCGGCGGCTTCCCGGAGCACCATCTCCTCGCCATCAAGCCCGACGGCAGCGGCAATGTCACCAACACGCACATCGCCTGGCGCACGAACAAAGGCGTGGCGTATGTCCCATCGCCCATCATCGAAAATGATCACCTCCTCATCGTTTCCGACAGCGGTGTGGCGCACTGCTTTGACGCCAAAAGCGGCGAAATCGCCTGGGAAGAGCGCCTGCGCGAACATCATGCCAGCCTCACCAGTGCCGAGGGACGCGTGTATTTCGTCAACGACTTCGGCATCCTTCGCGCCGTGAAACCCGACTCGAAATACGAACTCATCGCCGAGAGCGAAATCGGCGAAAAAGTCTTCGCCAGCCCCGCGCTCAGCGAAGGCCAGATTTTTGTGCGCGGCGACAAATCGCTGATCTGCCTCGGCAAGCGTGGAGCCAAGACCGCTGGAAAATGACGAATGACGAATTCCGAATGACGATATAAATCCGAAGCCTGAAATTCGTCATTAACCGCCATGCGCCTCTCCCTCCGCGACTTCGCCATCCCTCTCGCCTTGTTGGGCGTGATGGTGTTTTTCGGAATGGCTGCACCGGAGTTTTTGAGCGCGCGAAATTTGAGCAACCTCATGGTGGAGCTCTCCATCACCGCCACGCTCGCCATGGGCATGCTGCTGATCATTTTGCCCGGCCACATTGATCTCTCGGCGGGGAGCGGCGTCGGATTGCTCGGCGGTGTGGCCAGCGTGCTCGTTTTTCATCAGGAATGGCCTGCGCCGGCCGCTCTCGCGGTTGGATTGCTCTTTGGCGTGCTGATCTGGCTGGCCATGGGGGCCTTTATCGTGAAGGAGGGCATGCCCAGCTTCATCGTCACACTCGGCGCTCTGCTTATTTTCAAAGGGCTGTTCTGGAAAGTGATCGCGAATGCCACGGTGCCGGTCGTCGCAGGTGGCCAGACGAATGCTTATTCGCTGCTCACCACTTACTATTTGCCCGCCAATCTCGGCTGGGTGCTCGCCGCGTCGCTGGTGCTTGCGTTGATCCTCAGCAGCGGCATTCAGCGCAGGCAAATGCAGGCGCATGGTTTTGAAGTGGAGGGCCGGGAAGCGCGTTTCATGCGCATCTTCATCGCCGCACAGGCACTGGCCTTGTTTGTCATCGTCACAGGCCAGTTTCGTGGCATTCCGCTGCCCTCGCTCATCCTCGGTGCGGTGACGTTCGCGGTTTATGTGCTCACGCAGCACACGGCGCTCGGCCGGCATCTCTATGCCATCGGCGGGAATGCGGAGGCGGCTCTCGTTTCCGGTGTGCCGGTCAAAAAAGCCGTCATCTCGGCTTTTGCGTGCATGGGCGGCATCGTGGCGCTCACAGGCTTCATGCAAACCGCCTACGCTGGCGCCTCTACGACCACCGTCGGCGAATTGATGGAACTCGATGCCGTCGCCGCCTGTGTCATCGGCGGCGTGAGCCTGCGCGGGGGCCGCGGCGGCGTGCTCGGCGTGCTTCTCGGAGCCATGATCATGACGGCGCTCATCAACGGCATGACGCTGATGTCCGTGCCGCCCGAGCACAAGTTCATCGCCCGCGGCGTCGTGCTCATTCTGGCCGTCTGGATGGACATGCGGCTGAGCCGCTCCGCGAAATGACGAAGGATGATTTCCGAATGACGAATTCGGCATTCTGCCTTCGACATTCATTCGGCATTCTCCATTCTGCCTTCGTCACTCCTTCCCCCGCATGTCCGCCGCCAAAGCTCTCCTCCGCGATCATTTGCTTCATCGTCAGATGAAAGGTGAGACGCATGTGCTGCTGCGACCCGGCGTTTTAGATGCGGCGCACGGTGTGACCCAGAAGCCTGCGAAGGCCGTTGCGGAGCCGGAGATGCCGAAAAGGCTCGATATGGTTCCCGCGGTTGAATCGCGTCCCATGCTCGAAAAAGCCCCGGAAGTCGCGAAACCGCGTGCAGAGCTCATTTCGGTTGCCGGGAGCACGAATGCCGAAAAAATCGCCGCTTTGGCCGCGATGGCGGAAAACTGGGAGCCCGTGAAAAGGCTCGGTTCGCTGCGGCAGACGATGGTTTTCTCCGTGGGCGATCCGAATGCGAAATTCATGCTCATTGGCGAGGCTCCCGGCTCTGAAGAGGAGCGCCTGCGCGAACCTTTCGTCGGTCCGGCCGGCCAGAAGCTCACCGGCATTCTCAAAGCGATGGGATTTGAGCGCTCGCAGGTTTACATCAGCAACATCTGCAAATTCCGCCCCGCGATGGAGAACCAGGGCAGCGCGAACCGCGCGCCGACGCCGGAGGAAATGGCCGCGTGCCTGCCCTTCGTGCTCACGGAGATCGATATCATCCGCCCGCAGGTCATCGTCGCCCTTGGCGGCACCGCGGCGAAGGGCCTTGGCTTTGAAGGCAGCGTGAACCGCCTGCGCGGTCGCTTTCACGACTTCCACGGCACGCCGGTCATGATCACCTTTCATCCCAGCTTCATCCTGCGGGAGGAAAAGATGAACGGCGGCCTACTGACAAAGCGCCAGGTGTGGGAAGACATGCTTCAAATCATGGAAAAGCTCGGCCTGCCCATCAGTGAAAAGCAGCGCGGCTTCTTCAAAACGAAGTGAGCGAGGCTCAGCTCTGAAAATACGGCTTCAGTTCCGCTTCGAAGTGCTGGATGGCATTCTTGATCGGCAACGGCACGCCGCCGCCGAGGGCGCAGAGCGAAGTCTGCTCCATCGTGTCGAGCAGATCGGTGATGAGCTCGCGGTCGATTTTAAAAGAGGTGTCGCTGCGTGCTTTGGCGATGAGTTCCTTGCCGCGGGTGCTGCCGAGGCGGCAGGGGAAGCATTTGCCGCAGCTTTCGTCGGCGGTGAATTGGAAGAGGTGCTGGATGTATTCGATCATCGGCATCGACTCGGGGATGCTAACGACGCCGGCATGGCCGAGGAGGAAGCCGGCTTTCTTGAAGCTCTCGAAATCGACGGTGAGCTGGGCGATGTGGCTCATTGGAATGAGGCCGCCGAGCGGGCCGCCGATCTGAATGGCTTTGATCTTCGATTTAAAACCACCGGCGAGGTCGATGACGGTTTGCAGCGGCGTGCCCATGGCGACTTCGTAGATGCCGGGCTTCACAAAATGGCTGTCGAGCGAGAGCAGTTTCGGGCCGGTGGACTGCGGCGTGCCGATCTGAGCGTAGCCTTTGCCGCCGAGCGTGAGGATGGCGCGGAGGTTGGCGAAGGTTTCGACATTGTTGACGATGGTCGGCTTGCGGTAGAGGCCCTCATTCACCGGGAAAGGCGGACGCGTGCGCACTTCCGGGCGCAGGCCCTCAATGCTGGCGAGCAAAGCGGTTTCCTCGCCGCAGATGTAGGCCCCCGCGCCTTTGATCGTCTTCAAAGCGAAGTTGAAGCCGGTGCCGAGGATGTTTTGGCCGAGCAATCCGGCCGCATGCAGGTCGGTGATGGCTTGATTCACGATGGTGACGCTGTCGGGATACTCGGCGCGGATGTAGAGCACGCCGGTTTCGGCTCCCGCAAACCAACCCGCCACCATCATGCCCAGCAGCACACTGTGCGGCTGCTTTTCCATGAGGTATTTGTCGATGTAGGCACCGGGATCGCCTTCGTCGGCATTGCAGACGACGTATTTCACCTTGCCCTCGGTGGCGCGGCAACCAGCCCATTTGATGGAAAGCGGGAAACCGGCACCACCACGACCCCGCAGGCCGCTGTCCTTCAATTCGGCCGCGAGCGCGTCGCGATTGCCCTCGGTGATGAGCTTCTTGAAGGGCGCGTAGTAGTCTTCGATGCCTTTGAACTCCGCAGTGAGAATCGCGGGCTGTAGATGCGAAACGACGGCGTAGCGATCTTCGCTGTCGCCTTGGCCGGTTTTGAAAAGGTCGCTCAAAGCGGCATCGGATTGGCCGGAGTAGTTTTTGCCGCCGAATTGCAACGCGCCGCCCTCATGGCAGCGGCCTAGGCAGCAGATGTGGCCGATCTCGTCCTTCTTGAAGTGCGATTCCAGCGTGTGATGCAGCTTGTCCTGCGTCCCCGCGCACAAGCAGGCGCTGCCGTTGCAGACGAAGACCTTTTTGCCCTCGTTCTCCTTCTTCATGAAGTCGTAGAAGCTCACCGCGCCGAGGGTGATGGCATCGCCAAAGAGATGATCCTGGCCCATCTGGCGGACGAGTTCGTGCTTTTCGGCCGTGCCGTGTTTTTCGGCAGCATCGACCATGCGTTCGAAGACGTTTTTTTCGATGCCTTTGCGGAAGGAGAGGGCGCTGAGGTTTTTGGACATTTGCAGTCGAGTTATACGAGGCGGGCAGGAATTTTGCACGGCTGAAATGATTTTGCTTCCGCTCTTCGTAATAGAGCATCCCATCATGTCCGACTCACCGAATCCCGCCGCTTCTTCCTCCGCCTATCCGTCACCGACGCCTTCTTCGGCCCCGTTTTGGAAAAGTGAGGACTGGATGGCGGTGCTGGCGGCACTGCCAGTGCTCGTCTTGGCCGCGAGGGGCATTTTCCCCTCGGAAAAGATGCTGCCGGTATGGTTCCTCGTGATCTCAGGCATCGCTCTGCTGCCGTCCTTGGGCAAAAAGATCACCTCCTTCGTGCTCGGGGCCGTCATCGTGTATGCGCTCGGCTGGGCGGCGCAGTGGATCGCGGCGCAATCGGCCGTGAAGGCCTACGGATTGGAGTATGTGATCTTCGCCCTGCTGCTGGGCCTGATCTGGAGTCACACGCTGCCGGTGCCGGAATGGCTGCGCGAGGCCATCCGCACGGAGTTTTTCATCAAGGTGGGTATCGTGCTCCTCGGTGCGACGATTCTGCTGCCGGAGATGCTCAAAGCCGGTATGCCTGGGCTGATTCAGGCCGCGCTGGTCATCCCGGTGGTGTGGTATGCCTGCTTCTTCATCGCGAAGAAGCTCAAGGTCGATGACGAGTTCAGCGTGATGCTTTCCACCGCCGTGTCGATCTGCGGCGTGTCCGCTGCCATCGCCGCGTGCGGTGCCATTCAGGGCGACCGCAAGAAGCTCAGCTACGTGACCTCCATCGTGCTGCTGTGCGCCGTGCCGATGATGATTGTGATGCCGATTGCGATCAAATCCATGGGCCTCAGCGAAGCTGTCGGCGGTGCCTGGCTGGGTGGCACGCTGGACACGAGTGGAAGCGTCGCCGCGGCCACCGAGCAGGTGGGCAAAGATGCCACGAAGATCGGCGTGATCGTCAAACTGAGCCAGAACGTGCTCATCGGCGTGGCGGCCTTTGTGCTGAGCGTGTGGTGGAGCATGCGCGGTGGTGCTAACGGCGAGCGCAAGGTGTCCGCAAAGGTCATCTGGGAGCGCTTTCCGAAGTTCGTGATCGGTTTCGTGCTCGCCTCGGTCATCTTTTCCTACCTCGTGCCCGCTGATGCCGCCGCCGCGGCCAGCAAGCCGCTCAAAGCCATCCGTGAAGCCTGGTTCGCCGCCGCCTTCGTCTGCATCGGCCTCGAAACAAAACTCGGCGAGCTCTTCAAGCTCGGTGGCGGCCGCCCCGCGCTGGCCTTCCTCGGCGGGCAAGTCTTCAACATCGGCTGGACGCTCGTGCTGGCGCTGTGGTTGTTTGGGAAATAAACCAACACTCAAGGCAGGATTAGCACCCGTGTGCCTTTTTGCACTAGCGCATGCACGCGGAGCAGATCGGCTTTTCGAAGGCTGAGGCAGCCCCAGGTGAGCAGGTTTTCGCCATCAGGCCAGTCGCTGGTCCAGCCGTGGATGCCGATGCCATCGCCCAAGGGTGTGCCTGCGGGAGCGAGACCACCGCGCGTGGCAGCAGCGACGATGGCGTCGTGCTGCTGGCGGGTGATGCGGGCCTCATGCAGGGCTGCGCGGGCATCATGGGCATTCGGGTAATTCAGTCGCAGCCATGCAGCGCCGAGGTAGGCGCCGTAGGTGCCTTCGAACGGCCCCAGAGCTTTTTGCGTGATGCGGTATTCGCCGACCGGCGTGCGGTTATCGCCTTCGGCGCATTTTCGCAGGCGTCCGTCCTGGCCGAGCGCGACCGGCATGCAGTGTGTGATTTTTCCGTTCTCGCAGACATGAAGCTGAAACGCGTGCTTCACGGCCACGAGCAGTCGTTTCTCTTTCGCAGGCACCAGCAAGCGGCGATGCGAGCGGATGAAGCCGCTCACGCTCTGCGGCCACGTGGCCGCCTCGGCGTAAACGAGGTGTCTCAGCGTGATCGAGAGCTGCGTGAGGCCGTTTTCGGCTGCTGGAGCGATCAGGGCAATGCGCTGGCGTTTTTTCACGACATCGCCGGTCTTGAGCGGGCATCCATCAATGCCGCGATAGCCGATGCGGACAGTTTGCGGCTGTCCGTTGTCGAGGAAGCGATGTTCGAGCCAGATCTCGTCCGGAGTGATCTCCACGACGCGTCCGGCAGCCATGGCATAGACGGGTTGTCCTGCATCCGAGGCACCACCGCCGCTGCCGTTCCACGTTTCGCGTGCTTCGAGGTTCAGCGCGTCGATCTGCGCGTTCTCCGTGCGCCAGCCGCGGTGCTTGCGGCCGGTTTGCAGGTCGATGTAGCCGCCGGTGCCGTCTTTGGCACCCACGGGGAAATCAAAGCCATCCGCGAGTTCGGGCGAAAGCACATCCGGAAGCTCCTGCGCGTGCATGGAGCAGGAGATGAGAAAGAGAAGCGCGAGGTGGCGAAGCATGAAGCGGGCGGGTGCGCACACACCCGCCTGCGAACACACTATCACTTTCCGAAACACTGCAAACGCCCATCCACCGTGCTCACGTACACGCGGCCTTGGGCGATGGTGATGCCATCCCACACCGGCGGGCTGGTGAGGTCGAGGCCGGTGGATTGTTCGCCGGTTTCGACGTTCACGGCCCACATTTTGGCACCGCGTTTGCCTTCGAGGGCTTCGTTTTGTTCTTTGAGCTCTTCGAGGATGGCGGGGTCTTTGGCGGCGAGGCGTTCGAAGGCGTATTCTTCGTCGATGGTGTCGGGTGGGCCGCTGACGAGCACCGTTTTACCGGCGAGGGCCATGCTGCGGGCGACGATGGGCACGAAGCGGTCCCAGGTGTGCTTCACGAAGCTGCCGGGGGCGTTGGCATTGCCTTTGCCGCCAGTAGCGCCGCCTTTGAACCACAAGGCTCCGCCGACTTTGCCTTTGCCGGTTTCCACACCGGCACCGATGCCGTGGAGGCCGTTCGGGCCGCTGTCGCGGCTGTCGCCGTTGTCGAAATTGCAGACGAGGATGGCATCGGCGGGTTTCACATCGGGCGCTTCGAAGCGCTGCTGCACCTCGGCGGCGCTGAGCGCCTTGTGATAGAGGGCGAATTGGTCAAACAAACCGCTGAAGCCGCCCACGTCGCCTTCGGTGACGCCGTTACCATTGCCAAGATACATGGGGCGAGCGGGTTTGGCGTCGATGGCAGCGCCTGTGCCTTCAGCGACGAGTTTGGCATCAATGTAGAGCGTCATTTTGCCCTCGGCGGTCAAGGTGGCGGCGAGGTGGTGCCAGCCATCGGTGAGCGCCTCGGCGCTGGTGATGCTGTGCAGTTTCCCATCGGTGCGCACATGGAAGTTCGGCTTCTTTTCGCGCAATTCGAGCGCGTAACCGCGCGACGGGCCGCCGTGCAACACGACGACACCGTTGGCTTTGTCCGGCAGCACCCACGCTTCGACGCTGAGGCCTTTTTGCGCGGGATCGAGCGCGTCATTCATCGGGAAGAGCACAGAGCCGGGGATCGGAGCGTTGACGGGTGCGGCGGCTTGTTTGCCTTTTCCCTTCGCGTTGCCTTTGCCGGCCTTTTTCGCGGCTTTGCCTTCTTTTTCGAGCTTCGGCGGCTGCACGGCGAGCGGTTGGCCATCGGGGCCGAGCGTCAAACTGTTGCCTTGGCGCGGTGTGACGGCGTCTTCCGTGCTGTAGCTCTCATCCGGCGGCGTCTTCGGCGTGGAGAAGAGCGTGTACTCCATCGTGGTGGTCCATTTATAATACTGCGCCTCGCGGCCATACGAATACACGTTCTTGTCGTCGTGGACCAAGATGCGGCCGGCGGGTGCATACTTGCCGGCTTGATAATAGCCGCCGTGGCCTCCGGCGAAGCTTTTGCCATAGACCCAGTAGCTGCGGTGGAAGTTCGAATCATCAAGGAAGCCCATCGGCGCGAAGAGATGCGAGCCTTCGCCTTTGTGCGCGCCGCCTTGCTTGGCGAAATCGCCGCTTACCGGGCCGATTTCGACGCGCTGGCCGTCATCGCCGATCTTTTGCGTGCGGAGGTAGGTCCACTTGCCATCGCTGCTGAGGATGTCATTGAGCGCGACGGGCATTTGCAGCGTCTTGTGGCGATCATTGAGGTCGCCGCCGGTTTCGGGGTCTTTGTCGTCGTAGTTAATTTTCACGCGCATCTCGCCGGTTTTCGCGTCGAGACGGTAAAACCACAAACCACCATCAAGGAAGCAGCTACGGCCCGCCACGCAGCTCACGAGGCCGTTTTCGACCAAGACGCTGCCATGCACGGGCCAAACGCTCTCCATCATCTCCCAGGCGCTGTGGCTGAGCTTGGCCGGAGCGGCTTGGAACTTCCAAACGAGCGCACCATCGGTGGCGCGGAGGCAATAGACGTAGCCATCCTTGCCGCCAAAGAGCACGCGGCCCTTCCAATACGAAGGCGGCGAGTCGATGCGGCCACCGGCGATGAAATGCCAGGCTTCCTTGCCCGTGGCGGCGTCAAAGGCATGCAGCGTGTGCTTATCGACCTCGCTGACGAAGGTCAAACCGGCGGCGGTGCTCGTGGTGGAGAGCGGCGGGGTGAGTTTCACCTCCCAGGCCATGCCGAGATCTTTGCGCAGATCGCTCTTCGCCGCGCCGCTGCGGGCGTTGTCCGCGCGGTAGGTGGGCCAGTCGCCTGCGTCGGCCTCTTTTTCATCGATGGCATCGGCATACGCGGGGCCTTTGATGAGGCGCTCGGTGTCTGGCGTGTTCGCAGGCAGCGGATAGGTCGGCGTGCTAGCCATCACGGCCATGCCATCGAGCTTCGCCTCGGGATAGCAGGCGCAGTTGTGCGGTCCGGCATAAGTGAGGCCGTTGCAGGGCATCACGCCGTAGAGGCAGGCGCCACGCACCCAGTGATTGAGGTCCCAGTGCTTCTTCTCCATGTCCACGTATTCGATGCCGGTGCGGGACGGGATCAGATACTTCTCGGTCGCCTTGCCCATGTAGCAGCGGTGATGGAACCAGTAGGTGCCCTCCGGCACATCGGGGAAGAAGCTCTTCTTTTTCTCGCCCGTGAGCGGGTCAAAGCCGCGATACTCGCCGCTTTGATTGCCCTGGAGATTGCCGGAATTCCACACGAGGCCCTGCGCCACGACGACATCCTCCAGGCTGCGGTAGCCGCTCTTTTCATGCGGCGCGGTCCACATGTCCTTGCCGGTTTCCGCGTTCATGCCCTTCATCTCGCCCGTGCCGCCGGCGTAGATGATCACATCGCCGTGCAGCAGCACACGCGGTGCAAAGTTGAACTCATACAGCTCGCGGCGCTTCGTGGGATCGGTGGTGAATTTCACCGCGCCGGTCTTCACATCGCGGCAGGCGAGGCCGTCGCCGTTGTAGTAAACGACGCGCTTGTCATCGATGGCCAGCGTGATGGGCGCGATGCGGTCCTCCTGCTCCCAAAGTGTCTTTCCACTCTCCGCATCGACGGCGATGAGCTGCCGCGGCTTGCCATCCCAATTGAACTCCGTCGTGACCCGCTGCTGATCGCTCTGCGCCTTCACGGCGAACTCCTCGTTCAAGCGCCACGCCTCTTTGTTCACCAGCGCGAAGAGCGTGCCGTTTCGGTAGAGCACTTCTTCCGTGCCTTTGGTCTGCTCGTAGGTGCGGATCACGTTTCCGGTGGCCGCGTCGAGGCAGACGATGGGATCGGTAATGCCGAGCGTGACGTAAACTTTGTCGCCAATGCTCACGATGCGGCGCGTGAGCTGCGTGGGGCCGGATTTCAATGGCCAGAGATGCGTGCTCCACTTCTCGATGCTCTTTTCCCAAAGCACGGTGCCGTTGAAGGCATCGCGGGCGACGAGCGTCCACTTCGCCGGTGTGAGGATGGTGATGCGGCTGCCTTTGTCGATGATGTAAAAGATGCGTCCGCCGCTGCTCACCTTCGCGCTCACGGAGGACATGCGGTCGTGGTGACGGCTCCAGCGTGGATTGCCCACCCACTGCATGCGCGTCGGTGGCCCCACGAGGTAATCCTTCGAGGTCGGATTGCCCTTCGAATCGTAGGCGTAGTGCGTCCACTCATCCATCTTCTCCGGCCAAGGTTTGGTGATCTTCTCCCAAGCGCCACCCTTTTTCACCATCGCCACGCCCAGCGGCGTCAAAACGCGATCGATCTCCTCTTTGGAAACCGCAGCCGCGTCTTCGACGACGAGCAGGTTCACGTAATTCTCGATGTAGGGCAGATGCTTGCCATCCCAGCCTTCGATGGGCACCGCGCC
>Ga0315904_10009783_pt1 | contig 12489 bp, 12 predicted proteins | sample LakEriMetagenome_6_FD_203529 | JGI IMG/M metagenome (GOLD analysis project Ga0315904, IMG submission 203529) | Freshwater fungal communities from buoy surface, Lake Erie, Ohio, United States - Buoy 12 MA120 | ecosystem: Environmental > Aquatic > Freshwater > Lake | place: USA: Lake Erie, Ohio...
CCTCGCCCGCGTACGCGCCGAGCGCCGCGTGGTCGATGCAGCCGCTGTCGCGCACATAGGGCACGCTCTCGAAGCGCAGCCCTTGGTTGCCCGCCGTGCTCAGCGCGACGCGGCGGTAGTCGGGGTTCACGGTCGTCGGGATGACGATGCGCAGGCTCTTCGAGCGGCGGTGCGCGCGCACCGCCATCAGCGCGGCCTCGGCCACCGCCGAACCACCGTCGTACAGCGAAGCGTTCGAGACCTCCATGCCGGTGAGGCTCGCCATCATCGTCTGGTATTCGTGGATGACCTGCAGCGTGCCCTGGCTCGCCTCCGCCTGGTACGGCGTATAGGCGCTGTAGAACTCGCCGCGCGTGGTGATCGCCCACACCGCCGAGGGGATATGGTGCTCGTAGGCGCCGGCGCCGAGGAACGAGAGCGGCCGGCCGTCGCGGCGCGCGCGTTCGGACATCAACCGACCGATCTCCATCTCGGAGAGGCCGGGCGGGATGCCGTCGAGGCCCTTGGCGCGCAGCGCGGGCGGGATCTCGTCGAACAGCGCCTCGATGGACGGTGCGCCGATGGTCGCCAGCATCGCGCGGACGTCGTCTTCGGTGTGCGGGATGAACGGCATGGTCAGCCCCCCGCGGACGAGAGCTGCGCGCCGTAGGCGCCGGCGTCGAGCATCCCTTCGAGCGCCGTCGGCGATGCGGGCTGCAGCCGCAGCATCCAGCCCTGCCCGTAGCAGTCCTGGTTGACGAGCTCCGGCGCGGTGCCGAGCGCCGTGTTCGCCGCCACCACCGTGCCGGCGATCGGCGCGTAGACGTCGGAGGCGGCCTTCACCGACTCGACCACCGCGCAGCCCTCGCCGGCGGCGAGCGTGCGGCCCACCTCGGGCACATCGACGAACACGAGGTCGCCGAGCGCCGCCTGCGCGTGGTCGGTGATGCCGATCTCGACCGTGCCGTCGGGCAGCAGCCGGGCCCATTCGTGGGATTTCGCGTACTTCAAGTCGACGGGGATCTGGCTCATGGGAAGGTCCTCCGAAGGGGTCAAAGATCGATGAGGGGGCGGCTGTGGCGGACGAAGGGTGGCTTCACCACCCGCGCGGGCAGCAGCTTGCCGCGCACATCCACCAGCACGGCGCCGCCTGTGGCGCGCGGCACGCGGGCGAGCGCGATGGAACGCTGCAGGGTCGGCGAGAAGGTGCCGCTCGTCACCTCGCCCTCGACGGGGCCGGACGCCCCGGCCGCCGCCGCATCGGCCTCGGGCAAGCGCACCGTCTGGTGGCCGCGCAGCACGCCGCGGTCCTCGAGCACGAGCCCGACGAACTTCATGGGCACGCCCGTGGCGCGGTGCGCCTCGAGCGCACGCCGGCCGACGAAATCGCGCGTCGGCGGATCGAAGGCGACCGTCCACGCGAGGCCGGACTCGAGCGGATGCGTGGACGCGTCCATGTCGCTGCCGTAGAGGTTCATACCGGCCTCGAGGCGCAGCGTATCGCGCGCGCCGAGACCGCAAGGTGCGACACCCGCCGCAGCCAACGCGCGCCAGAACGGTCCGGCCTCGGCCGCCGGCAGCATCACCTCGAAGCCGTCCTCACCCGTGTAGCCGGTGCGCGCCACGAACCAGGCGCCGCACTCGCAGGCGGAGAAGGGCTCGAGCGCGAGCGCAGCGGCACGGTCGGCGCCATCGGCATCGAGCAGGTCCGCGACCCGCGCCCGGGCCTGCGGGCCTTGCACCGCCACCACCGCGAGGTCGCTGCGCTCGATGATGTCGACCTCGGCGCGCCACTCGGCGGCGCGCGCGCGCATCCACGCGAGGTCCTTGTCGCGGGTGCCGGCGTTGACGACCACCCGGAACCAGGCCTCGTCCATGAAGTAGACGATGAGGTCGTCGAGGATGCCGCCGTTCTCGGCGAGCATGCAGGAGTAGAGCGCCTTGCCCGGGGCACGCAGCTTGCCCACATCGTTGGCGAGCAGGCGCGCGAGGAACGGCCGCGCGCCGGGACCGCGCAGATCGACGACGCACATGTGCGACACGTCGAACATGCCCGCGTCGCGGCGCACACGGTGGTGCTCCTCGATCTGCGAACCGTAGTTGACGGGCATGTCCCATCCGCCGAAGTCGACGGTGCGCGCGCCCGAGGCGAGGTGGAGATCGTACAGCGGCGTCTTGCGTCCCATGCCCGTGACCATCCCGGTCGGGGCCTCCGCAAGGCCAGAAAGCAGCGGCACGGGCACCATGCCCATGCCGCCCCTCTGTCTTTGGACCTGAGAGATAGGGCCTGCGCAGGGCGGGCCGCTCCCCTTCGGTGGACGGCGCGCCCTGACGGGCTGCGCCATCGCTCTCCAGAATCCGCCTGCGACCTGCCGTTCTTTTGCCTGAGCGTTTCCGGGCGGAAACTTGCGCCTTCGGCGTCCACCCCGGCCGCTGGGCGGGGTGGATCTCTCCGGCGAGGTCGGAATGCGCGGACGGGCACGATAATATCAACTTCCGAGCCCCGGAGGTCGTCCCGATGCCCAAGCCGCGCCTTGCCACCCTCGCCGCCGCCGTCCTGACGGCCCTGCTGACGCTCGCCGACGCCACGGCGGCGACCGCCGCGCGCAGCCCCGCCGCCGAGCGCCTCTATGCGCTGTTCGATTCGACGTGGCAGAAGGAGCTGGCCGAGAACCCGGTGATGGCGACCTATGTCGGCGACACCCGCTACAACGACCGCTGGACCGACATGTCGGCGGCCGGCATCGCCCGCCGCCACCAGCACGACCGCGACACGCTCGCGGCGTTGCGCGCCATCCCGCGCGACCAGCTCACGCCCGCCGAGCAGCTCGACCGCGACCTCTTCGAGCGCGAGTACGAGCAGCGGCTCGCCACCCATGCCTTCAAGCCCTGGCTGTACCAGATCGACCATCAGGGCGGCATCCAGACGCTGTCGGAGACGGCCGAGATCCTGCCGTTCCGGACCGTCAAAGATTACGAGGACTGGATCGAGCGGCTGCGGGGCGTGGGCCCGCTCGTCGATCAGCACATCGCGCTGCTCGACGAGGCGGTGCGCGAAGGGCGCACGCAACCGCGCGCGATCATGGAGCGCCTGCCGCCGCAGCTCGCGCTGCAGGTCGTCGACTCGCCCGAGAAGAGCCCGTTCTACGGCCCCTTCCGCCGCTTCCCCGACGCGATCGGCGCCGCCGACCGCGCCCGGCTCGAGGCGGCGGGCCGCGCGGCGATCGCCTCCTCCGTGCTGCCCGCCTACCAGCGTCTGCAGACGGCCTTCACCACGCGCTACCTGCCCGCCACCCGCAGCACCGTCGGCATCTCCGGCACGCCGCAGGGCGCCGACTACTACCGCGAACGCATCGCCTACCACACCACCCTCAAGGGGCTCACCGCCGACGAGATCCACGCCATCGGCCTCGCCGAGGTGGCGCGCATCCGAGGCGAGATGATGAAGATCAAGGACCAGGTGGGGTTCAAGGGCACGCTGCAGGAGTTCTTCGTGTTCCTGCGTACCGACCCGCAGTTCTACTACAAGACCCCGCAGGAATTGTTCCAGGCCTACCTCGCGGTCTCCAAGCGCATCGACCCCGGCCTCGTGAAGCTTTTCGGCAAGCTGCCGCGCACGCCGTACGGGCTGCGCGCGATCCCGGACACCAGCGCGCCCAACACCACCACCGCCTACTACCAGCCGCCGGCCGCCGACGGCAGCCGCGCCGGCTACTACTACGTGAACCTCTACCGCCCCGAGGTGCGCCCCAAGTACGAGATGGAGGTGCTGTCGGTGCACGAGGCCGTCCCCGGCCATCACCTGCAGATCGCGCTCGCGCTCGAGCAGGCCGCGATGCCGCAGTTCCGGCGCAACGCCGGCTACACGGCCTACGTGGAGGGCTGGGCGCTCTACTCGGAGAGCCTCGGCGAGGAGCTCGGGCTCTACCAGGACCCGTATTCGAAGTTCGGCCAGCTGACCTACGACATGTGGCGCGCCGTGCGCCTCGTCGTCGACACCGGGCTGCACGCCAAAGGCTGGTCGCGCCAGCAGGCCATCGATTTCTTCAAGGACAACGCCGCCAAGACCGAGGCCGACATCGTGAACGAGATCGACCGCTACATCGCCTGGCCCGGTCAGGCGCTCGCCTACAAGATCGGCCAGCTGCGCATCTCGGCGCTGCGGCGCGAGGCGGAGACGGCGCTCGGGCCGCGCTTCGACATCCGCGCGTTCCACGACACGCTGCTCGCCACCGGCGCGGTGCCGCTCGACGTCATGGAGCCGCGTATGCGGGCCTGGATCGCCGCCCAGCGGACGACCACGGAGCAGGCCAAGTGATCCGCCGGCGGCGCAGCATCGCGACCGTCGTCGGCGGCGTGCGGGTCGGCGGCGACGCGCCCATCGTCGTGCAGTCGATGACCAACACCGACACCGCCGACATCGAGTCCACCGTCGCGCAGGTCCGCGCGCTCGCCAAGGCGGGTTCCGAGATCGTGCGCGTCACGGTCAACACCGACGAAGCGGCGGCGGCCGTGCCGCACATCCGCGACCGGCTGGCGAAATCCGGGATCACGGTGCCGCTGGTCGGCGACTTCCACTTCAACGGCCACAAGCTGCTGAAAGCCCACCCGGCCTGCGCCGAGGCGCTCGCCAAGTTCCGCATCAACCCGGGCAACGTCGGCCGTGGCAGCAAGCGCGATCCGCAGTTCGCGGAGATGATCGAGATGGCCTGCCGCCACGCAAAACCGGTCCGCATCGGCGTCAACTGGGGCAGCCTCGATCCCGAGCTGCTGACGCGCATGATGGACGAGAACAACGCCTCGCCGGCGCCGCGCAGCGCCAACGAGGTGATGCGCGCCGCGGTGGTGGAGTCCGCCCTGCAGAACGCGCGCCGCGCCGAGGAGCTCGGCCAGCCGCACGAGGGCATCGTGCTCTCCGCCAAGGTGAGCGGCGTGCAGGACCTGATCGCCATCTACACCGACCTCGCCGCGCGCTGCGATTACCCGCTGCATGTCGGCCTCACCGAGGCCGGCATGGGCAGCAAGGGCATCGTCGCCTCGACCGCGGGCATCGGCGTGCTGCTGCAGCAGGGCATCGGCGACACCATCCGCGTCTCGCTCACCCCGGAGCCGGGCGGCGACCGCACCCAGGAGGTGATCGTCGCGCAGGAGATCCTGCAGACCATGGGGCTGCGCTCGTTCACGCCGATGGTCATCGCCTGCCCCGGCTGCGGCCGCACCACCAGCACGTACTTCCAGCAGCTGGCGCAGGACATCCAGTCCTACATCCGCCACCGCATGCCCGAGTGGCGCAAGGCCCACGAGGGCGTCGAGGAGATGAACGTCGCGGTCATGGGCTGCGTCGTCAACGGCCCGGGCGAGAGCAAGCATGCCAACATCGGCATCAGCCTGCCCGGCACCGGCGAGCGCCCCGTGGCGCCCGTCTACGAGGACGGCGAGAAGACCGTCACCCTCAAGGGCGATGACATCGCCGGCGACTTCCAACGACTCGTCGAGGCCTACGTCGCGCGCCGCTACCCGCGCCGCGCGTCGGCGCCCGGCACAGGAGCCTGACCATGAGCGGATTGACCGAGAAGAAGTGCCTGCCCTGCGAAGGCGGCGTGCCGCCGCTGCCGCGCGCCGAGTGCGAGCGCCTGCTCGCCGAGCTCTCGCCCGAATGGCGCATCTCGCCCGACGGCGCCGAACTGCAGCGCGAGTTCGCGTTCAAGGATTTCTACCGCACGATGAGCTTCGTGAACGCGCTGGCGCATGTCGCCAACTCGGAGGACCACCACCCCGACATCGCGGTGGGCTACGGCTACTGCCGCGTCCGCTACAGCACCCACGCGGTGGGCGGGCTCACCGAGAACGACTTCATCTGCGCGGCCAAGATCGACCGCATCGGCTGACCCTGCGGCGCTGCTAAGGACCCGCGCCCCGCGCGGCGCGCGGCAGGTCGCCGCCGAGGCCGAGCGCGCGGCCGGCGAAGAAGCCGCGCAGCGGCGCGGAGCGCCCGACGAGGCCCATGCCGCGCCGGGCGAGCTGCCCGACGGGGTCGTCGCCGAAGGCGAGGAAACGGTTCAGCAGATCGAAGGCCCGGCCCATGACCTCGTTCTCGCCCTTGCGCCAGCGCTCGTAGCGGCGCAGCACACGCAGCGCACCCGGATCCTCGCCCTCGGCCAGGGCGTCCTGCAGGACCTCGGCGAGCGCGGCGGCGTCCATCAGCCCGAGGTTGAGCCCCTGTCCGGCGAGCGGGTGCACGATGTGCGCGGCGTCGCCCACCAGCACGCAGCGCTCGCGCGCGTAGTGCGGGGCGCGCACGCGGCGCAACGGGAACGCCGTGCGGCCGCTCACGAGCCTGAGCGCGCCGAGCACGCCACCGCTCGCCGCCGTGACCTCGGCCTCGAAAGACTCCTCCGACGACGCGAGCAGCGCCTCGGCGCGGGCGCGCGGCGCGGACCAGACCAGCGAACTCACGCCGCCCTCGAGCGGCAACAGCGCCAGCGTGCCGTCGCCGAGGAAACGCTGCCAGGCCGTGTGCTCATGCGGACGCTCGCTGCGCAGGTTCGCGACCACGCCGGACTGCTGGTAGTCCTGCGTCTCGAGCTCGAGCCCCGCCGCACGGCGCACCAGGGAGCGGCCACCATCGGCGCCGACCACCAGCGAGGCGCGCCAGCGGCGCCCGTCGGCGAGCAGCGACACGCCGCGGGCGTCGAACTCGAGCGCGGTGAGCGTCGCGGCCTCGGCGATGCCGCCCGCCGCCATGAAGGCGTCGAGCGCTGCGCGCTGCACGCGCGCATTGCCGACGATGTGGCCGAGGTCGGGCTCGCCGATCTCGGCGGCGTCGAAGCTGAGCGATCCCGGACCGCGCGGCGCCACATCGGCGGGCCATACATGCATGCGCTCGTAGCGACCGAGCGCGCCCGGCGCCGCCCGCAGCGCCGCCCAGGCACCCGCGGCGCCCAGCACGCGCTCGCTGGCGCGCGACAGCGCGACCACGCGCAGGTCTTCGATCGCCGAGGAGCCTGTCGCCGTCCCACCCGCCGGTGCCGCCGCAGGCAGCTGCCGCTCGATGAGCAGCACGCGGCGCCGCGCGCCGTCCGGGCCGCGCTTGAGCAGCGCACCGAGCGCCGCGCCCACCGGACCGCCGCCGACGATGGCGACATCGAAGTCCGGACGCGCGCTGGTCGGCCGAGCGCTGTCCGGACGGGCTGCGGCGCGCTCGGTCGTGCCGCCGCTCATGCGCCCTCCCCGCGCGCCGTGAGCGCGAGGCCGCGCGCGAGCCGCGGCGTGCGCGCGGCGAAGCCCCAGCTGAGCCGGGACATCGCCTGCTTCGCCGTGGGCGAGAGATCGAACAGCAGCAGCCCGAGGTCGCGCGCCAGAGGCACGCCGGGCCGGGTGTCACCGAAGACCTTCACGAGACCGTCGGTGAAGCGCGTGATGCCGTCGCGGTCGCGCTCGCGGCCCGCGGCGTAGGCCTCGAGCAGCGTGGGCGATCCGGCGTCGAAGACGGGCGCATCCGGCGCGGAAGGGGCCGCGCGCTGCGCCGCATGCGCGTCCGCCAGCAGCTCCGCGAGCGTCGCCGCATCGCGCAGGCCGAGGTTGAAGCCCTGCCCCGCGACCGGATGCAGGCCCTGCGCGGCGTTGCCGACGAGCACGACGCGCGGCGCGGTCACACGGGTCGCCCGCACCAGCTTCAAAGGATAGGCCTGCCGCGCACCGACGCGCGTGAAGCGTCCGGCGCGCCAGCCGAAGGCCTGCTGCAACGCGGCGAGGTACTCGTCGTCGGACATCGCGAGCACGCGGTCGGCGTCGGCGCTCGCCACGGTCCACACCACGCCGTAGGCGCCGCCGCCGCGGTCATCACCCGCGAGCGGCAGCACGGCGAAGGGCCCGTGCGGCGTGAAGCGTTCGTAGGCCGTGCCGTCCGCGGGGCGCGTGGCCGCAGCGTGCGCCACCACCGCGACCTGCCCGTAGTCCTCGGTCGCGGCCTCGAGCCCCGCGGCCTCTCGCAGCAGCGACCTCGCGCCGTCGGCGGCCACCGCGAGCCGCGCCCGGATCGGCGGGGCGTCGGGTCCGGTGTGCAGCTCGACGTGATCGGAGTGCAGCCGAACTTCGGTGCAGCGCGCCGGCATGCGCAGATGAAGCGCAGGGATGGCCGACAGCCGCGCGCGCAGCACGGCGCCGAGCGTACGGTTGGTCGCCACGAAGCCGAAGGCGTCGAGCCCGAGCTCCGCGGCCTCGAGCCGCGCGAACCCGAAACGGCCCGCATCGGAGACATGGATGCGGCGGATGGCTGCGGCCCGCGGGGCGATGTCGGACCAGAGACCGAGCGCCTCGAAGACGCGGCGCGTGCCGTTGCCGAGCGCGGTGGTGCGGTCGTCGAAGCTCGGCTGCCGCGCCTCGTCCGGCGCGGCGCCCTCGATGAGGGCCAGGCGCAGGCCGGTAGGCGCCAGCGCGACCGCGAGGCTCGCGCCGACGAGTCCGCCGCCGACGATGGCGACATCGACCTCCAAGGCGGCCGGCGGGCTCATGCCGACGCACGGCGCGCGGCGCGCGCCGCGGCCATCACCGCCTCGATGGCGTCCGCGTCCTTGGGCACCCCGTCGGTGAGCACCTCGTGACCGTCGCGGGTGACGAGCACATCGTCCTCCACCCGGATGCCGATGTTGCGGAACTCGGGCGGCACGCCGCGCGTGCCGGGCGGGATGTAGAGCCCGGGCTCGATGGTGAGCACCATGCCGGGCTCCAGCGCCCGCCAGGCGTCACCGATCTTGTATTCGCCGACGTCGTGCACGTCCATGCCGAGCCAGTGCCCGGTCTTGTGCATGTAGAAGCGGCGGTAAGCCTGCTCCTTGACGAGCGCGGGCACACGGCCCTTGAGCAGCCCGAGGCGCACCATGCCGGCGGTGAGGACCTGCACCGCGACCTCGTGCGGCCGGTTCCAGTGCTCGCCCGGCCTCACCGCCTCGATGGCGGCCCGGTTGGCCTCGAGCACGAGGTCGTAGGCGGCGCGCTGCGCGGCGTCGAAACGGCCGTTGACCGGGAAGGTGCGCGTGATGTCCGAGGCGTAGTGGCGGAACTCGCAGCCGGCGTCGATGAGGAGCAGCTCGCCGTCGCGCAGCACCGAGGCGTTCTCGCGGTAGTGCAGGATGCAGCCGTTGGCGCCGCCCCCGACGATGGGCAGGTAGCTGATGTCGGCGTCGGCGCGGTGGAACTCGTGGCGGATCTCGGCGGCGATCTCGTACTCGAAGAGGCCGGGACGGCAATGCCGCATGGCGCGCAGGTGCGCCGCCGACGCGATGTGCGCCGCATGGCGCATCTGCTCGACCTCGCCGCGGCTCTTGAAGAGCCGCATCTCGTGCAGCGCATGCTCGAGCGCGACGATCTCGTGCGGCGCATGCCGGCCGTGCTTGGCCTGGGCGCGCAGCCCGTTCACCCAGCCGACGAGCCGTTGGTCGAAGTCGCGGTTCACGCCGACCGTGTAGAAGACCCGCGCCCGGCTCTCCATGAGCCCCGGCAGGATCTCGTCGATGTCGGTGATGGGGAAGGCGTCATCGGCGCCGAAATCGCGGCGGGCGCCCGCGGGGCCCGCGCGCCGACCGTCCCAGGTCTCGCGCGTCGGGTCGCGGTCGCGCACGAACAGCAGGTACTCGCCCTGCGGCCGACCGGGCACCAGCACCGCCACGGACTCGGGCTCGCCGAAGCCGGTCAGGTAATGGAAATCGCTGTCCTGCCGGTAGGCGTATTCGACGTCGTTGTTGCGCAGGTGCACGGGCGCGGCGGCGATCACCGCGATCGCATCGCGGCCCATCTCACGCATCAGCGCGCGACGACGCCGCGCGTACTCGTCGCGTCCGAGCGGCGGCGGCGCCTCGGCGGGTCCCTTGGACCGGCGCCGCGCGACGGTCGCCGCACGGCGCGGCTCAGTGGAACGAAGCGGGCGGGCCATCGGAGGCGGCGGTCGGGGGCCGTCGGTAAGGGGCGAGTTCGTCGAACAGCAGCTGCACGCCCACGCGCACGAACTCCACCAGCTCGGCGTAGGCCTGCTCGTTCTCCTCCTCGGATTCGTCGGGATCGACGCCCACATGGGTGATGGCGCCGATGTCGCGCACGATCTCGGCGACCTGCGCGGGCAGGGCCTCCGGGTCGGGCAATGCGCTCGTGCCGAGCCCGTAGAGGAAGCCCTGGCAGAACTCGCCGAGGGCCTGCGCGCGCTCGGCCACCGGCGCCTCGTCGTCCGGCAGCGACGGCGCGAAGCGCAGTTCGCCGGCCGCCAACGCCTCGCGGGTCCAACGGTAGAGCTCCTCCATCCCCTGCTGTGCGGCGCCGGGCCGTCCCTCGGGGAAGACCTCGCCGAGCCAGTCCTGCAGACCGAACGATTCGCCGGCGCAGAGCGCGCCGACGAGCGTCCCGTGGGCCTCCGGGACCTCGGTGAGGGCGCGGGCGCCTTCGAGCAGTCGGGCGAGATCGCGATGGCTCGGCGGGGACATGCGGTGATTATGCCCGATGCGTCCCGCCGTCGAGGGCGCGGGACACCCGTCAGCAGGGCACCCCGGTGACACGGCCCGTTGCCCGGAGGCGGATCAAGCCTATAATTTCGGCTCCGCAACCGCGCCCTGCGAGAGCCACCCGAGATGCCCAGCAACGACCGCACCGCCCTCGACGCCGAACTGCGCCGCCTCGAGAAGCAGGTGGAAGAGCTGATCGCCGCGCTCGGCGCCGCCCGCGAGGAGAACCGCGCGCTGCGGCACCGCCAGGACCAGCTGTCGGTCGAACGCGCCTCGCTGATGCAGCGCAACGAACAGGTGCGCACCCGTGTCGAGGCGATGATCGGTCGCCTGAAGACCCTGGAGCACGGCTCGTGAGCGGCGCCGACAAGACCGACGGCAAGGACGTCGCGCGGGTCAGCGTCCGCATCCTCGACAAGGAATACCTCATCGCCTGCCCCTTCGAGGAGCGCTCCGCGCTGCTCGACGCCGCGCAGCACCTCGACAGCCGCATGCGCGAGGTGCGCGACAGCGGCAAGGTCGTGGGCGTCGACCGCATCGCCGTCATCGCCGCGCTCAACCTCGCCAACGAGCTGCTGCGCGTGCAGACGCAGGACCGCCGCGCCGAGACCGAGGTCACCGGGCGCGTGCGCGCCCTGCGCGAACGCATCGACGGCGCCCTCGTCCGCGGCCAGCAGCTCGACCTCTAGTCCCGCTGCGCCTGTCCATACGTGCATCCCCCGTGCACCGCCGCGGACGCGGCTGGTGTAGAGTGTCCCCGCGTCACCTGCGGTGCTCGACAAGCGGATCGGGTATTACCTCTCGACCCTAAGTTGGAACGCCCAGGGGCATCAGGATTTGCTGTCAGCACTGTGCAAGTCCGCCTCGAGCGGAAAGCCTTACCTGACGCAGTCCGCCCCACTTGTTGCTCTGTGTCGAGAGCAACGGTCCGCACCGGCACAGGTGGGTGACGCCTCTGATCATTGGCCTCGGGAGGGGGGCGTGGCCGAAAACGACGTGCGCACCGAGCGCGCCGAGCTGCGCCGCCGACTGCGCCGTCGGCGCGCGGCCCTCCCGCCCCTCGAGCGCGCGCGCGCCGCGCGCGCCATCGCCGCCCACCTCGCCGCCGCCGGTCTGCTGCGCCCGGGTCTGCGCATCGGCGCCTACCTCGCGGTGCGCAGCGAGATCAGCCTCGCGCCGTTCATCGACCACGCGCGTCGCGCCGGCTGCCGTCTCTGGCTGCCGCGCATCACCGACACGCGCACCCATCGCATGGGCTTCGTGCCCGCCGGCGCAGCGCTGCGGCGCGGACCCCACGGCATCCCGGAGCCCGCAGCGGGTGCGCACTGCGCCGCACAGTGGTTGCAGGTGATCCTCGTGCCGCTGGTCGGGTTCGATGCGGCGGGACATCGTCTCGGTTCGGGCGCCGGCTACTACGACCGCGCGCTCGCCTTCCGCACCGGACGGCGCCGCTGGCGCGGCCCGCGGCTCATCGGCGTGGCCCATTCCTGCCAGCAGGCCGCGGCCATCGCAGCGCTTCCGACCGATGTGCCGCTCGACGCGGTGGTCACCGAAAAAGGCCTTTTTTCCTGCAGCGGAGCCGGACCATGAACCATTGGCTGATGAAGTCCGAACCCTCGGTGTTCGGCATCGACGCCCTCGCCGCGGCGCCGAAGCGCACCAGCGGCTGGGACGGCGTGCGCAACTACCAGGTGCGCAACATGCTGCGCGACGAGTTCGCGGTCGGCGACCTGGCGTTCTTCTACCACTCGAGCTGCCCGGAGCCCGGCATCGTCGGCGTGATGAAGGTCGTGCGCGCGGGCCATCCCGACCTCACCGCGCTCGACCCGAAGCATCCCGCGCACGATCCCGCGGCGACGCGTGATGCGCCGCGCTGGTACCAGGTCGATGTGCGGCTCGAGAAGCGTTTTCCGCGGGTGATCACGCTCGAAGAACTGCGCGCCCACGAGGGCGGCGCGCTGCGCGGACTGCGCGTGCTGCAGCGCGGCAACCGCCTCTCCATCACGCCGGTCGACCCGTC
>Ga0315904_10009785_pt1 | contig 12488 bp, 13 predicted proteins | sample LakEriMetagenome_6_FD_203529 | JGI IMG/M metagenome (GOLD analysis project Ga0315904, IMG submission 203529) | Freshwater fungal communities from buoy surface, Lake Erie, Ohio, United States - Buoy 12 MA120 | ecosystem: Environmental > Aquatic > Freshwater > Lake | place: USA: Lake Erie, Ohio...
CACGCTGGCAGACATGCAGCGCGATGCGGAGGAGCTCGCCGCGTCTGCGCCGCCGGCTGTGGCGGTCGCGCTCGCGGCTGGGCTTCGTCGTCGCGGGTTGGTGTCGTGAGTCTGGCGCTGCTCGATGCGCTCGAGGCCATCAACGCGGAGGCCCGGATGGACCCGGCCGCGGCGGTGTGTCTCATCCCGTGGCAGCAGGCGTACCTGATGGACCCGGCGCCGTTCCGGTTGATTCGGGCGGCTAACCAGGTCGGCAAGACCTCGATTGCCGTGAAGGAGATTGTCGACATCATTCGGGGCACGCATCCACGCGGGCGCCCTTGGAGCGGGCCGATCAACGTGACGCTGATGTCGGAGTCAATTGAGCAGATGGCGCAAGAAGGCGCTATCCTCGAAAAGCTTTGGGAGATGCTGCCCAAGCACGAGATTGACCCCGATGTTTACTTTGAGCGCGGCGGCGGTCTGCGCGGGACGAAGTACCCGGCGATCACGTTCGTTTCCGGGCCGGGCGCTGGCTCGGTCATCCGGCTGAGGACGTACAACCAAGGCGCCGCAGCCTACGCAGGTGCGACCATCCATATCGTGGTCTGCGATGAGCCTTGCCCCGAGTCGGTGTACTCCGAGCTTGCGCCGCGTCTGCTTCGTCATGGCGGCTGGTTCACGATCTTGTTCACGCCGGTCCCGAACATGCCCGACCAAGGCTGGCTCCGAAAGCTGGTGGAGCGCGGGGTGTTCAGCGAAACGCACATCACGATGAAGCCGGAGAACACGCAGCCATCCGGGTGGGCGCGCCCGTTGATGGACCAAGAGAAGATCGACAAGTTCCGCGCAAGTCTCCCGGCCGGTCATGCCGAGATGCGGTGCGAGGCGGCTTGGGAGGTCGTGACAACGACGCCGATGGTGAGCGCCTACGACGACGCCAAGCACGCGCGAGAGTTCACGCTTGCGGACATCGTTGCGACGTGCGGCAAGGCCGGACTTCCGCCCGCCCGGCTGGTGGTGTCGGTGGACCACGGGCTGGTCCCCGGCAAGCAGCGCTCCGCGTTGATCGCCGTGGCAGCGCATCCCGAGCCGGAGCGCCGCACGTCGACGTGTCGGGTCTGGCACATTGACGAGGTGGCGTTGCCTGATATCTCGACGCCGGCCGACGACGCGCGGAACATCCGGGCCATGCTCGATAGCCACGGGCTGGACTACCGCGATATCGACGAGTGGGTCGGCGACCGGTCGACCGGCCAGGGTCGCGAACAGTGCGGCAAGGACAACGCGCAGCTCCGCATCCAGTTGCTAGCTCAATACCGGCTGAGTTCCAACGACCGCAGCGTCAAGCGCATCCACTGGCCGAAGAAGGGTACCGGGTCGGTCTACACCGGGGCGCATCTGATGAACACGTTGTACGCCGAGAACCGCGCAATGGTCCATCCCCGGTGCAAGGAGTTCCGCGCCGCGTTACTGCGGTTCAAGGGCGATACCCGCGACCCGTACAAGGACGTGTGGGACGCGCATCGTTACGGTATCGAGCACGAGCTGAAATCCACGTTCGTCGGCGCGCCGCGGAGGGCCACAAGAGCATGAAGCCATCACTTCACCCGGCGTCGGATTGCTTTCCCGAGTACGAGCGCGCCCGCGTCCTGGCGACCGCCAAGCGGTACCAGATCGCGCAAGAGGACTGTGACCAACTCGTCTTTGACCACATGAAAACCCACGTTGACCCGGTGCGGCTGGCGCGATTCGGCCCGCCCGACACGTCGACCAACCCGCTGGTTCAGATCGGGCTATCGGTGTCGACGCCTGGTCATTACGGCCAGCATCCCGCGTTGGTCGGCGACGTGTCCGGTGCGCTGTCGGCGGCGATGTCTCCGCTGTGGCCTCGGGCGCAGTACCGGGAGTTCCTGGCGTACTGCCTCGGGTCTTGCGCGCAACACGTTGCCACGGGCTCCGATGGCGAGTTGGTGTACCGCATCGTCCCGCCGTGTGACCTGTGGGCTGATGCGGACCCCGATGATCCTACCCGCCCGGTGGTGATGCGCTGGCTCCGGGTGCGCAGCGTCGACGGTGAAGCGGCGTACACTTGGGACGTGTGGGATATCCGCGGCGACGCGCCCACGTTTGGCATCTACGAAGCGAAGGCCGGCGGCGAGCTCGGGCAAGACCTCACCGCGAAGTTTGCCCCGCACCTGGCAGGCACCTACCCGTGGGTCATCTCCGGGCGGGCGTTTGTCCCGTGGTCGATTGACCGCAGCCGCGATGACGGCTCGATGTGGAACTGGAAGATCGGACGAGGCGCGGCGGTCGGCTCGCTCAACACGATGATGTTGGCAACGGCGACGAACCGAACCGCGCTCAACAGCACGGGCGGCGTGGTGGTCCTGGTCGACGCAACGCTGGCGGTCGCGAATACGAACATGTCGCCCAGCGCCAGCCAGTCAATCGAGGTGAACCCCGGCGACATCGTTCACGCGACGCGGACCAATCCCGAGGTCCAGCCGATGGTGGTTGAGATCGGCGAGGTCGACACGTTGGAGGCGCTGGCGGCGTATACGGACCGATACGCCCAGCGCGTGGTGGTCTCGATGGGCATTACGCCATCGGATGCGGTGCGCGTCGGCGCCAACCCGATGTCAGGCGCGGCGATTCACCTGACCAACCGCGGCAAGCTGGACGAGCAGCGGCGCCGCAATCCGCTGTGCCAGGTATGCGACCTCGCGACGATCCGCCAAGTCGCGGCGCTGCTTGGGCTCGACGCGGCAGGCGTCGGCATCGTCTACCAGGAAATCGAGGGCAGCCCCGACGAAGAGCGCAGCGAGCGCGAGGGCCAAGAGTGGGAGGTCACGCAGGGCTACCGCAGCAAGATCGACATCATGATCGAGCGCAACCCCGGCATGACCCGAGAGCAGGCGGTCTTTGAGCTGCGCCGCATCCGGGCCGATGAGGCGGAGATCATGGCACCCGCCCGCCCGGAGAACGAGAGCGACGACAACATGCAAACCGAGGTGGACGATGGCTGATGAGGCGGCAGAGACGGTGGTGGACACGGGCGAGCTCCAACGACGCTCGCAAGCGTGGGCGAAACAGGCGGCGGCGTTTGAGGCTCGCATCGGCGAGTTGACGGCGCGCGTCGAATCCTTGACCCCGCTGGAAGCCAAGGTGGCCGAGCTTGAACCCGTCGCCAAGTCGGCCGCGGAGCTTCGGGCGGCGTTCGACGCGCTCCAGATCGAGACGCAGACGGAGCGGGGCTTGCGTGCGGTGGGCGTCGCCGCCGACGACGCGCGGGCGGCTGCGCTGGTCAAGCACTGGCGCCGCGAGCAGGCCGAGCTCCCCGACGACAAGCGGACCGGGTTCGATGCGTGGATTACGGCGTCGCGCGAGTCAGACCCCGTCGTGGCGTCGCTGACCCGACCGGCCAACGCGACCGCGGGCGCCGTCGGGTCCACCTCCACCGGGCAGGCGCAAGAGCCGCCGCGAGCCGCGGAGGACATCGGGCACCTGACGCGCCAACACGCGGAGGCGATCAAGGCTGGCAAGTTTGCCGAGGCCCGCGAGCTGCTTGCAAAGATTCGCGCGACCAAGGCTTGACGCATCGCGCCCGCCCGTGGTAGGGATGTGCATCGGTGCGTGGTTCCCTGCCACGGCGCAAGCCAAACAGCGTAGCACCTGCGAACGAAACACGCAGGAAATACGCCTATGACTACGATCAGCTCTCCCGTTACCCAAGCCCAGACCGTCGGCGATTGGGGCTACTCCGCTGCTTTCTTGCAGCCCATCCTGCTCCAAGAGCTGGCCGAGCGCACCAACGTGCTCGACGCCGGCCTCATCGTCACGCTTGACGGCGTGAGCGGCTCGGGCTCCAACACCGTCCGTCGTCGGCAGGTCGGCGGCCTTGGCTACGCAACCCGTATGGATTCAATGGCGACCGAGACGAGCCCCGGCACGGCTTCGGGCTTCACGTCGACGTACAGCGATGTCACCATCGGCCGTTACCACCTCGCGTACGAGGAGAGCGCCCAGCGCGCGATTGTCGCTGCGGACCCGGTGACGCTCGACTTCATCGCCGGCCAGATGGTCAACAGTTGGGTTGCAACCCTGCGTTACCTGATGTGTACCTCTGCTACCGGCATCAGCACCGCCAAGGGCACGTCCGGCCAAGCGCTCGATACTGACGATTGGTTCGGCTTGATCGCCGCGTTCAACGAGACGGCTGGGTTCGAGGGCCAGGCCATCGCGATGCTGCATCCTGAGCAGGTGACCGACCTCCAGACCTCGCTTCGGTCCTACACCGGCTTTCAGTTCCCTGAGCAGGTTCAGGCCCAACAGGCTTGGGGCTCCGCTCTTGGCATGGGCATGGGCGGCCAGTTGCTCGGCATCAACGTCTACAAGAGCGTCGACGTCCAGGCCAGCGGCGGCAACCACGTCGGCTTTGCGTTTGCTCCCGGCGCGTTCGGGTGGGCGCCTGGCGATACGGCTCGCGTCAACGTCCCGCTCGGCGCTGACCCCGTGGCAATCGGCCAGTACGGGTTGCTCCTGACCAAGAGCTTCAACGGCTCTACCTCGGTAAACCGCGTGGACGGAAACGCCTTCCTGGGCGTCGGCCGCGTGAACGCCGCGGTTCTGCCTCAGTTCCGCGTGTTGAGCGTCAACGACTGAACCTGACCAAGAGGTCTGCACATGCCTGTCCCGTCACAAGCCGGCGCTATGCCGGTTGCTCCCCTCGGCGGCTCCGAAGTCGCCAAGGTTTCCCCGAATGCACCGTTCGTTTTGGTCCACCACGCCGGCTACCCCGGATCGTGGTCGGTCGAGACGGTCGGGTTTGATCGCCCGACGTGGGTACCCGCTATTGACCGGCTTGTGTTGGCGGTGGGCTCCAACGGCGTCGCGAGCATCGCAGACGGGGAAGATCCCCGGTCAGCGCATCGTGGGACTCGGGAGCTTGTCATGCGGCAAGGCATCAAGCAGATCGAAGTCCCTGGCTCGATTGTGGCTGAGTCTTGCATGTGCCCGCGCACCTTCAAGCCGGGGACTTACTACCGCACCGCGTGGGAGCGTGTGGAGCCACCTGCGAACCCGACCGCCAACGCGAAGCTGCGGATCGACCGGGCCGGCTGGAATCAATGGCGAGCCGAGCTGGCGCGCGACGGCGTTGTGGACCCGCCGCATCCGTCGGTGGTGTCGGCTTGTCGCGCCGACTACATCCGGGCGCTGGACCAGGCGCGCGGGGCAACGTCGCTCGCGGCCGATGTGCGCGACGCGAAGATCGCCCGCGCGATGGCTGAGCTCGACGCCTTCGACAACGCCGTGAAGCCGTGGGAGGCGCCAGCCGCCGACGAAGCGCCCGCCCAGAAGAAGCGCGGTGCAGCGTGAGCGCCAAGCGCAGCGGCTCCGAGACGGTGGAGCGCACCGTCGCCCAGATTCGCGACTCCATCCGTTCCTCGGGTGGGCGTGTTACCGATGAGCGGCAGATCCGCCGCGACGTTGAGAAAGCCCTACAGAAGCGCGACCAGCGCGAAAGGTGAGTGAACCATGACCCGTGCCGCATGTGCGCCCGTTGACGGCGTCCTCGTCAATCCCTCCCAGCCTACGGCGATCACGCTGTCTGGCACGACCAGCCTCACGCTGGCGAGCCACAACGGGAACGTGCTGTACATCGATCCGGGCGGCGCCGCTCGCACGATCAACTTGTACGCCGCGAACCTCGCTCCCGGCGCGGTGATCGACATCATCAACGCGGCCGATGCTGCGGAGACGATCACGGTCAAGAAGGCCGATGGCAGTACCACGCTGTGTACCATCGCTCAGAATCGCATGGTCAAGATCGTCTCCGACATCGCGGCCGGTGATTGGGTGTTCCTCGCGAACTTCACGATCTCCCTGACCTCGGGCGCCTGATATGACGATCCCCTCCGTCATCGGTGGCGCGCCGCGCGTCCGGGCTCCAGAGGTCATGGAGCGCGGACGGCTGCACGTTACTTCGATGGAGGTGCGCTTGGGCGGGTCGCTGGTCACGCCGACCAGTCCCGCCTACGCGCTGTACTCTCCGACCGGCGCGTCGGTCTACACGGCGACGCCCACGATCACGGCCTCCGTGATGTCGGTGTCCATCCCCGCGCTGTCGCTCCCGTCGACCCTTGGCTACGGCCCCGGCTACATGGAAGAATGGACCTGCACGTTCGGCGGCGCGGCTCAAATCCTGCGCCGTGACGCATGGCTGGCACGTCGTGCGCTGCATTGCCCCGTGACGCAAGCGGACCTTGAACAACTTCACCCGGCCATCGCCGAACGGCTGCGCTCGGGTAGCAACAGCATCCAGCCTCAGATTGACTCTGTGTGGGCTGACACGCTGCTCAAACTCCACGCCGCAGGCCAGTGGCCGGTGCGCATTGTCGAGCCGTCCAGCCTCATTCCCTATGTGCGCGACGCGAGTTTGGCGGCGGTCTTCCGCACGCTCATCCAGACGAACTCCGCACCGGACAGCACCAACGAGCGCAACGCCCAGCACTACGCCGCTCAGGCCGCTTCCGGGTGGGCGTCTGTGTCGTACCTGGTTGATGACGACCAGGACGGGGTGGCTGACTCGGACGTGAAGCAGGGCCCCGGCGGCGTGTACGCGCGGGCAGTCCCTCCGCTGTGGCAGCGTAGCCGGATGGTGATCTGATGCGGCTCGCGGCGCTTCGTGGCCTCATCGTTGACGCGGTGGAGGCGGTCACGGTCCCTGCCTCGGCGCAGAGCTCGACGGTGACGACGCTGCGCCACGTCCCCACGATGGACATGGTGGAGACGGGTCTAGACGACCTGCACTTGACCTTCCTGGTGGAGCACCGATCATCGCAGTACCGCGACCGCCGAAACAGCGCCTACCCGGAAACGTCGACGCAGCTTGACGTGGTGGTGCAAGTGCGGGCGCGAATTTCGACAATCGACGCGCAAACGGACGTTGACGCGGGCTTGGATGTGGTTGACGCAATCCGCTATGCGCTTTGTGGCGACCTCGGTACCGCGTCGGTTATGGTCGAAGCGGTGGACTCATTCGGCCCGGATGAGTCAGCGACTCGATACAGCTACGGGCTGCGCGTCGTCGCGGTCCATCAGGGAGGGTGAAGATGCACACGATTGGTCTTGACTGGCGGTTCTACGCCGCGGCGGTTTCCGGCTTTCCCGCGATTCCCGTTGAGGGTTCATCGCTCGGCTCGCTGCCGGTCGGCGCTATCGACGGGTCGGTGGACGGGTCACCCCAGACGGTGGCGCGCTACACGGCGACGATTGCGTCCGCCGGCACGCAGACGATTGACCTTTTCACGCTGACCAACGCGCTGGAAGGCTCGGTGGAACTTGCCGAGGTCCACGCGGTGATCGTCGTGTGCAATACGGCCGGCGGCAAGGGCAACATCCAGAAGGGCGCATCGGACCCGTGGACCGGGCTGGGCACTACGCCAGTTGTGCCGTTCGATGCGTCCTTTCCGTTCTTCGTCGGCTCGGCGGCGGGTATCGCCGTGAGCAACACCGACAAGAACATCAAGGTCACCAACAGCGGCGCCGCGTCGGCAAGCTACACCGTCTTCATTCTCGGGAGGTCATGATGGCTGACGTCGGATTTGTCACCAAGCGAAACGCAACGATCAAGGTTGCAGCGGGCGCATTGGACTACACGTTTGAGGACGTGGGCGATGTGTCGATTGGCGCCATCCAGGAAGGCGCGGCCGGCGCTGCGGCGATCTTGCACCGTGGCTCGTTCAAGGGCTGGGTGCAGACCGACGACGAGCCGATTCCGGTGTCGTTCACCGCGACCGCGCGCCGCGAGAAGTTGACCGACGCGAGCAACGAGGTGCTTGTGGACTTCGTTCGCAAGACCGGAACGGCGGCGGCTGCGACCACGACCAACCCCGGCAGCGTCGGCCCGATGGCGTGGACGCTGACGTACACCGTGGTCTATGGCGCGGTCACAACCACGATGGTTGTGAGCAACGTTCGGTTGACGGCGACCCTCGATGAGAGTGGCCCGGCCACGGTGATCAGCGTGAGCGGCACCGGCTACGGCATGAGCTGCACATGATGGAGGACGTGGCAATCACGATCCCCGGTCTGCGGTCGACGCTGCCGGGCAAGCTGCCGGGGATCGGCACGTTCCAGCGGTGGAGCTCGGCTGTCCACGAGGCGGGCGCAGGCTCCACCATCGCGGCGGCGTGCTCCCTCATCGGGCTGTGTCTGCTGCACGTTCCAGCCTTCGGGCAGGCGTGGCGGAAGGCTGGCGACCCGATCCTCTTCGGGGATGCGGTGTTCGATCTGCTGCTGGAAGGCGGTGCCAAGCTCGGCGGGGACAACGCCGCGGTGAAGGCGATGATCGGCGAACAGCGGCGCATCCAAGAGCTAATGGGCGCCAAGCTTGCCCCGTTCATTGACGCTGCCGATATGGCGGCTTTCTCGTCAGCCCAGACGGAGCCGCCGACCTTGCCTTGATTCGCCGGTCGCTGGCGATGGGGCATAGTCCGTACTGGGCGCACAGACTACCGGCGGACGAGCTAACGGCGCTGCTCGCGGAGGGGATCGTGTCCGACCATGAACGCAAGATGAAAGCCGTGAAACGCCCTCCCGGTGAACGATGAGGACCGCCGACTATATCGAGCGCCATCATCGCCGCGCGGCGGCGCGGGCGGTTTCGGGGCAGCGCATCACGGCGCAGATCGAAGCGGTGGCGGCGCAGCTTGACCAAGCCGCGGAGCTTGTAGCTCTGACCGCTGGCGACATCTCCCGGCGTACCGGTCCTGGGTGGGCGCACTTCGACGGCACGCTGGCCGATGCGCTGGCAGCGATGACGCTCGACACGGCGCAGCGGACTGCGGAGGCCTTGCGCAAGGAATGGCTACCCGTGGTGCGTGAGGCCGTCGACAAGTGGCCGGTGGACACCGGTAGGAGTTTGGAAGGCTTGACACTGAGCTTTGACGCATCCACTGGCGCGCTGCGGTCGCGGCTATCGTCGGCGGCGCGCTACACCTATCTCATCCGGTATCCGGGTGGGCAGCGGCTTGCGAACGGCGCGAATCGCATGGTCTGGGAGGAGTCGGTAAAGAAGCCGACTCGCTTGGTCGCCCGGCGGATTATTGACAGACTGGCGGGGAGGCGATCATGAGCGGATACGGCTCGGCGTCGGTCGATGTGGTCGCGGACATCTCGCGGTACATGTCGGAAATCAAAAAGCTCGGCGATGTGACCGACGCGGAGGCGCTGCGGGCCGGCCTTGCGTTGGAGAAGCGGATCGCCACGTCCAGCGAGAAAGCCGCGCGTGAGGCGGCGAAAGCTGCCAAGGCTGCGGCGGGCGCGGGCGGGGCGATCAAGGGGATCGGCGAGTCGGTCGAGAAGTCCATGGCGCAGGCGGCGAAAGCGGCGGCGCTGACCGGCTCGGCGCTGGGCTCGATGGCTGGCCCCATCGGCGACATCGGCGACGCGTTCCAACTCATGTCACCGCAGGTCGCTGCGGCTACGGTCGCGTTCGCCGCGTCGGTCGGAGTCATCTACCAGCTCGGGAGCAACGCAATCGAGACGGCCCGCAACGCCGACAAGCTGTCTGATTCGCTGGGTGACGGCAAGACGCAAGCTTTGGAAGCCAAGGCGGCGCTGGAAGGCATGGACCAAGCGTTGGCGGACTCGGCCACGACTATCGGGGTCGCGTTCGTGCCGATGGTGACGCAGGGCGCGGACACGATCACGGGGCTGATCACGGTCGCCGACCAAGCTACCGACGCACTCGGCGGTGTCACGGGCGGGTACGGGCTGTCGGATGCGCTGTGGGCGTCGACGTATGCCGTAGACGCGATGTTACCCGGCTTGGGCACGACGATGCGCGGACTGTCGACCATCCAAGGGCTGCTTGCAGACATCGGCGCCGCGTCGCGGAACGAGGTGGTCGAGACGACCTCGACGGACCCGGCCAACATGACGCCGGAAATGGCCGCGCGTGCCAAGGCTCAGGCCGATCTACTCGCGAAGATCGAACAGGACACGACGAACAACCGAATCGACGAGCTTTCCAAGCTGGCCGAGGCGCGTCGCCGGGCGGGTGCAGAGACGGTCAAGACGGCGCGGTCCACGACCAGCGCGGTGAAAGACGAGTTCGCATCGTTTAAGGTCGGCGTCGGCGAGATCTTCGCGTTGACTGATGCGGAGTTGAGCGGGCTTACCGGGTCGATTGACCTGGCTATGGAGAGCGTGGGCCAGTCCATCACGGACCAAGCCGCGTTTGCCGCCGAACGTCAGGCGATGATCTTCGACCAGGCCGTGAAAGAGGCGCGCGCCTACGCTGCCGAGATGGAGGCCGCGAACGTCGCCGCAATCGAGGCCCAAGAGGCGGCGCGCGAGGCCGCGCATCGGCAGCGCACCAACGACCAGATCAGTTTCGCGGGATACCTGCAATCGTCTATTAGCTCATCGCTGGGCGCAATCGCCAGCCTTTACGACGAAAGCACGGCGCGCGGCAAGGAGGCGCTGCGGTCGCTGGCGGTGGCGCAGAAAGCCGCGGCGTTGTTCGACATCGGCATCCGAACCGCACAGGCGGTGATGTCGGCGCTGACCCTGCCCGGTCCGGCTGGCGTGATCGCCGCGGCATTGGTCGGCGTCGCTGGCGTGGCCTCGGCGGCGGCGGTGGCTGCATCGCCCGTGCCCACGTTCCACTCGGGTCGCTACGGCGCGAGCATGGCAAACGATGTCGCGGCTACGCTGCTACCGCGTGAGGTGGTGGTCCCGGCTCCCACGGTCGCGGCCAACGGCGGCGCCGATGGTGTGCGCCGGGCGCTGCGCGGTGGCGGCAACGGTGACGGCGTGACCGTGCTTCGGCTCGACTTGACGGACAGGACGATCCGCGCGCCGCTGGTTCGTGATATCAGCAGGTCAATGCCGCGAGGCACTTACCCTGGGTGGGCGTGATGTCGATTTACGAAGACCCGAAGCAGGTCCCGATCTTGGCGGCTGTCCTCCCTGGCATGGTCATCTGGGACGCGGAGACGACGGCCACGGCTGCGGACCCGTACCCAGGACCAGCGGCGCCCGACCGCGGGACGGAGCTGGTGTGGTCGACCTCGGGCGACGTGGACACGGTAGCCGATGTGGTGGAGCTCCGGGTGGAGCGCAACGGCTACCCCGGCGGTGCGCTCGCGGTGCAGCAACGGCTGACCGGCGCCACGAACTGGAACGGCTGGGATGCGCCGCTGTCGGTCGGCTACGTGGAGCGGGCGGACTGGACGGATGGCGCGGTCGAGAACGCCAGTCCGGCGGTATGCGCCCTCCCGGATGGCCGGGTGCTGGTGGCGTCAGAGCAAGCGGTGGCGACGCCGTTGGCAGACACGGCGGAGATCCGCTTGGTGGTCCGCGAGGTCGGCGGGACGCTGACGCGGGATGTCCCGATCACGGTGACGACCGGGCGCCCGGCTTGTCCGATGCTCGCGGTCGGCGTCGACGGGTTCGTTCGGCTCTATGTCTGGCGCGCGTTGGAGCCCACGGACCCGGATGGGTGGGACGTGGCGCAGGTCGACGTGTACGAGGCCTCGGTCGATGCGTCGACGGCTGACCTGCTCGACGGGTCAGCGTGGGATGGGGTGGTGTTCGACGCAATCGACGATCCCCCGGCGGCGCTGTCGCTGTCCGGTGAATGGCCGGAGTCGTCATCGGTCGCCACGGGCGGCGGGCAGACGATGATCGTGTACCTCGCGGACGGCAAGGTCAAGCAGATGTACAGCGCGGACGGGTACCGATTCCGACACACGGCCGCGGCAATCGCTGGCGGACAACCTGTCGCGGCTTACGAGGCGGGGCGCTTCGTCGTGGCGTATGTGCCTGTTGCGGCGCTCACGGTCGCAACGCGGGCGGTAGCCAATGCGGCCACGGACATCGCAACGGTGGCAGCGGTGACGGCGTACGATGCGGTCGGCGGTATCGGCCTCGGGCGGGCGGCGCTCACTGGCGACGGTGCGGGCAACTTCTGGCTGTACATCGCGGAAAGCGGTCCCACCGACGAGCACGCGCTGTGTCTGCTGTCGACGGACGGCGGCACGACATGGGGACGCGACCCGGTGGTGAACTCCATTTGGTCCAGCTCGCTTGACGCGACCGGCGGCGAGTCGGCCCCTGCGGCGTGCTGGTGGCGTGACCGGGTGCTTATGGTCATCCGAACCCCGGATGCGACGGATTACGCGGAGTCGTTGCTACTGCTGCATCTCGGCGGGTGGGGCAACCTCGTACACGACCGGCGCTCCTTCGGGATGACATCGCCTGGCGAGCGCACATGCTGGAATGAGGCATGGTTCCCTGCGATCATGCTGGCGAGCTCGGCGTTTGTTGAGACGGGCACCGCGGCGTCGGCCGCGATGACGGCGAACGGGGCGCAGCGGGTGACGACGGGTCTAGCGACGATCCAGTGGGCGGCGTACGGGTCGGGGCAGATCGGGTATCCTTATGCTGCCATGGCTGCGCTGGACGTGGCGAGCGGCGCGGCTACGGTGAACGTGTCG